>Ga0335082_10003148_pt1 | contig 17897 bp, 17 predicted proteins | sample Lox_Sample_41_FD_206718 | JGI IMG/M metagenome (GOLD analysis project Ga0335082, IMG submission 206718) | Soil microbial communities from Loxahatchee National Wildlife Refuge, Florida, United States - Lox_Sample_4.1 | ecosystem: Environmental > Terrestrial > Soil > Wetlands | place: USA... | reverse complement strand
CCCATCATGCTCGAGCCCATCGTCAACATCGAGATCACCGCGCCCGACCGTTTCGTGGGCGACCTCACGTCCGACATCTCGAGCAAGCGCGGCCAGGTGACCGGCACCGAGTCCACGGGCGGCGACCTCATGGCGATCAAGGGGATGGTGCCGCTGTCGGAGGTGACCGAGTACCAGTCGCGCCTGCGCTCCGTGACCGGCGGGCAGGGCGCGTACACGATGGAATTCAGCCACTACGCGCCGGTGCCGCCGCAGATGCAGGCGCAGCTCGCCTCCCAGTTCAAGCTGCAGCAGGAAGAGGACTAACTTCCGCTAGCGAGCCGGCCGGCGCGCCGGAAGGGGACTTTTCCACAGACCTGTCCACAGGCGCGGAAAGTTTCGGATTTCCTGTTGACTTCGCTTCACGCCGGTAGCAATTTGTTATTTGCGGCACGGCGCACGGATCGACAGCGAAACACGCGGTTGCAGGGAGGCCCCGATGTTCGTCATTCGCGACCAGCAGTTACGGCTGCTCGTCCTCGGGCAGCTCATTCGCGAGCTCCAGCAGGCGGCACACGACAAGACCCCCCCGCCGGAAGGATTCACGCCGGCACAGGCAGAGGAACTCGCGGCCATCTCGTCGGCCGAGCTCGTGAAGCTCGCCGAGATGACCGAGCCGCGCGTGGCGGTGCAGATCGACGTGGGCTCGCTCGAGCACGGCCTGCGGCAGGTCGACTACCTCAACAAGCGCTCGCGCCAGCTCGAGTACTTCATCACGCACGGCGCGACCTCGAACATGCTCTCGAAGCTCTTCCGGATCTCGTCGGCGGACGTGACGCTCAAGCGGCGCCTGTTCTCCGGGACGAGCTCGGCGCTGCGCCGGCCCTCGATGCCGCCGCATGCGGTGCGCGAGGAGATCCAGCGGCGCTGGTTCGAGATCCGCAAGGGCAAGGAGCGCGAGCCGGTGCGCGCCGAGGACTACGAGGAGCTGCACGCGCAGTTCGGCCAGTACACCTTCGCCACCCTCTGGGCGGTGGTGCACGAGTTCGACGGGGACTGAGAAGCCCTACTCGACGTGCTGCGCGATCTCGCGGCGGATGAACTCGTGGAAGTGCACCATGCCGTCTTCCATGGGCGATTGGTACGGCCCGTGCTCCTCGCGGCCGTCGGCCAGCAGCGCGCGGCGGCCCTCGGTCATGCGCACGCAGATCTCCTCGTCCTCGGCCGCGGTCTCGCGGTACGCCTTCTGCTGCGCGGCCATGAAGTCGGGCTCGAAGAGGACGATCTCCTCGGGGTAGTAGAACTCGACCACGTTCACGTGGCGCTCGGGCCCGCGCGGGTAGAGCGTGGAGACGACGAGCACGTGCGGATACCACTCCACCATCACGTTCGGGTAGTACGTGAGCCAGATCGCGCCGTGGGGCGGCGGCTCGCCGTTGCGGTACTTGAGCACCTGCGCGTGCCAGTTCCTGTAGGTCTCTGAGCCGGGCTTGCCGAGCGCCTGGTGCACGCCGACGGTCTGCACGCTGTGCCAGTCGCCGAATTCCCACTTGAGGTCGTCGCACGTGACGAAGTGACCGAGGCCCGGGTGGAACGGCTCCACGTGGTAGTCCTCGAGGTAGACCTCGATGAAGGTCTTCCAGTTGAACGGATACTCGACCACCTCGACGTGGCCCAGCATGTAGCCGTCGAAGTCGAGGTCCCTCGCCACGCCGAGCTTCGCGAGGTCCTTCGCCACGTCGCGCTTGCCGTCGAAGAGCAGGCCGTTCCACTTCTGCAGCGCGTGGCGCGGCAGGTCGAGGCAGGGCATGTCGGGGAAATGGGGCGCGCCGAGGTGCTTGCCCTGGCCGTCGTAGCTCCAGCGGTGCACGGGGCAGGTGATGGTGCCGCCCGGGAGCGAGCCCGAGCCCTTCAGCATGATCGCCTGGCGGTGGCGGCACACGTTCGACACCAGGTCGTGGCGGCCGTCGTTGTTCACGAGCGCCCAGGCGCCGTTCGAGCGCCAGTCGAGCACGCGATAGTCGCCGGGATCGGGCGCCATCTGAACGTGGCCCACGTAACCCGGGCCGCGGTCGAAGAGCAGCTTCGATTCGAGTTGCGCCACTTTCGGGTCGAAATACCACGAAAGGGGCAGATGCGGGGTGGCTCGCTGGAGAGCTTTCTGACTCGCGAGATCCGTCATTATCGACACCTCCAATACCGATGAAGATGGAAACAACGCGGGCTAATCGAGTCAGCTAGCTTTTAACTCTGCAGCTCCGTCCCGACGGAATTTGCTACCGGCTTTATTTTGGGCCAAGACGCCTTATCTTTCAAGACCTTCAGCGAAATTTCGCCGATAGTAGAATAGGGTCCATGCCCGCTCCCGCCAGCGCCCCGGCCGCCGCCGGCCTCACGTTCGAGAAGGCCCTCGAAGAGCTCGAATCCCTCGTCGCGCGAATGGAGGAGGGCAAGCTTCCCCTCGAGGAGTCGCTCACCGCCTACCAGCGCGGCGCCGAGCTCATCAAGTATTGCGAGTCGAAGCTCTCCGACGCGCAGGCGCGCATCGCGGTGCTCGACGGCGAGAGCCTGCGCGACTTCAAGCCCGAATCGAAGTGAGCGCGCCCGATTTCGACGCGTGGTCGCGCGACGTCGCCGCCCGCATGGAGCATGTGTTGTCGGAGCAGCTGCCCGCTTCGCGCGTGGCGCCCTCGCGCCTTCACGACGCGATGCGCTACTCCACGCTGGGCGGCGGCAAGCGCGTTCGCGCGATGCTCGTCATCGGCGCGGGCGAGGTGACCGGCGCCGAGGCGAAGCGGCTCGACGCGGTAGCGGGCGCGATCGAGATGATCCACGCGTATTCGCTGATCCACGACGACCTTCCCTGCATGGACGACGACGTGCTCCGGCGCGGCAAGCCCACCTGCCACGTGGAGTTCGACGAGGCCACGGCGCTCCTCGCCGGCGACGCGCTGCAAAGCCTCGCGTTCCAGCAGCTTTCCCAGGCGCGCCTCGCCGACGACCCGGCCACGCAGCTCGAGATGATCGAGCTCTTCGCCTCGGCCTGCGGGTCGCGCGGCATGGCGGGCGGCCAGGCGATCGACCTGGAGAGCGTGGGCAAGGGCCTCGCGCTCCCCGAGCTGGAGTTCATGCACATCCTCAAGACCGGGGCGCTCATCCGCGCCTCCGTGGTGATGGGCGCGCGCTGCGGCGAGGCGCTCTCGAAGGAGGCGCTGGCGCACCTCGACCGCTACGCCAAGTGCGTGGGGCTCGCCTTCCAGGTGGTCGACGACATCCTGGACGAGGAAGGCGACGCCGCCTCGCTCGGCAAGACCGCGGGCAAGGACAGGGCGGCCGGCAAGCCCACCTACACGAGCCTCATGGGGCTCGCCGAAGCGCGCCGCTTCGCCGGCGAGCTGCTCGCCGACTCGCTCGCCGCCGTGGCGGGCTTCGGGGAGCGCGCCGAACGCCTGCGGCAGGTCGCGGACTTCATCGTCCACCGCCGGCGCTAGAATGGTGCATCCGATGGCCAATTTCGCCCTCCTCGAGTCCATCAACGACCCGGCCGAGCTTCGGCGCCTCGATCGCCGGCAGCTGGCGGAGCTCGCGGGGCAGCTGCGCGCGTTCATCGTGCATTCGGTCTCGGCCACGGGCGGGCACCTCTCGTCCAACCTGGGAACGGTCGAGCTCACAATCGCGCTGCACTACGTCTTCAACACGCCCGACGATCGCCTCATCTGGGACGTGGGCCACCAGACCTACGGGCACAAGATCCTCACGGGCCGGCGCGAGGGGATGACGAGCCTCAGGCAGAAGGGCGGCATCGCGGGCTTCCCGCGCCGCGAGGAAAGCGCGTACGACGCCTTCGGCACCGCGCACTCGTCCACCTCGATCTCCGCGGCGATCGGCATGGCGGTCGCGGCGCGCGAGCGCGGCCTCGACCATCGCGTGATCGCGGTGATCGGCGACGGCGCGATGACCGCGGGCATGGCCTTCGAGGCGCTCAACAACGCGAAGCAGGCCGGCGCCAACGTGATCGTGGTCCTCAACGACAACGACATGTCGATCTCGGAGAACGTGGGCGCGCTCAACAACTACCTCGCCCGCCTCATGTCGGGACGCTTCTACGCGGCCACCAAGAAGACCGCGGAGAAGGTGCTCAACTCGATGGCCCCGCCCATCAAGGAGCTCGCCAAGCGCTTCGAGGAGCACGCCAAGGGCATGCTCACGCCCTCGACGCTCTTCGAGGAATTCGGCTTCAACTACACGGGGCCGATCGACGGGCACAACATCGACGTGATGATCGACACGCTGCAGAACGTGAAGCGGCTCTCCGGCCCGCAGTTCCTGCACGTGGTCACGCGCAAGGGCCAGGGATACGCCTACGCGGAGGAGGATCCGATCGCCTACCACGGGCCCGGCAAGTTCGATCCGGGCGTGGGCCTCGCGAAGCCCAAGCCGGCGCAGGGCGCCAAGCCGCGTCCCACGTACACGCAGGTGTTCGGCGACTGGCTCTGCGACATGGCCGGCGCCGACAAGCGCCTCGTGGGCATCACCCCGGCGATGCGCGAGGGCTCGGGCCTCGTGAGGTTCTCGCAGCAGTTCCCCGAGCGCTACTTCGACGTGGGCATCGCCGAGCAGCACGCGGTCACCTTCGCCGCGGGCCTCGCCGTGGACGGCATGAAGCCGGTGGTGGCGATCTACTCCACCTTCCTGCAGCGCGCCTACGACCAGCTGATCCACGACGTGGCGCTGCAGGACCTGCCCGTGGTCTTCGCCCTGGACCGCGGCGGCCTCGTGGGCGCCGACGGCCCCACGCACCACGGCGCCTTCGACCTGTCGTACCTGCGCGCGATCCCCAACATGACTGTGATGGCGCCGGCCGACGAGAACGAATGCCGCCAGATGCTCTACACCGCCTTCACGATCGACGCGCCCACCGCCGTGCGTTATCCGCGCGGCACCGGTCCCGGCGTGGAGGTGCAGCCGGCGATGACGGCGCTGCCCGTCGGGCGCGGCGAGATCCGCCGCGAGGGCAAGCGCGTGGCGATCCTCGCCTTCGGCACGATGCTCGCGCCGGCGCTGGAGGCCGCGCAGGAGCTCAACGCCACGGTCGCGAACATGCGCTTCGTGAAGCCGCTCGACGACGATCTCGTGTTCCGCCTCGCCACCTCCCACGACCTGCTCGTGACAGTCGAGGAGAACGTGGTGCAGGGCGGGGCCGGCTCCGCGGTGGCCGAATCGCTCGCCGCCCAGGGCCTCGCCGCGCCGCTCGTGATGCTGGGGCTGCCCGACCGCTTCGTCGAGCACGGCGATGCCCAGGCGCTCCTTGCCGATTGCGGGCTCGATGCCGCGGGCATCGCGCGCGCGATCCGTGAACGTCTCGCCCAGGGGAAACGCCCCGGAAAGGCCGCCTGATGGACAAGAACAAGACGGTGCTGGCCCTCGCGCTCGCCGGCGCGGCCGCGTGCTTCCACGCTTCGGCCGCCGACAAGCAGTGCACGCGCGCCGACGTGGGCAACGCGCAGCGCGCGATCGACAAGATCGTCACGTGGTCGCAGCTGCGCAAGGCCTACACGGACTATCGCCACTGCGACACGGGCGACGTCGCCGACCAGTTCACCGATGCGCTCATGCGCCTCTTCGTCGACTGGAAGGGCGTCGAGGAGTTCGCTGCGGCCGCCAAGGGCGATCCCGACTACATGGCCTTCTTCATCGCGCACCTGAAGAGCCCCGCCGCGAAGGACGATCGCGACACGGTCTATGCGCGCGCGAAGAAGGACTGCCCGAAGGCCTTCGACGACTTCTGCGCGCAGGTGGCCGACGCGGCCCACGGAGGCTCGGGCAACGCGAGGGGCGGCGACATCGGCATCCAGCCGCTCCTGCAGCCGATCCAGGTGAAGACTGTGAAGCCCGAAGCGCCCAAGCCGGACGAGAAGAAATAATCCATGAGGCTCGAAGGCAAGGTGGCGCTCGTCACCGGCGCGGCACAGGGCATCGGCCTCGCATGCGCCCAGGCGCTGGCGGCCGAAGGCGCGAGCGTGGTGCTCGCCGACGTGAACGGCACTGCGGCGGGCAAGGCCGCCGAGGCGCTGCGCGCGCAGGGAAGGCGGGCCGCCCACGCCGCCTGCGACGTCTCGCGCAAGGCCGACGTGGATCGCGCGGTGGCCGGCGCCGTGGAGGCCTTCGGGCGCCTCGACATCCTCGTGGCCAACGCCGGCATCGTCCATGCGGCGGAGTTCCTCGACCTCGCGGAAGCCGACTTCGACCGCGTGATCGCCGTGAACCTCAAGGGCGTGTTCCTCGCCGGGCAGGCGGCGGCGCGCCAGATGGTGAAGCAGGGCGGCGGCGGCGCGATAATCAACATGTCGAGCGTGAACGCGGTGCTCGCCATTCCCAACCAGGTGCCCTACGTGGTCTCGAAGGGCGGCATCAACCAGCTCACGAAGCTGATGTCGATCTCGCTCGCGCCCCACGGCATCCGCGTGAACGGCATCGGCCCGGGCACGATCCTCACGGAGCTCGCCAGGACCGCGGTGCTGGGAAACCGCGAGGCCGAGCGCAAGATCCTCTCGCGCACGCCCCTGGGTCGCATGGGCGAGCCCGCGGAGATCGGCAGCGTCGCCGTGTTCCTCGCGAGCGACGAAGCGTCCTACATGACCGGGCAGACGCTCTACCCCGATGGCGGGCGCCTCGCCCTCAACTACACCGTGCCGGTGCCGGACTGAAGTAAACTACCGCCCGCACAAATTCCGAAAGGCAATTCCATGAAGAAGACACTCCTCGCCTCGGCCGTGGCCCTCTGCCTCTCGGCCCCCGCGGTCGGCCTCGCCGAGGCCCCGAAGCCCAAGTGCGACCCCAAGCCCGAGTACCCGGGGCACCTCGCGATGCAGTCGGACACGCGCAAGAAGGCGTTCGAGAAGGAGCTCAACGCGTACAAGGACTGCATCAACGCGTACCTCGCCGACCGGAAGGTGGCGATGAAGTCGGAGGAAGACGCCGCCAACGCCGCGATCGCCGAGTACAACGACGTGATGAAGAAGATCAACGAGGCGCAGAAGGCCGCGGCCGACAACTAGCCGCGCCTTACTTCACCACCGACTTGTCCTGCCCGAAGAGGATCTTCCTTTCCTCTTCGGTGCGGATGGGCTGCGGGTTCGGGTTCACCTCCTTCGCGCGCGCGTAGGCGCGCTGCGTGCCGGGGCGCGAGCGGATCGCGGCGAGCCAGCGCTTGAGGTTCGGGAACTCGTCGATGTCCTGCCCCTGGCGCTCGGGATTGATCCACGGGTAGCTCGCCATGTCGGCGATCGTGTATTGCTTGCCCACGATGAAGTCGCGGCCGGCGAGGCGCTTGTTGAGCACGCCGTACAGGCGCGAGGTCTCCTTCACGTAGCGGTCGATCGCGTAGGGGATCTTCTCGGGCGCGTAGACCGCGAAGTGATGGTTCTGGCCCAGCATCGGGCCCAGCCCGCCCATCTGCCACATGAGCCACTCGAGCGTCTCCACCTGGCCGCGCAGGTCCTTCGGGATGAATTGCCCGGTCTTGCCCGCGAGGTAGAGCAGGATCGCGCCGGATTCGAACACGCTCACGGGCTTGCCGCCATCGGCCGGCGCGTGGTCGACGATCGCGGGGATCTTGTTGTTGGGCGAGATCCTGAGGAACGCCGGATCGAACTGCTCGCCCTTGCCGATGGCCACGGGCTTGATCGTGTAGGCCAGGCCCGCCTCCTCGAGGAACATCGTGATCTTGTGGCCGTTGGGCGTGGTCCAGTAGTAGAGGTCGATCATGGGCGTCGTTCTCCTTGCGGGAATTGGATTCTAGCGCCCGAGCGGGCTCACCTCGGCGCGCTTGTATGGGTCGGGCCACGGCAGGTCGATGCCGAGCGCCTTCGCGGCGTGGCGCGGCCAGTACGGGTCGCGAAGCATCGCCCGCGCGAGGAACACGGCATCGGCGCGCCCCAGCGAGAGGATCTGCTCGGCCTGCGTGGGTTCCGCGATGAGACCGACGGCGCCCGTGGGAATTCCCACGCCGGCGCGCACCGCCTCGGCGAAGGGCACCTGGTAGCCCGGGCCCAGCGCGATCTTCTGGTCGTGGATGTTGCCGCCGCTCGAGCAGTCGATGAGGTCGATGCCGATGTCCTTCAGCCGCCGGCAGAGCGCCACCGTCTGCTCGATGTCCCATCCGCCTTCGTACCAGTCGCTCGCCGAGACGCGATAGAACACGGGCTTGTCGCGCGGCCACGTCTCGCGCACGGCGCGCGCCACCTCGAGGGGCAGGCGGATGCGCTTTTCGAGCGAGCCGCCATAGTCGTCGTTGCGCAGGTTCGACAGCGGCGAGCAGAACGAGTGCAGCAGGTAGCCGTGCGCGCCGTGCACCTCGGCCACGTCGAAGCCCGCGTCCAGCGCGTGCAGCGCCGCGTTGCGGAATTCCTCGACGGTGCGGCGGATGTCCTCGATCGTCATCGCGCGCGGCGCCGGGTAGCTTCCGAATGCGATCTCGCTCGGGCCCATCGTCTGCCACCCGCCCTCCGAGGCCGCGAGCGGCTTGCCGCCCAGCCACGGCCTGTTGCACGAGGCCTTGCGGCCCGCGTGCGCGAGCTGGATCGCCGGCACCGCGCCGTGGTCGCGGATGAAGTCGGCCACGGGCTTCCACGCGCGGCCGTGCGCCGGCGACCAGATGCCCGCGTCCCATGGCGTGATGCGCCCGTCGGGCGAGACGCCGCTTGCCTCGACGCACACGAGCGAGGCTCCACCCACGGCGCGGCTGCCCAGGTGCACGAGGTGCCAGTTGTTGGGCATGCCGTCCTCGCTCGAGTACTGGCACATGGGCGAGACGAAGATGCGGTTGTGGAAGGTGACCGAGCGCAGCGTGAGCGGCGAGAACAGATGCGAGGGCATGGTGGGGGGCTGGAGGATGGAAGAAGATACGCCTAGATGATGCCAAATTCCGCCCTCGTCATTCGCGCCGGAAACCGGGCACTCGCGCGTATCCGCGATGCGGGAATGGCGCCGTCCGATTTCAGCGTCGTGCCGGGCGCGGCCGGCGGCCCCAAGGGGCTGGGCATCGCCGGGCTCGATCGCGCCATCTTCGGCGAGTGGCTGCCCTCGGCGCCGGGCGTGCGCCATCTCGTGGGCTCCTCCATCGGCGCGTGGCGCTTCGCGGCCGCGTGCCTCGCCGATCCGGTGGCGGCGCTCGACGCGTTCACGCAGGCCTACACCGAGCAGCGCTATCCGCCCCGGCCCAGCGCGCGGCTCGTCTCGCAGTCGGCCCGCGCGATGCTCGCGCGCCTGTTCGCGGGGCGCGAGGACGAGATCCTCTCGCATCCGCACTATCGCCTGCACATCCTCGCGGTGCGCGGCCGCTGGCCGCTCACGCACGGCTCGCGCGCGGCGACCGCGGCGGGCTTCGGGATGGCCGCGATGGCCAACGTCGTGGGCCGGCGCCACCTCGCGCGCTTCATCGACCGCACGATCTTCCACGATCCGCGCGACCGGCTTGCCTTCCTCGACGACGACCGGCGCTTCGACGCGTTCCACACGCACACGGTGAGGCTCGACCGCGCGAACCTGGGCGAGGCGCTGCTCGCCTCGGCCTCGATCCCGCTCGTGCTCGAGGGGGTCGCCGACATCCCGCGCGCCCCCGAGGGCATCTACTGGGACGGCGGCATCATCGACTATCACCTGCACCTGCCGTGGAACCGCGCCGAGGGCCTCGTGCTGTACCCGCACTTCATCGATCGCATCGTGCCGGGCTGGCTCGACAAGGGGCTTCCATGGCGGCGGGCGCACGGGGAGTGGCTCGACAACGTCGTGCTGATCGCGCCGTCGAGGGACTACCTCGCGAAGCTTCCCCACGGCAAGCTGCCCGACCGGCGCGACTTCGTGCGCTTCGAAGGCGACGATGCCGGGCGCATGGCCTACTGGCGCGCGGCGATCGCCGAGAGCGAGCGGCTGGCCGATGCCTTCCGCGAGTTCGTGCGCCGGCCCGACCCGGCGCGCGTGCTCGCCCTCTAGGCGGCGCGCTCTTCCTCGCCGCAGCGCCGCAGGGCCTCGGCGCTCGCCTCGAGCAGGTCCTCGCGGCGCGCAGAGCGCCGCAGCGCCTGCGATTCGCGGAAGAGGCGCGCGGCCTGCGCGTAGCGCCGCTGGGAGAAGAGGTTGCGCCCCGCCTCGAAGAGCACGTCGTGCAGCCATGCGCCGTGCGCCGGCATCGAGCGCGCCCGCGCGATGAGCTGGTCGAAGAGCGGCGTGGAGATCTCGAAGCGCGCCTCCTGCTGCATGATCTGCGCGAGGGCGAGCTGGCCCGCGAATTGCGCCGACGAATCCTCCACCAGCTCCGCGAGCGCGATGGCGGCCGAGGCCGTCTTGCGCGCCTCTTCCATGCGCCCGGCGATGCGCAGCAGCGGGGTCGTGTCCAGCAGCATCGCGAGCAGCCGCGCCGGCTGCGATCGCGCCACCGCGATCTCGTCGACGCGCGCGTCGACCTCGCGCGCGAACGCGGCGGCGTCCACGGGCACCTCGCGAAGGTCCCGGTCGAAGCGCCACGCGAGCGCGGAGGGCGCGCTCATTCGACCTCGATGCGCGCGCTCTTCACGATGCGCGCCCACTTCGAGCCTTCTTCGCGCAGGATCGCCGCGACTTCCTCCGGGGCGCCGCCGCGCGGATCGATCCACTGCCGGTCCCAGAGCTCCTTCTTCATGCGCGGGTCGCGGATGATCTTCACCAGCTCGGCGTTGAGCCGGGCGATCGCCTCCCGCGGCGTCGCGGCCGGCGCCATGATCGCGATCCACACCGACGCTTCGAACCCCGCGTAGCCGCTCTCGGCCACGGTCGGGACGTCGGGCACGAGGGGCGAGCGCCGCGCCGAGGTCTGCGCGAGCACGCGGACCCTGCCCGCCTGGACCTGCGGGATGAGCGCCGTGGGATTCAGCGAGATCGCCTGCACGTCGCCGGCCACGAGCGCCGTCACCGCGGGAGCGCCGCCGTTGTAGGGAACGTGCACCATGGAGATTCCCGCCATCGCGTCCAACAGCTCCATCGACAGCTGCGAGATGCTGCCTTTTCCCACCGAGGAGTAGTTGAGCTTGCCGGGCTCGGCCTTCGCGCGCGCCACGAGCTCGCCCAGGGTCGCGATGCCGAGGGAGGCGTTCACCGCGATGAGGTTGGGCGACGTCCCGACGAGCGTCACGGGCGCGAAGTCCCGCTGCGGGTCGTAGGGCAGGTTGCGATAGAGCGAGGGGCTCACCGCGAGCGGCCCGTTGGTGCCCACGAGGAGCGTGCATCCGTCGGGCGTGGATCTCGCGACGGCCTCGGCCGCGATGTTGCCTCCGGCGCCCGGGCGATTCTCCACGATCACCGGCTGACCAAGAGCCCTGGACAGGGGCTCGGCGAGGGCGCGCGCCACGATGTCGGGCTGGCCGCCGGGCGCGAAGGGCACCACGAGCCTCACCGCGCGGGCCGGAGTCCAGTCGGCGCTGGCGCCCAGGGCGACAAACGACAGGGCGGCCGCAACAGCGCGAAGGGCTCGATTCATCCCGTCATTATCCCGAAACGGGCCGGGGAATTTTTGCGGGTGCTGTGACAGTCTGCACAGTGAAGCCGCTCCGGGCCGTGTTAGCCTGAAGATCGCGCACCTACGAAAAAGACCATAAGGAGAACAAACGATGCTCCGTTCCATCGCAGCGCGAACACTACCGATCGCATTCAGCGTGGCACTCGCGGGCCTCGCCGCTCCCGCGGCGGCGCAGCTCGGCGAAGAGGCCGGCAAGCAGGTCGCGCAGGAAGTGAAGCTGCTGGTCACCGAGGGCACCGCCGTCATCGGCGACCTGCAGCCCGCGATCAACGGCGGCAAGGTCGAGAAGGACAAGGCCACGCCCGACGCGCTCGTCGCGCAGTTCAAGGCGCGCTACCAGAAGGCTTCGGGCGCCGCGCTCGACACCAACGCGAAGGGCGCGCTCGGCGACGTGCGCCGCGCCTACCTGCAGGCGTTCACCGCGGTGGTCACGCGCTACCAGGCGAACATCGTGAAGGGCGGGCAGGATGCGTTCGTGCCCGCGTTCTTCCGCGCGCAGGTCCTCAAGGACTTCAACCAGCTCACCACCGGCAAGGTGCAGGCCTACGCGACCAACCGCGACGCCGAGCTCATCAACAGCGACTGGGCCGTGCACAAGGTGATGAAGGGCTCGGCGCTCGTGCCCGAGGTCGATGCGCTCATGAAGACGGGCGGGCTCGATCCCGTGGTCAAGCGCAGCGGCAACAGCGTGATGGGCTACTACCCGATGAAGCTCGCTCCCGCGTGCGTCGCCTGCCATGCGCAGAACGGCCTGAAGCAGACCGAGGGCACCTTCGGCGGAGCGCTGGTCGCGGAAGTCCCGGTCAGGTAGCCCCGCACCTGCCGTGACCCTGCAGCGGCTCCTGCGCCTGCTGCCCATCGGCCTTGTCGTGCTGGTGGTGGCGAACATGTCGATGCTGCTCGTGCTCGACCGGCAGGGGCGCGCCACGTTCGACCAGGTGCGCGCGGCGCAGGTCCAGCGCGACGCGTTGGGGCGCATCCGCACCAACTGCGAGGCGCTCACCTTCAAGGCCATCGCCTGGACGCTCACGCGGCGCACCACGCAGGCGCGCATCTACGAGGAGGGCAAGAAGACCTGCTTCGACGAGGTGACGCAGGCGGCCTCGGCGATGCCGCGCTCGGCCGACGCGATCGCCTCGTTGCGCCGGAAGCTCGAGCACCTCGCGGACCTGCTCGAGACCATCCAGTCGGAGCACACCGACGAGACCAAGATGGTGACCGTGGGCCGCCTCGAGCGCGAGGTGCAGCCGCTCACCAACGACGTGCACAAGGACCTGGACGACCTCGCCCGCGTGACGGATGACGAGTCGGCGCGCCTCATGGCCGCGGCGCTGAAGAAGCAGGAGCAGACCCTGTGGCTGGGCGCGATCGTGGGCGTGCTCGCCGTCGTGGTGGGCGCGCTTCTCGTGGGCGTGGTCACGAGGCGCATCCTCAATTCCGTGGGCGAGGCGGTGACGGTGGCCAGCGCGCTCGCCGAGGGCGACCTGGGCGTGGCCCCCCGCGTCAATCGCGAGGACGAGATCGGCAAGATGCTCGCCGCCATGGACAAGGCGCGCCAGGCGTGGATCGCGGCGATCGGCGAGATCCACCAGGTCACGCAATACATCGCGCAAACCGCCGAGGAGATCGCGCAGGACGCGGGCACGCTCAACGAGAGCAGCGTCCACGCGGCATCGAGCCTGCGCACCACGGCGCGCTCCATGAACGAGCTGCTGTCCAACGTCGAAGCCTCGGCCGCCTCGGCGCGCAAGGCCGCGGAGCTCGCCGGCGCGGCCACGGGCTCGGCCCACGAAGGCGAAGCGGCCGTGAGCGAGGTCGTGAAGACAATGGACGACCTGAACGCCGCCTCCTCGAAGATCGCCGAGATCGTGGGCGTGATCGACTCCATCGCGTTCCAGACCAACCTCCTCGCGCTCAACGCCGCGGTGGAAGCCGCGCGCGCGGGCGAGCAGGGCCGCGGTTTCGCGGTTGTCGCTTCCGAGGTGCGCGCGCTCGCGCAGCGCTCGTCGCAGGCGGCGGGCGAGATCCGCGGGCTCATCGGCACCTCGGTGGCCGGGGTGAAGGAGGGCGCGCGCAACGCCGCGGGCGCGAGCCGCAAGATCGTGCACATGGGCGAGTCCATCGAGCAGGTCTCGGCGATGATCGCGGACGTGTCCGGATCGGCCAGCCGCCAGAACCGGGAGATCGACCAGCTCTCGCGCACCGTGGCCGAGCTCGACCAGCTCACGCAGAACAACACGCGCATGGTGGGATCGTGGACCGATCGCGCCGGGCACCTGCGCGAGGAGCTGCAGCGGCTCGCGGGCCTGGTGCAGCGCTTTCGCCTGCCCGAGCTTCCCCCGGCCGCCGGCGAGGCCCTGGCCGCGTCCTCGGAGCGCCGCGACCTCGTGAGACGGTAAAATAGCGGTTTCGCCAACGCGGGACCGCCTTTGCAGCTCACGCTCGAGCAGTACGAGAAGATCATCCCCACGAGCGCCGTGGAGCACGAGGGGAAGAAGATGGTCTTCGCCACCCCCTCGATGTTCACGCTCTGGCGCGTGCAGAGCATCCGCACGAAGGAGCCGTGGACGCTCGAGTGGATCGCCACGTTCGCGCCGGGCGAGATCCTGCTCGACTGCGGCGCCAACGTCGGCATGTACACGATCTGGGCCGCGGTCACGCGCGACTGCCCCGTCTATGCCTTCGAGCCCGAGGCGCAGAACTACGCGATCCTCAACCGCAACATCCAGCTGAACGGCGTGGCCGGCCGCGTGAAGGCCTACTGCATGGGGCTTTCCGACGTGACCGGCCTTTCCCAGCTGCACATGGCCGACATGCGCGTGGGCGGCTCGAACCACTCGCTGGGCGAAGCGCTCGACTTCGAGCACAAGCCGCTCGCCGCCCAGTTCGTGCAGGGCTGCTACGGGGCGAAGCTCGACGAGCTCGTGGGCGCGGGCGCGATTCCCGTGCCCAACCACATCAAGATCGACGTGGACGGCTTCGAGCCGAAGGTGATCGCGGGCGCCCGCGGGACGCTGCGCGATCCGGCGGTGAAGTCGCTGCTCATCGAGACCAACCAGAATCTCGAGGACCACATGTCGATGGTCGCGGACCTGAACGCGCTCGGCTTCAGGCACGACGCGGCACAGGTCACGCGCGCGGAGCGCAAGTCGGGAACGTTCAGGGGTGTCGCGGAATATGTCTTCAGACGCTGAGCTGCAGCTGATCTACAAGGTCGCCAACGCGCCGGTGAACAACTGGCCGTTCCCGCACTTCTACGTGCCCGACATCTTCCCGGCCGACTACTACGAGAAGCTGCAGGCGATGCTGCCGACGGAGCCCGAGGCGATGAAGGCGTTGCCCGACGTGCGCCCCGTGCCGAAGGACGCGTACCGCGAGCGTTTCGTGATCGTGCTCTCGCCCGAGGCGCTCCAGGTCCTGCCGGAGGAGCAGCGCGCGTTCTGGACCGACATGCGCAACACGCTCATGGGAGGCGCGTTCGCCCGCACGATGCTCGAGAAGTTCAACGCCCAGATCTCGCAGCGCTTCGCCGGCCAGCGCATCCGCTTCTACGACGAGGCGCTGCTGGTGAAGGACACCACGAACTACGCGCTCGGGCCCCACAGCGATTCGCCGCGCAAGGTGATCACGATGCTCTTCTACCTGCCGCGCGACGAGTCCCAGCGCCACCTCGGCACCTCGATCTACCTGCCGAAGGACCGCAACTTCCGCTGCCCGGGCGGGCCGCACTACCCGCGCGAGGGCTTCGAGCGGCTGGCCACGATGCCGTTCATGCCGAACTCGCTCTTCGTCTTCCTCAAGACGAACAACTCCTTCCACGGCGTGGAGCCGGTGACGGAGCCCGACACGCGCCGCTGGCTCCTGCTCTACGACATCCACCACGCGGTCGATCAGTAGTTGAGGTTGGGCGCGAGCCAGCGCTCGGCCTCGCCGAGGTCCATTCCCTTGCGGTGCGCGTAGTCGGCGACCTGGTCGCGCTCGACCTTGCCGACGGCGAAGTAGCGCGACTGCGGATGCGCGAGGTAGAAGCCGCTCACCGAGGCCGCCGGCAGCATCGCGAACGAATCGGTGAGCGCGATGCCCGTGTTCCTCTCCACGTCGAGCAGCCGGAAGAGCTCGGCCTTCTCCGTGTGGTCTGGGCAGGCGGGGTATCCCGGCGCGGGGCGGATGCCGCGGTAGCCCTCGGCGATGAGCGCCTCGCTGGAAAGCGCCTCGCCCGGCGCATAGCCCCAGAAGGTGGTGCGCACGAGCTGGTGCAGGTGCTCGGCGAAGGCTTCCGCGAGGCGGTCGGCGATCGCCTTGAGCATGATCGCGCCGTAGTCGTCGTTCTTCGCGGCGAGCTCCTTCACCTTCGCCTCGACGCCCAGCCCGGCGGTGACCGCGAAGGCGCCCGCGTAATCGGCCACGCCCGAGTCCTTCGGCGCCACGAAATCGGCGAGGCACAGGTTGGGGTTGCCGGCGGGCTTCTCGTTCTGCTGGCGCAGGTTGTGCCAGGTGGCGATCACGCGGTCGCGCTTCTCGTCGGCGTAGACCTCGATGTCGTCGCCGACGGATGCCGCGGGCCACAGGCCGAAGACGCCGCTCGCGGTGAGCCAGCGCGCCTTCACCGCGCGATCGAGCATCGCCCGGCCTTCGGCCATCACGTTGCGCGCGGCCTCGCCCACGACGGGATCGTCGAGGATGTCGGGATACTTGCCCGCGAGGTCCCACGTCTGGAAGAAGGGCGCCCAGTCGATGAAGGGCACGAGCTTGTCGAGCGGATAGTTCTTCAGCGCCATCACGCCGAGCTGCCGCGGGCGCGGCGGCGCGTAGCCCGCCCAGTCCACGGGCTCGGCGTTGGCGCGCGCGGCTTCGAGCGTCACGCTCTTCTGCCCCGCCTTCCTCGCGTGCGCCTCGCGGATCTTCACGTAATCGGCGCGGACTTCCTCCATGTACCTCGCGCGGGCCTCCTCGCTCGATAGCGTCGTGGCCACGCCCACCGCGCGCGAGGCGTCCGGCACCCACACGGTCGGGCCCGAGTAGTTGGGCTCGATCTTCACGGCCGTGTGCGTGCGCGAGGTCGTGGCCCCGCCGATGAGCAGCGGCAGCGTGAAGCCGAGGCGCTCCATCTCCCTTGCCACGTGGGCCATCTCCTCGAGCGAGGGCGTGATGAGGCCCGAAAGGCCCACCATGTCCGCGTTCTCCCGCCGGGCCGTCTCGAGGATGGTCTCGCACGCGACCATCACGCCCAGGTCCACGACGTCGAAGTTGTTGCACTGCAGGACCACGCCCACGATGTTCTTGCCGATGTCGTGGACGTCGCCCTTCACGGTGGCCATCACCACCTTGCCCTTAGCCTTCGCGTCGGCGGTGCCCAGGCGCCTCTTCTCCTCCTCGATGAAGGGCACGAGGTGCGCGACCGCCTGCTTCATCACGCGCGCCGACTTCACCACCTGCGGCAGGAACATCTTCCCCGAGCCGAAGAGGTCGCCCACCACGTTCATGCCGTCCATGAGCGGGCCCTCGATCACCTGGATCGGGCGCTCGTAGAGGCCGCGAGCTTCCTCGGTGTCCTCGACGATGAATTGCGTGATGCCCTTCACGAGCGCGTGCACGAGGCGCTCCTGCACCGTGCCCCTGCGCCACGCGAGATCCTCGGCCGCGTCCTTCTTGCGTCCCTTGAAGGTCTCGGCGAACTCGACCAGCCGCTCGGTCGCGTCGGCGCGGCGATCGAAGATCACGTCCTCGACGCGCTCGAGCAGCTCCTTCGGGATGTCCGCGTACACGCCCAGCTGCCCGGCGTTCACGATGCCCATCGTCATGCCGGCCTTGGTGGCGTGGTAGAGGAACGCGGTGTGCATCGCCTCGCGCACCGGATCGTTGCCGCGGAACGAGAACGAGAAGTTGGACACGCCGCCGGAAGTCTTGGCGTGCGGCAGGTTGCGGTGGATCCACGCGACCGCCTCGATGTAGTCGCGGCCGTACGTGTTGTGCTCCTCGATGCCCGTGGCGACCGCGAAGATGTTCGGGTCGAAGATCACGTCCTCGGGAGGAAATCCCACCTCCTCGGTGAGGATGCCGTAGCAGCGCCGGCAGATCTCGGTCTTGCGCTTGAGCGTGTCGGCCTGGCCCTTCTCGTCGAAGGCCATCACGATCACCGCGGCGCCGTAGCGGCGCGCGAGCCGCGCGTGCTTCACGAACTCCGCCTCGCCTTCCTTGAGCGAGATCGAGTTCACCACGCACTTTCCCTGCACGCACTTCAGGCCCGCCTCGATCACGCTCCACTTGGAGCTGTCGATCATGATGGGCACGCGGGCGATGTCCGGCTCCGAGGCCACGAGCTGCAGGAAGCGCGTCATGGCCGCGGCCGAATCGAGCATCGCCTCGTCCA
>Ga0335082_10003147_pt1 | contig 17899 bp, 14 predicted proteins | sample Lox_Sample_41_FD_206718 | JGI IMG/M metagenome (GOLD analysis project Ga0335082, IMG submission 206718) | Soil microbial communities from Loxahatchee National Wildlife Refuge, Florida, United States - Lox_Sample_4.1 | ecosystem: Environmental > Terrestrial > Soil > Wetlands | place: USA... | reverse complement strand
CGCCCGGTAGCCGGCGCGGAAGCCCGCGGCCCGCCCGCTCTCGCTGCGGCGCGTCCTCGCGCGCGCTCGGCCTTCCAGATCGCGCGCTCTGGAGCGTTTTCGTGGGCGCGGCCTGCGGCCTGGTGCCCGAAAGCGCTCGTCCGGCCCGCGGCCCGCCCGCTCCCCCTGCGGCGCGTCCTCGCGCGCGCATGGCCTTCCTTGTCGCGCGCTCTGGACCGTTCCCGTGGGCGCGCTCTCCCTCGGCGCAGCGGCTCTCGTCGGGTGCCCCGGCGGCGCCTGCGGAACTCGCCCTCCGCGTGGCGGGAGGGCGTTCCAGGCTCCGGGCTCAGACAGGTCCTCGGCGCCGCAGACGATGAAGTCGGCCTCGCGCGCCTGGGCACGTCGCAGTTCGCGCGCTCCGGGCGGGTCCTCGCCTGCGCGCTGCGGTATGCGCCTTCGCGGGTGCGGGCGGGCCGCTCCGTTCGCGCCTGCCGCACTCCCTGCGAGGGCCGCCGGTGGAGACGAAACATCCGCCGAATTCAAGGACGAGCAGACCAGAGCGGGCGTCGGCGCCGAGGACGCGGGAGGCGGGAGTCCCGGCGTCCCGGAGCGCGCCTCCGCAGGCCGCCACGAACGGGCCCAACACGCCTGCGCGCGCACCGTGAGCCGCGTGGCCGCGCGAGGACAAGCGCGGCCCCGAGCACCCTGCGACCAGAGCCGCGCCTCCGCAGCGTGGCGTGGCCTGCCGTGCGTTGCGCGCGGGCCGCAAGCGCCTAACGCGGCCGAGGACCAGCGCGCGGAGGCGACGCCGAAACGCACGCCGGCGCCATGCGTGCGGGAGGCGGGAGTCCGGCGTGCCGGAGTGCGCCTCAGGAACGTCCGGCCCGCCCGAAGGACCAGCGCGCGAAGGCGACGCCGGGACGCACGCCGGCGCTCACCGCGCCTGCGCCGGTCCCGCGGCGAAGATCCTCGACAGCTCGTACGCGGGCGTCACCTCGAGCTGGTCGTAGCGGCAGTCCCGCGGCGATCGGTCGGGGCGCCAGCGGAGGAAGTGCGTGGCGTGGCGGAAGCGCGTTCCCTGCAGGTGGTCGTAGGCGACCTCGCAGACGCGCTCGACGCGGAGCGGCTCCCAGGAGAGGTCCTTCCCCCGGTTCCAGCGGCTGGTCGCGCCCGGCATCCGCTGGCCGGGATCGCCCTCCCCGTCCGCCCACTCCGCCCAGTCGCGCCAGGGATGACCCTCCATCGCTCCCTCGCGCAGCGGCGCCAGCTCCTTCACCAGCTCCTTCCGCCGCGCAGTCGAGAACGCGCTGCAGATGCCGAGGTGGTGGAGCGTCCCGCCGTCGTCGTAGAGCCCGAGGAGCAGCGAGCCGACCATGGTTCCGGGGCCGTTCTTGTGCCAGCGGAACCCGGCCACGGCGCAGTCGGCGGTGCGCGCGTGCTTCACCTTGACCATGGCCCGTTTCCCCGGCTCGTACGGTGAGTCGAGGGGCTTCGCGACCACGCCGTCGAGGCCGGCCCCCTCGAACCGCGAGAACCAGTCCCGCGCCACGGCACGGTCCTGCGTCGCCGGTGTGACCAGCACCCGCAGGCCGGTGGTGACCTCACGTTCCAGCAGCGCCCGCCGCTCCGAGAGTGGGACGTCCCGCAGGTCGCGGTCGCCGAGCGCGAGGAGATCGAACAGCACGATGCTCGCCGGCCGCTCCTCGGCGAGCAGCTTCACCCGCGACGCCGCCGGGTGGATGCGGAGCAGGAGCGCCTCGAAGTCGAGCCCCGCCCCGCCCGCGATGACGATCTCGCCGTCCACGACGCAGCGGGGCGGGAGCGCGGCCAGGAGCGGCTCGTGCAGCTCCGGGAAGTAGCGGTCGAGCGGCTTCAGCTCGCGCGACTGGAGGTACAGGTCCGCGCCGTCGCGGAACGCCAGCGCGCGGAATCCGTCCCACTTGGGCTCGAAGTGCCACCCCTCCCCCTCCGGCAGGTCGTCGGCGGGCTTCGCCAGCATCGGCTCGACCGGGGGCGCGATCGGGTAGGCCATCGCACCGACGTATCGCCGGCCGCGCCGGTGCGCCAGGTCGGCGACGCCGAGGGTATCCTGGGCCGCATGCCCGACCCGCGCGCCCCGACCCTCCTCGTCCGCGACGCCGCCGCCGTCGCGACGCTCGACGACGGGCGCCGCGAGCTGTCGGACGCGTCGATCCTGATCCGCGGGGGGGTCATCGAGGCCATCGGACCGGCCGCCGAGCTGCCGCGCACCGCCGACGAGGTCCTGGACGCGCGCGCCCACCTGGTGGTGCCGGGGCTGGTGAACACCCACCACCACATGTACCAGTCGCTGACGCGGGCCGTCCGCGCCGTGCAGGACGCGGAGCTGTTCGCCTGGCTGCGCGGCCTCTATCCCATCTGGGCGAACCTGACGCCGGAGATGGTCCGCGTCTCGACGCAGGTGGCGATGGCGGAGCTGCTCCTCTCCGGCTGCACCACCACCAGCGACCACCTCTACCTCTTCCCGGGCGGCGTCACGCTGGAGGACAGCATCGAGGGGGCCCGGCTCGCCGGGATGCGCTTCACCGCGACGCGCGGCTCGATGAGCGTGGGCCGGAGCCGGGGCGGACTCCCGCCCGACGAGGTGGTGGAGCGCGAGGACGCCGTCCTGCGCGACACCGAGCGCGTGGTGGGGCGCTGGCACGACCCGTCGCCCGGGTCGATGCTCCAGATCGCCGTCGCGCCCTGCTCGCCGTTCTCGGTGAGCCGCGAGCTGATGCGCGACTCGGCCGCGCTGGCGCGCGACGTGGGCGTCCGGCTCCACACGCACCTCGCCGAGAACGACCACGACGTGGCCTACTCGCGCGAGAGGTTCGGCCGGACGCCGGCCGAGTACGCCGAGGACCTCGGCTGGCTGGGCGAGGACGTCTGGCACGCGCACTGCGTGAAGCTCGACGCGCCCGGGATCGCGCGCTTCGCCGCGACGGGGACGTCGGTGGCGCATTGCCCGGCGAGCAACATGCGCCTCGCCAGCGGCATCGCGCCGGTGCGGGCGATGCTCGACGCGGGCGTCCCGGTGGGACTGGGCGTGGACGGGAGCGCCAGCAACGACGGCGCCCAGCTGGTGGCGGAGGCGCGCCTCGCCATGCTGCTGCAGCGCGTGGGCGTCGCCCTCGAGCCGTTCGGCTGCGATCGCGGCCCGGCGGCGATGACGGCGCGCGGCGCGCTCGAGCTGGCGACGCGCGGCGGGGCCCGGGCCCTGGGCCGGCGCGACATCGGCCACCTCGCCCCCGGGATGTGCGCCGACCTGGCGCTCTTCGACCTGCGGACGCCCGGGTTCGCGGGCGGCGCGGTGCACGACCCGGTCGGCGCGCTGCTCCTCTGCGCGTCTCCGGCGGCGGCGTACACCATCGTGAACGGCCGCGTGATCGTCCGCGAGGGGCGGCTCGCGTCCTTCGAGCTGGAGCCGGTCCTCGAGCGCCACGACGCGCTGGCGCGGCAGCTCGTCGGGGCGGCGCGGCGGGGATAGGCCGGAACGACGCCGGGCGCCGCGGTCGGTCCGCGGCGCCCGGAGTGAATCGAAGGCGGTCAGGGACCGCGCCGCCGGATCACTTCCCCGACGGCACCTTCCCCTCGACGCCCTTCACGTAGAAGTTGACCTGGCTCCGCCAGGCGTCGTCGGCGACCTCGCCCTTCTTGAGCAGCACCTTGCCGGTGTTGTCGAGGAGGGGGCCCTTGAAGACCTGGATCGAGCCGTCCACGATCCCGGCCTTGGTCTCGGCGACCTTCTTCTTCACGTCCTCGGGCACGAAGTCGGCGACCTTCACGAAGTCGTTCATCCCCTCCTTGATGCCCCACTTGGTGTTCTCGACCTTCCAGGTCTTGTTCATGACGTCTTCGATCGCCTTGACGTAGTAGACGCCCCAGTTCAGCGCGCAGGAGGCGAGGTGGGCCTTGGGCGCGAACGCGCTCATGTCGCTGTCCCAGCCGAAGGCGTACTTGCCGTTCTTCTCGGCGGCCTGGAGCACCGCGGTGGAGTCGGTGTTCTGCAGGAGCACGTCGGCGCCCTGGTTCATGAGCGACTGCGCCGCCTCGGTCTCCTTGGGCGGGTCGAACCAGGAGCTCACCCAGACCACCTTGGTCTTCACCTTCGGGTTCACGCTCTGCGCGCCGAGGGTGTAGGCGTTGATGTTCCGGAGCACCTCGGGGATGGGGAAGGTGGCCACGAACCCGAGGACGTTGCTCTTGGTCATCTTGCCGGCGAGCACGCCGGCGAGGTAGGCGTCCTCCCAGAACTTGCCCTCGTAGACGCGCAGGTTGGGCGCGGTCTTGAAGCCGGTGGCGTGCTCGAAGTAGACGTCCGGGAAGTCCTTGGCGACCTTCGCCATCGCGTCGCCGTAGCCGAAGGACGTCGCGAAGATCACCTTGTTGCCCTGCGTCACCAGATCGCGGATGACGCGCTCGGCGTCGGGTCCCTCGGGGACCTTCTCGACGAAGGTGGTCTGCACCTTGTCGCCGAACTTCGCCTCGAGCGCCTTGCGGCCGAGGTCGTGCGCGTACGTCCAGCCGGCGTCTCCGACCGGGCCGACGTAGACGAAGCCGACCTTGAGCGGTGCGGGCTTCGCCGGCGCGGCGGGCGCGGGCGGCGGCGGGGGCGGCTCGCTCTTGCAGGCGGTCAGGGTGGTGCCCGCGACGAGGGCACCGAGCGCGATGTGCTTCAGCAACGAACGCCGGTTCATGGTGAGGGATCTCCTTTCCTGCGGTGAGAACTGGAATCGAGGCCGTGCATCCTACTCCAGCGCGCCCACGGCGCACGCCCGAACGTCAGGCGCCCGGGAAGAATGGCTTCCCCAGCGAGGCGGGCATGTTCAGCCGGATCCACAGGGGGTTCCGGGAGATGATCACCAGGACCACGATGGTGGCGACGTACGGCAGCATGCTCATGAACTGGTTCGCGATCTGGACGCCCAGCCCCTGGAGGTGGAGCTGGAGCATGGTGACGCCGCCGAACAGGTAGGCGCCGAGCATCACGCGCGCCGGCCGCCAGGTGGCGAAGACGGTGAGCGCGAGGGCGATCCACCCCCGGCCCGCCGTCATGCCCTCCACCCAGAGCGGCGCGTAGACGGTCGAGAGGTAGGCGCCGGAGATGCCGCACAGCGCGCCGCCGAACATCACCGCCGCGAGCCGGATGCGCCGGACCGGGTAGCCGAGCGCGTGGGCGGAGTCGGGCGATTCGCCGATGGACCGCAGCACCAGGCCGGCGCGGGTGCGGTACAGGAACCAGGCCATCGCGCCCGCCAGCGCGATGGCGATGTAGACCATCGGGTGCTGCTCGAAGAAGGCCGTACCGAGGAAGGGCAGGTCGCGCAGCAAGGGGACGCTGTAGTGGGAGCGCTCCACCAGCTTCCGGCCGACGTAGGAGACGCCCACGAACGCCGAGAAGCCGCCGCCGAAGAGGCTCAGGGCGAGGCCGGTCGCGTACTGGTTGGTGTTGAGCCAGATGACGAGCCAGCCGAACGCGGCCGCCGCGGCGGCGCCCACCGCGGCGCCGGCCGCGAACGCGACCCAGTCGCTGCCGGTGTGGTAGGCGGCCGCGAACCCGGCCACCGCGGACATGAGCATCATCCCCTCGGCGCCGAGGTTCAGGACGCCGGCGCGCTCGTTCACCAGCAGCCCCAGCCCGGCGATGGCCAGCGGCGTCCCGGCGGAGAGCATCGCGGCGACGAGGAGGGCCAGCTCGTTCATCGGGATGCCGCCCAGCGGAGCCGGTGCTGGATGAGGGTGTCGCAGGCGAGCAGCGACAGCAGGAGCACGCCCTGGAAGACGCCGGAGAGGGCCGCGGGGAGGCCGACGCGCGACTGGGCCAGCTCCCCGCCGATGAGGAACATGGAGAGCAGCACGCTGGAGAGGACGCAGCCGAGCGGGTGGAGCCGCCCCACGAACGCCACGATGATGGCGGTGAAGCCGTAGCCGTTCGAGACGTAGGGCGTGAGCTGGCCCATGGGCCCCGCCGCCTCGCAGGCGCCGGCGACGCCGGCGAGACCGCCCGAGACCAGGAGCGAGGTCCACAGCGCCCAGCGGGAGGAGAACCCGGCGTAGCGCGCGGCGGCGCGGGCGGAGCCGCCGATCTGGAGCTGCATCCCGCGGTAGGTGCGGAAGAGGAAGACCCAGGTCGCGGCCGCCGCCGCCAGCGCCACCCCGAAGCCCCAGTTGAGCCGCATGCCGCGCACCAGCCGCGGCACCTCCGTGGCGGCCGCGAAGCTCGCCGTCTGCGGGAAGTTGAAGCCGTTGGGGTCCTTCCACGGTCCGAAGACGAGCCAGCTGAGGAGCAGGTTCGCCACGTAGACCAGCATGAGGCTGACCAGGATCTCGTTGGCGGTGAAGCGGTCGCGCAGGAACGCGACCAGCGCCGCCCAGGCGGCGCCGCCCAGCGCGCCGGCCAGGACCAGCAGCGGGAAGAACGCCCAGGGCGCCATGGGCACCTCGGCCACCGTCACCCAGAGCGCGAGGCCGCCGCCGGTGATGGCGCCGAGGAGGTATTGCCCCTCGGCGCCGATGTTCCAGACGTTGGACCGGTAGCAGAGCACGAGCCCGAGCGAGCAGAGGATGAGCGGCGTCGCCTTGAGCCCGAGCTCGGTGAGCCCGCGCGCCCCGCGCAGCGGCTCGACCAGGAACACCCGGAGGCCCTGCACCGGGTCCTTCCCCAGGGCCGCGAAGAGCACCGCCGCCACCGCCACGGTGAAGGCGAGCGCGATGACCGGCGAGAGCACGCTCATGAGCCGCGAGGGCGTGGGGCGGACCTCGAGCTGGATCACCGCCCGGCCCCCGTCGCGGGGGCGGCGGCCTCGTCGGCCGGGGGCGCCCACAGCCCGCTCATCCACTCGCCGATCAGCTCGACGGTGGCGGCCGAGGTCGGGATCGACGGAGAGAGGCGGCCCTTGGCCATGACGTGGAGGCGGTCCGCCACCTCGAACAGCTCGTCCAGCTCCTCGGAGACGACCAGCACCGCGCAGCCCGCGTCCCGCAGCGCCAGCAGCTCGCGGCGGATCTGGGCGGTGGCGCCCACGTCCACCCCCCACGTCGGCTGGGCCACGATGAGCACCTTGGGGACGGCGTCGATCTCGCGCCCCACGATGTACTTCTGGAGGTTCCCGCCGGAGAGGCTCTTGGCCGGCGCGGCCGGGCCCGGCGCCTTCACGCCGAACCGGTCGATGATCCCCTCCGCCTGCGCGTTGAGGGCGCGCCCGTCGATCCAGCCCATGGCCCGCAGGGACTCGCGGCGGGTGAGGAGGAGGTTGTGGGCGAGCGAGAGCCCCGGCACGGCGCCGCGCCCGAGGCGCTCCTCGGGCACGAAGTGGAGCCCGAGGCCCCGCCGCGCCGCCGCCCCCATCGCCCCGATGGCATTTCCGAGCAGCTCGATCTCGCCGGGCGCGGCGCGCGGATCCTCGCCCGACAGCGCGCCGAGCAGCTCCTGCTGGCCGTTTCCGGACACCCCCGCGATCCCGACGATCTCGCCGGCGCGGACCTCGAGCGAGATCCCCTCCAGGTCCACGCCGAAGCGGTCGTGCCGGTGCAGGGTCAGCCCGCGCACGCGCAGCGCCACCTCGCCGGCGGTGGAGGCGCGGGGCGGCAGCTCGGGGGGCTCCGCGCCGATCATCATGCGCGACAGGCTGGCGGTGGTCTCGCGGGTCGGGTCGGTGGTGCCCACCACCCGGCCGGCGCGCAGCACGGTGCAGCGGTGGCAGAGCGCCCGGATCTCGTCGAGCTTGTGGCTGATGTAGAGGATGGAGCAGCCGGTCCCGGCGAGCTTCCGCAGCGTCTCGAAGAGGCGCTCCACCGCCTGGGGCGTCAGCACCGAGGTCGGCTCGTCGAGGATGAGCAGCCTGGGGTTCCCGAGCAGCGCCCGCACGATCTCCACCCGCTGGCGCTCCCCCACCGACAGCGTGTGCACGGGCCGGAGCGGTTCCAGCTCCAGGCCGTATTCCGCCGCCTTGGCGCGGATCCCGTCCACCACCGACTGGAGCCGCACGCCGCGCGACAGGCCCAGCCACACGTTCTCGGCCACGGTGAGCGTGTCGAAGAGCGAGAAGTGCTGGAACACCATGGCGATGCCCAGCTCCCGCGCCTCGTGCGGCGAGCGGACGTGCACCGGGACGCCGTCGAAGAGGATCTCCCCGGCGTCCGGGCGCAGGGCGCCGTAGACGACCTTCATCAGGGTGGACTTCCCGGCGCCGTTCTCGCCCAGGACGGCGTGGATCTCGCCGGGCTCGACGGTCAGCGCCACGTCGTCGTTCGCGACGAGCGACGCGAAGCGCTTGGTGACGTGGCGGAGCTCCAGCCTGGGGGCGGTCACGGGCGCGCGGTCCCGGGGTGCACGAGGAGAGGTCCCGCCGCTACCGCGCCTTCGCGCGATCCTTGATGGGCGAGACGAAGCGGTAGTCGATGTCCCAGGGGAAGTAGATCCACTTCTCCTGCTTGAACTCCTTGACGAAGGTGTCGACCACCGGCCGCCCCAGCGGCTTCGCGTAGAGCGTGGCGAAGTGCGCGCGGGGGAGCCGCTCGCGCACGGCCCGGGCGGTGACGCCGGTGTCCACCAGGTCGTCGATGAGGAGCCAGCCCGCGCCGTCCCCCTGGACGGTCTTGAGCCAGCGCAGCTCGCCCTGGCGCATCTCCGCGGAACCCTCGCCGCCCCCGCCGTAGCTCACCACGCAGACCGTGTCGATGAGCCGGATGTCCAGCTCGCGCGCCACCAGCGCCGCCGGGACCAGCCCGCCGCGGGTGATGGCGATGATCCCCTTCCACTCGCCGAGCTCGTGCAGCACCTGCGAGAGGTACCGTGCGTCGCGGTGCAGCTCCGGCCACGAGATGACGATCTCGTCCTGGTACGGGAGCGGGCGGGAGCCTTCGGCGTCGCCGCCGCTGCGGTCGGTCTCGTTCGGCATCGGGGGCCCAGACTATGCCACCAGGCTGACGTCGAACAATGGCGTCCCCGGCGTCGAACCGCAGCGGCGGATGCGGTATGTATTCGCCCGCCCCGAGCGCCGCGCGCCTTTCGCTCGCCCGCGGTCGAGGGGACGGAGACCCGATGCTGCCTCCCCCCGCCCCGCCCGCCCGCGACGACCTCGCCCTCCTGCGCCGGGCGCTCGACGTGGCCCGGCGTGCCCGCGGGCACGGGAACCACCCCTTCGGCGCGGTGCTGGCCGGCCCGGCGGGCGAGGTGCTCGCCGAGCGCGAGAACGGCTACCTGCCGGACCGCGACCTGACGGCCCATGCCGAGCGGCTGCTCGCCTCGCAGGTCTCGCGCTCCTACTCACCCTCGTTCCTCGCGTCCTGCACGCTCTACAGCTCCGCCGAGCCCTGCGCCATGTGCGCCGCGGCAGCCTACTGGGCCGGGATCGGGCGCGTGGTCTACGGCCTCTCCGAGCGGCGGCTCAAGGAGATCACCGGCGCCCACCCGGAGAACCCGACCCTCGACCTCCCCTGCCGCGCGGTCTTCGCGGCGGGGCAGCGCGCGGTGGAGGTGGTCGGGCCGCTGCTCGAGGACGAGGCGGCGAAGGTGCACGACGGCGCCTGGGGGCCTTCCGTCAGTACCTGACCTTGTCGGGCTTCCGCTCCCACGCGGCGAACGCCGCCCGGGCCTCGTCGGCGAGCAGGCGCGCCATGGGCAGCCGGCGGGCATCGGGCGGCAGCGCCACCTCGCGGTAGATGAGCGCGTCGTCGAACCCGATGCGCGCCGCGTCGGTGCGGTCGTTGCCGTACCAGATCCGGTCGAGGCGCGCCCAGTAGATGGCGGAGAGGCACATGGGGCAGGGCTCGCAGCTCGTGTAGATCTCGGCGCCGCGCAGCTCGAAGCGGCCCAGCCCGGCGCAGGCGGCCCGGATCGCGACCACCTCCGCGTGCGCCGTCGGGTCGTGGGTGGAGGTGACGCGGTTGGTCCCCTCTCCCACGATCCGCTCCTCCCACACCACCACCGCGCCGAAGGGGCCGCCGCGCCCGGCCTCCATCCCCTCCTGCGCCAGCGCCAGCGCGCGGCGCATGTACCGCTCGACGCTCATCGGGCCTTCTCCGCGTCCGCGGGGGCCTCCGCCGGGGCCGCTCCGGGACCTTCGTCCTCCGCGGCGTCGCGCGCCGGGAGGTCACCCCGCCGCTGCAGGAGCTGGGCGGCGACCGCGACGGCGATCTCGGCCGGCAGCTTCCCGTGCACCCCGGCCACGCCGATCGGGCAGGTGAGCCGCGCGATCGCCTCGGGCGGGACCCCCCGCGCCTCGAGCCGCTGCACGCACCGGGCGCGCTTGGTCCGGGAGCCGATGAGGCCGAGGAAGCCGTGGGTTCCGCGGCGCAGCGCGGCCTCGACCACCTGCTGGTCCACCGCGTGGCTGTGGGTCATCACCACCACGTCGGCGCCCTCGGGCAGGTCCGCGACCTCGTCCTCGGGCGCGTCGCTCACCACCCGCCGCACCCGGGGAGGCACCTCCCGCGGGAACTCGGCCTCGCGCGAGTCGATCCAGCTCACGGCGCAGGGCAGGTCGCCGAGCAGCTTCACCAGCGCCTTCCCCACGTGGCCCGCGCCGAACACCGCGACGTGCCAGTGCACCGGGACGACGGTCTCGAAGAGGAGCGACACGCCGCCTCCGCAGCACTGACCGAGGCTCGGGCCCAGCGCGAACTCCTTCACCAGGGGCGCCCCGCCTTCCCCGCCCGCGCGCACCGCGGCGAGCAGGCCGCGCGCGACCTCCACCGCCTGCAGCTCGAGGTTCCCGCCGCCCACCGAGCCGCGGAGGCCGTCCTCGGAGACGACCATCTTGGCGCCGGCCTCGCGCGGCGTGGAGCCGGCGGCGCTCAGCACCGTGACCAGGACGGCGGGGCGCCCCGCCGCCTCGAGCTCCGAGAGCGCCGAGAGCCACTCGGTCACCCGGTGGCCTCCGGCGCCTGGTCGCGCGCGAGCCGCGCCCGCAGGTCCTCCACGGCGAGGAGCACGCGCTCGGGCGTGGCGGGCGCGTCGAGCCTGGGCGCCAGCCGGTGCTCCCCCACGGCGGCGATCGCGTCGCGCAGCGCGTGGAACACCGAGATCGCGAGCATGAGCGGCGGCTCGCCCACCGCCTTGGACCGGTGGATGGTGGGCTCGCGGCTGGGCAGGTGGAGGAGCGTCACCCGGAAGTCCTCGGGGACGTCGCCGCAGGTCGGGATCTTGTAGGTGGACGGGGCGTGGGTGCGGAGCCTCCCCTGCGCGTCCCACCACAGCTCCTCGGTGGTGAGCCAGCCCATGCCCTGCACGAAGCCGCCCTCGACCTGGCCCATGTCCACGGCGGGGTTGATCGAGTCGCCGCAGTCGTGGAGGACGTCCACGCGGCGCACGCGGTACTCGCCGGTGAGCGTGTCGATCTCCACCTCGGTGGCCGCCGCGCCGCAGGCGAAGTAGAGGAAGGGCCGGCCGCGGTGGCGCTTCCGGTCGTAGTGGATCTTCGGCGTGGCGTAGAAGCCCGTGGACGACAGCGAGACGCGCTCCCAGTGCGCGAGCTTCGCCGCCTCGCCGAAGTCGAGGCTCCGGCGCCCGAGCGACACCTTCCCGGCCGCGAACACGACCTCGGCCGGGCGGCCGCCGAGGTGCTCCGCCACGCAGGCCGCCATCCGCTCCTTGATGGCGCGCGCCGCCGCCTGGGCCGCCTTGCCGTTCATGTCGCTGCCGGACGAGGCGGCGGTGGGCGAGGCGTTGGGGACCTTGTCGGTGGCGGTCGCGTCGATCCGGACGCGATCGACGGGGACGCCGAGCTCGTCCGCCACCACCTGCGCCACCTTGACGAAGAGCCCCTGCCCCATCTCCGTGCCGCCGTGGTTCAGGTGGACGCTGCCGTCCGTGTAGACGTGGACCAGCGCACCGGCCTGGTTCATGGGCGTGGTGGTGAAGGAGATCCCGAACTTGACCGGCGTGAGCGCGATCCCGCGCTTGAGCCAGGGGCTCGACGCGTTGAACGCGGCGATCTCGCGCCGCCGCTCCGCGTAGCCGGCGTCGCGCTCCAGCGCGGCGACGAGCCCGCGCAGGTCCTCCTCCACCTCCTGGTGGTAGGGCGTGAGGGTCCGGCCCTTCCCGCCGTACAGGTTGAGCTTGCGGACCTCGAGCGGGTCGCGGCCGAGGTGGCGGGCGATCTCGTCCACCACCTGCTCGATGGCCATCATCCCCTGCGGCCCTCCGAAGCCGCGGAACGCGGTGTTGGAGACGGTGTTGGTCCGGCAGCGGTGCGAGGTGATGGAGACGTGCGGCAGGTGGTAGGCGTTGTCCGCGTGCATCATGGCGCGGTCGTTGACCGCGCCGGAGAGGTCCGGGGAGATCCCGCAGCGCGAGGAGAGCACCAGGTCGAGCGCCCGGATCCGGCCGTCCTCGTCGAAGCCGACGTCGTAGTCGGCCAGGAAGTCGTGGCGCTTCCCGGTGAGGATCATGTCGTCGTCGCGGTCGAGCCGGAGCTTCACCGGCCGGCCCGTCCTCCAGGCGAGGAGCGCGGCGATGCAGGCGATCTGCGCGGCCTGGGTCTCCTTCCCGCCGAAGGCCCCTCCCATGCGGCGCGTCTCGGTCACCACCGCCGCGTCGGGCAGGCCCAGGACCTTCGCGACGAGGTGCTGGACCTCGCCCGGATGCTGCGTGGAGGCGTACAGCCGCATCGTGCCGCGCTCGCCCGGCACCGCCATCGCGACCTGGCCCTCTAGGTAGAAGTGCTCCTGCCCGCCCATGGCGAGGCGCCCCTGGAGCCGGCGCGGCGAGCGCGCCAGCGCCGCGGCGGGATGTCCCCTGCGCATCACCTCGGTGGGCAGCACGAACTCCTTGCGCGCCAGCGCCTCCTCCACGCCGAGGATCGCCGGCAGGTCCTGGTACTCGATCGCGGCGAGCTGGGCCGCCTTGCGCGCCAGGTCGATCGACGCGGCGGCGACCGCCAGGACCGCCTGGCCGTGGTACTCGACCGTCCCGCCGGCGAGGACCGGGTCGCCGGGAAACACCGCGCCGATGTCGTTCGAGGCGGGCAGGTCCCGCGCGGTCAGCACCGCGGCCACCCCCGGCGCGGCCACCGCCGGCGCGACGTCGATGCGCACGATGCGGGCGTGGGCCCGGTCCGAGAGCCGGACGTGGGCGTGCAGGAGGTCGCGCGGCTCGGGGAGGTCGTCCACGTAGCGGGCCGCGCCCGTCACGTGCAGCGTGGCGCTGTCGTGCGGCAGCGGGCGATGAACGGCGCCGAGGAGGGAGAGGGAGGAAGCACGCCGCGCCGCCAGGGCGGGAGAGGGGGGGCGGCCGGACGAGCCGGAGGAGCGGCTGCGCCGCGGGCTCATGCTTCCACCCCCACGGCCGCGAGCCGCAGCGGCACGCCCCGCCCCGCGGTCTCGAGCTGGAACTTGCGGAGGAGGTTCCGCGCCACGGCGCGCCGGTAGGCGGCCGAGGCGCGCAGGTCGGAGATGGGCTTCAGCTCGGCGTCGAGCGCGGGCAGGGCCGCGTCCACCGCCGCCTCGGTCCAGGGACGCCCTCGCAGCGCCGCCTCGCAGCCGCGCGCGCGCCACGGGATCTCCGCCACGCCGCCGTACGCCAGGCGGACCTCCGCGACGCGCCCGCCGTCCAGCTCGACCGAGAACGCGCCGCACACCGCCGAGATGTCCTGGTCGAACCGCTTCGAGACCTTGTAGGCGCGGAAGAGCCTCCGGGGGGACGGCTGCGGCACGCGGATCGTCTCCAGGAACTCGCCGGGCCGGAGCGCGGTCCGCCGGTATCCCAGGAAGAAGCCGCCGGCGGGCAGCTCGCGCCGCTCCGGCCCGCGCCGCAGGACGAGCGTGGCGTCGAGCGCCAGGAGCGGCGGGATGGCGTCGCCCACCGGGGAGCCGTTCGCCACGTTGCCGCCGAGCGTGCCGACGTTCCGGATCTGCTGCGAGCCGAGGCGGCGCAGGAGCTCGCCGAGATCGGGCCAGCGGGCGGCGAGCGGCGCCCACGCGTCGGTGTACGTCGCCGCCGCGCCGATCTCGAGGTGGGTCGGCGTCTCGCGGATCTCGGCCAGCTCGGGGATGGAGGCCACCGAGATGGCGGTCTCGATCTCGACGTGCTGCTTCGTCACCCAGACGCCGACGTCGGTCGCGCCCGCCACCAGCCGGGCCGCCGGGTGGCGCAGCAGCAGCTCCGCGAGCGCGTCGGCGGTCACCGGGGCGAACCAGCGCCGGCCGCCGTGCTCCAGCGCCAGCGTGTCGCTCCGCCGGATCGACCGGAGCAGCTCGGCCAGGCGCGCCTGCTGGGCGGCGAGCCGCGGCCCGCCGCCGCCCGCGTACGCCTCGCGCGCCGCCGCCACGATGGGGCGGTAGCCGGTGCACCGGCACAGGTTCCCGGCCAGCACCTCGTCGAGTCGGGCGCGGCTCGGGGCGGGCTCGCTCTCGTACAGCGCCACCAGGGACATGACGAAGCCTGGCGTGCAGAACCCGCACTGCGAGGCATGGCAATCCACCATCGCCTCCTGCACCGGGTGCAGGGCCTCGCCCCCGCGGCAGAGGCTCTCCACGGTGAAGAGCGCCTTCCCGTCGAGCGCCGGGACGAAGAGGATGCAGGCGTTCACCGCCCGGTACCGCACCTCGCCCCGGTGCAGCTCGCCCAGGACCACGGTGCAGGCGCCGCAGTCGCCCTCGGCGCACCCTTCCTTGGTGCCGCAACGGTTCTCCACCCCGCGCAGGTACTGGAGGACCGTCTGCGTCGGGTCGACGCCCGCCGGCTCCCTCACCTGCCCGTCGAGGATGAAGCGGATGCGATCCGTCATGGCCGTGGCGCGGGAGGATACCACCCGTCTCCGCGCGCCCTTGGCAGTTCTGTATTCGAGCGGGGCGGCGGGCGCCCGGCTTCTACCGCTCCACCCCCGAGAACACCACCGCCACCGGCGCGTCGCGCGGCGCGTCGGCGAGCACGCCGGCGAGCCCCGCGGTCCCGGTGGCGGAGGCGGCGATCGACGTGTGGGCGCGCGCCAGCGCGTGGGCCCGGACCACCGCCTCCTCCGGCGCGACCACCGGATGCCCTCCGCTCGCGCGCATCGCCTCGGCGATCGCCCACCAGTCGTAGGTCTCGTCGTCGAGGATGCCGCTCGCCGCGCTGGCGGGCGTCTTCTCCCACGGCCACATGAACCGCGACCTCGCCCGCGCCGCGTCTTGGAGCGGCGTCGCGCCGAGCCGTTCCCACGCGCGAGGCAGCGGGGCGCAGCCCTCGGCCTGCACCGCCACCAGCCTCGGCAGGCGGGGGAGGATCCCGGCCTCGACGGCCAGCGCGAAACCCTGGGCGAGCGCGCTCGCCAGGGCGCCGCCGCCCACCTGCACGTAGACGGCCTCGGGCGGGTTCGCCCGGAGCCCTTCGGCCATCTCCAGCGCGAGCGTGCGGCCGCCCTCCACGGCGAGACCGTTCTCCGGCCCCTGCACGCCGAAGGGCAGCGCCCCGGCCGCCACCGCCTCGCGGAAGCGCGCGAAGCAGGGATCCCCCGCCTCGCCGGGGCGGCGCTCGCAGACCGCGATCGCCGCGCCGAGGTCCCCGAGCCGCGCGACCACCGCGGGGCTGGCGTCGGTGGGGATGAACACGTCGAGCGGCCAGCGCGCGGCGCGGGCGATGACCGCGGCGGCGAGCGCGGCGTTGCCGCACGAGGCGATGGCGAGGCGGCGGCCGCGCAGCCCGGCCGCCCCGGGCAGCCGCGCCGCCTCCACCACGCGCAGGTGGAGCATCACCGCCATGAGGTGGCGCGCCTTGTGGGATCCGGCCACGTTGCCGGTCTCGTCCTTCACCCACAGCTCTCCCGCGAGCCCCGCGGCGCGCGCCAGCGCCGGCTGCGGACCGAGCGGCGTCACGCGGAAGCCGCGGCCGTCCGCCGCGACGAGCTCGGCGTCGAGCGCCCCGACGAGGTCGGTCCAGGCGGCGTCGGAGAGGCCGGCCGCGCGCAGGACGCGGTACGGGGAGAGGAGCGCGCGGTAGCGGAGGAACGGGTCGGGCTCGGTGCCCGGCGCGAACCCGGCGGCGCTCGCCCCGGGCGCGAGGACGTGGTCCACGTCGTCGCCCTCGACCGCCCGCGGGCAGCGGAACGGCAGAACGCGCGCCGGGTCGACCTCCGCCCCGCAGCCGTGGCAGACGAAGCGGACGATCCCTCCGGGGGGCCACTCGCTCCGCCGCAGGCTCATCCGCCTGCCCCTGCGCTCGTCGCGGACCCGAGCGCGGCGGCGCCGCTCCTCGCGTTGAACTCGGCGATCATCGCGTCCCAGGCCGGGACCAGCTCGAGGAGCCCGTCCCAGAACGACTGCCTGGCGCGGGAGGTGAACTCCTGGAGCGTGACGCCCTGCTGCTCGACCCAGGTGAAGTAGCCGAGGTTGAAGATGCGGCGGCGCTCGCGGTGGGTCAGCTCCAGGACGTGGTCGGTCGAGGCCCCCCCCAGGGCGCGGCCCCAGGTCTCGCCCGCGGTCACCGCGTCGAAGCGCCCGCCGAAGTGCTTCCTCGTCAGGCGACCCACCTCGCTGCCGTACATGGCGGCGCCGTCCGTCGCGACCGTCACGATGACGTCGTCCTCGTCGAGGTCGAGCGCGTGGGCGGTCTTCACGGCGGCGACCAGGTTCGCGATGGAGCTGAGCCCCATGTCCCGGAGCTGCGCCACCACCGCGGCGTCGATCCCGCGCCGCTCCACCAGGTAGCGGCGCCCCTCCTCGGTGTTGAAGAGCACCAGGAGCCCGTCGCTGGCGCGATCCGAGACGCCCACCACCACGTCGGTGTTCATGACGTTGTGGATGTAGGGGACGTGCTTGTCGCCGATCCCCTGGATGTTGTGCTCGCCGAACCCGTTCTCGAGGAGCGTCGGGCACTCCACGGCCTCGACGGCGACGATCCGTGCGCCGAGCCGCGCCTTCAGGTGATCGCCGGCGGCGAGCGTCCCGGCGGAGCCGGAGGCCGAGACGAACGCCGCGAGCCGGCCCTTCCGGCCGGCGGTCAGCGCGCCGAAGAGCTTCTCCAGCGCCGCCCCGGTGCAGGTGCGGTGGACGAGGTAGTTCCCGAACTCGCAGAACTGGTTGAAGACGACGTTCTGCGGATCGCGGTCGAGCGCGGCGCAGGCGTCGTAGATCTCCTTCACGTTGCTCTCGGAGCCGGGGGTCCTGACGACGTCGGAGGGCGAGGCCACCCAGCGGTCGAGCCAGTCGAACCGCTCCTGGCTCATGTTCTCGGGGAGCACCGCCACGCCGCGGCAGCCGAGGATGCGGGAGATGGCGACGCCGCCGCGGCAGTAGTTGCCGGTCGAGGGCCACACCGCGCGGTGGCGGGTCGGGTCGAACTGACCCGTCACGACGCGCGGGACCAGGCAGCCGTAGGCGGCGAGCACCTTGTGCGCGTGGATCATCGGGAAGCGGTTCCCGAGCGCGAGCACGATCCGGGCCCGGACGCCGGTCAGCTGGGGCGGGATCTCCAGGTGCCCGGGGACCGCCGCGAGGCCGCGGCGGGAGGCGTCGTTGAACCAGTGCACGCGGAAGAGGTTGAGGGGGTGCGGCGCGTCGGGATCGACGCCGGCGAGCTGGCCCCGCAGGGCCGCGGGGATGGTGGACGGATCGCGGAGCTGCGCAAACGTGGGCAGCACCACGCCCGCCTCGCGGAAGCGCCCCAGCGTCCGCGCGTAGACGTCCTCGTTCACCACCGTCCGCTCGAGTCCAAGGCGCATGAAGCCCTTCCTCGTGGTGGGCCTGCCGCCCCCCACGCCCCCTGGTCGCTTCGGGCGAGGCTCCTCTGCCTCGCCTGCTGCGCTCCAGGCTCGGTGCGTTGCTCTTACCGCATCGCCGCCATCCGCCGCCACAGCCGCGCCGCCTCGCGCCGGGCCTCCGCGCCGATCGCGCCGGCGTCGCCGGTGGAGAGCCGACCGTCCTCTACCACCACCCGGCCCTCGACCACCACGGACCGGACGCGCCCCTGCTCGCGCACCAC
>Ga0335082_10003146_pt1 | contig 17899 bp, 20 predicted proteins | sample Lox_Sample_41_FD_206718 | JGI IMG/M metagenome (GOLD analysis project Ga0335082, IMG submission 206718) | Soil microbial communities from Loxahatchee National Wildlife Refuge, Florida, United States - Lox_Sample_4.1 | ecosystem: Environmental > Terrestrial > Soil > Wetlands | place: USA... | reverse complement strand
AGGAGTCTCCGATGACCAACCGAACGAAGACCAGGGCGCAGAAGCGCGCCGCAGAGCAGGTATCGGGCAGGCGGAACGGCACGAAGGGGAGGACCACCCCGGGGCCCCGGAGCCGCTGGCCGTTCGCGGTGATCGCCGGGGTGGTGGTGGCCATCGTGCTGATCGTCGTCCTCGGCCCCGGGTTGCGCCCCTCCCCGCCTTCGGTGGACACGTCCGCGAGTGCGGCCGCCATCCAGGCCGTCACCGGTGTTCCCGACGCCGCGCTGGAGGAGGCCGGGGTCCCGACAGAGATCTCGATCGATCGAGCGCTCCCGGCAGACACGCCGCTCCTCCAACGGGATGGGAAGCCGGAGATCTTGTACGTCGGTGCCGAGTACTGCCCGTACTGCGCGGCACACCGGTGGCCGCTGATCATCGCGCTCTCGCGCTTCGGAACCTTCTCCGGACTGATGACCGCTCACTCGTCGTCGCTCGACTTCGCACCCAACACGAACACGTTCTCGCTTGCGAACTCGTTCTACGAGAGTCCGTACATCGCCTTCACCTCGGTGGAGACCGCCGACGAGAACGGCCAGCGGCTGGAGATCCCAACGCCCCATGAGGAGCGGCTGCTCCGGGCGTTCGACCCCGCTGGATCGATCCCGTTCGTCCTGTACGGCAACCGGTACGTGACGGTGGGCTCGGCGGTGCCGCCCGAGCAGATCAACGGGCTCAGCTACCAGCAACTTGCGACGGCGATCACGGACCCGGCGAGCTCTCCCGTCGGTGCCCAGATCGATGCGCAGGCGAACGTGATCACCGCCGCGATCTGCCAGCTCACCGGCGGCGAGCCAGGTGACGTCTGTCGGGCCGCGGCGGTCCAGCGTGCCACGACCCAACTCCCGGAGGTGTAGCCGATGCCCGCTCCGACCGTCCGGCCCCGTCATCAACGAACCCCGGATCCCCTCGGGACCCAGGCACGATCACGACCGGATCTCCTGACCAGCTCGGGGCCACCCGAGGTTCGGGGCGACCGTGAGGCGCGCACGCCGTCGAGGAGCAAGGGGAGCCGGAACCCGGCTCGCATGATCGCGCTGGCCGGGTTGCTGGCCGTCGTCGTCTCCTCCTGCACCGGATCGCCGGCCCCACACGAGACTCCATCCATCTCGGTGGATCCTCACGTGACCACCCTCGCACGGGTCGAGGGAGGTGTCGGATGGCCTCCGGCGATCGTCGCCGACCCGACGAGCAACCGTGTGTACGTCGCCTGGATGTCGTTCCCGAACAAGACGGACTCCTGGGTGCAGGTCGCGGTTTCGGATGACGGCGGCCGGACGTTCGGGACGCCCATCCGTTTCGGCGCGAAGACGGAGCAGATGCCCCTGCTGGCCGTGACCCGGGACGGGACCGTGTTCCTGGCCTGGACACACTGGACACCGCACCGGCTCCTGGACCCGAAGTCCAGCTACTCGAATCCCGCATGGCTGCTCCTGACGCGGTCGGACGACGCCGGGAAGACGTGGACCAAGCCGGTCACGGTCCCGGCCGATCGGTTCTCGAACGAGACGTACTTCACGAGCCTTGCCGTGTCGTCGGACGGCTCACGGGTGCAGCTCGCCTGGATCGACTACGCGTCGATCCCCGGATTCGGCACGGGCACGGACGACCGGAGGCAAGCCGGTTCCATGCTCGCCTCGATCAGCGCCGACGGAGGTCGGACGTTCGGGAGCCCGCGAGAGATCGCCCATTCGTCGTGCGTGTGCTGCACACCGACCGGCTTCTTCGACGGGCAGCGGGGCGGCGTCGCGTTCCGGGGTTGGGAGAAGGGCGGGCAGACCGGGGATCTCCGGAACCCGACGGTCGTGATGATGGAGCCCGACCTCACCACCTGGGCTCCGCCGGTCGCGGTCCACGATGACGACTTCCGGCTGAAGGTCTGCCCACACATGGGCATCGGAAGCGCCGTTGACCCGAGCGGTCGCCTGTACGTCGAATGGTGGACCGGGGCACAGGGTCGGGCCGGCTACTGGTTCGCGACGTCCATGGATGGTCAGGCCTTCTCGTCCCCCACTCGATTGGCGCCTCTGAACGCCGACCCGCACGGCAACGACCTCACCGTCGCGATCGATGGCGCCGGCGACGCGTGGATGCCGGGCGTCCTGTATCCCACGAAGCCGGATGGGTCTCCCGGTGCGTCCCAGGTTCACTATTGGATCGTGGGGTCGGACGGTCGACCGCACGATGTTCCGGGCACGACGGCCGACGGGCAGTTCCCCCGGATCGCCGCGTCGTCCAACGCCGTCTACATGTTGTGGGTGGACGGGGATCGGCTGCGGTTGAGACGAGCGACCGTGGGTCGGCCATGAGGTCACGTCGGTCCATCCGTCGGATCGCGGTCGTGTTCATCCTGGCTGCCGGTGTCCTCTCGGCGTGCTCGTCCCTGCACCCTGCCACCGATGCGCCCGTCTCCTACAGCGCCCTGGCGCTTCGATCGGACGCCACGGTGAGCGTGGATCAGTTCCGAGGAGATCCGGTCCTGCTGACGAGCTGGGCGACCTGGTGCACCGAATGCCAGGCAGAGATGCCCCGGATGGAAGCGTTCTGGCGAGCTCATAGGCACGATGGGCTCCACGTCGTCGCGGTGAACCTCGATAGCGTCGGCCCGGGTTCTCGAAACATCGAGGCCGAGATCCAAGGATGGGGACTGACGATGCCGGTTTGGCGCGATCAAGACGATCGATTCAACGTCGCGTTCGGGGCCCTGGGCGTTCCTGTGAGCGTTCTCCTCGATCCGGGCGGCAAGGTCGTCCACATCTGGCAAGGAGCGATCAACCCTTCGGACGAGGCGTTCACGCGGATCGTCGACCCGGTGATCGCGTCGCGTGAGGCGTGAGACGGCCGGTTCGACCACTGACGGCGATCGTCCTCGCGTTCCTGATCGCGTCGTGCGCGGGGGGCGCCGGCCGGTCCAGCCGAACGGAAAGGCCACCCTCGCCGCCCCCGACAACTTCGCAGCCCCAACCCGGCCTGCAGCTCGCTAAGGCTGACCTCGGTCAGGGGCGGACCGTCCGGGCGTGGCTCGACGGGTCGCAGATACACGTCACGTTCTTCGACCCCAGCGGGAGCGAGCTTCCCGTGGAGGACCTCCGGATCCGAGCCGCGTCCGACGGGAGGTCGGACCCACTGAGGTCCATACGATTCGGCGCTGGCCACTTCGTGATCCCGATCGATCTCGCGTCCGGCCGGTGGCTCTTCACGATCGGGGGCTCCGCGGTGCAGGGGGGTCCCTTCCACGCGAGGTTCTCCTTCCGGATCTCCTAGATCAGCGTCCGATGCGGTCATCGTCACGCCCCACCAAGGCGCTGGTGGCGTCGCTGCGTGATCCGTGCCCACCTCGCGGCGGAGCTCCTCGTCGAGGGCGAGACGATGCCCGTGTTCGTCTGGACGATCGACCACCCGGACGGGCTCGTGCTCGTCGCCACCGGGATGATCGACTCGAGGCCCGAGGTCGACGACATGCGTCCGACGCCGCATCCCGAGAACATCCCGCGCGACGTGGTCTGCGTGATCAACACGCACTTGCATCTCGACCACTGCGGCGGAAACCGCCTGTTCCCGGGCGTGCCGATCCACGTCCAGGCGCGCGAGCTCGCGGACGCGCGTTCGCTCGAGGACCACACGATCCGGGAGTGGGTCGACTTCGACGGCGCGAAGTACGTGGAGCACGAGGGCGAGGCGGAGGTGCTCCTGGGGATCCGCCTGCTGCCGGCGCCCGGGCACACGGGCGGGCATCAGGTGGTCGTCGTCGAGACGGAGGCCGGCACGAACGTCCTCGGAGGCGACGTGGCCGTCTGGTTCGCCGAGCTCGGCAGCGGCGCGACCGAGGGACAGCGTCGCGTGCTCGCGCTCGGAGCGCCGACGTGGCTCTCCCACGCGCCGGGGCCGGAGATCGCGGAACATCGCTCGTAGGCGCCGAACCAGCCGTTGGTCCACGGACCGATGATCAAGCTGCATGGCGCTTCTGACCGACCCCACCTATAGGCTCACCCCACAAACACTCACGCGAGAGTGGCGGAACTGGCAGACGCGCCGGACTTAGGATCTGGTGGCCGAGAGGCCGTGGGAGTTCGAGTCCCCCCTCTCGCACCCGACGATGGGCCGGTGCCTGAGACCGTGCTACGTACCCTCAAGCATCGACGCCACGACCCTTGGCGAGGACGCTACGCTTCGCTGTGTGGGCGAAGACCCCATCCAAGACGACGACGTCAGGAACGCGTGGGACGGCCTCGCCGCCTACTGGGACGAGCACGTGGAGGCCGGGAAGACCTGGCAGCGACACCTGATCCAACCGCCCGTTGAGCGATTGCTTCGACTTGAGCCCGGTGAACGCATCCTCGAGATCGCGTGCGGGAACGGGGAGTTCTCGCGCCGGATGTCTGAGCTCGGCGGTCGTGTGCTCGCAACGGACTTCAGCGAGGGCATGCTCGAGCGAGCCCGTTCACATGGTGGCGACGTCGAGTATCGGCACGTCGACGCAACACAGGAGCACGAACTCATCGTCCTCGGTGAGCCTGGGTCCTTCGACGCGGTCGTCTGCAACATGGCGATCATGGACATGGAGGCGATCGAGCCGATGGTGGCCGCCGCGTCACACCTCCTGAAGCCGGCCGGCCGCTTCGTGTTCTCCACGTTGCACCCTGCATTCCACTCGGGAGATGCGAGGCCAACGGTCGAGCTCGATCCGGAAGGCAGCACCACCGAGGTGTATTCGGTCAAGGTGTCCTCGTACGGTCGACCGTCCACCGGAAAGGGTGTCGCCATCGCGGGTCAGCCGATCGAGGGGTGGTACTTCCACCGCCCGCTGTGGATGATCCTGGAACCGTTCTTCAGACACGGGTTCGCGCTCGATGGCCTCGAGGAGCCGCTCCTTGATCGCGATCGGGGGGAGCCTGGAACGCCGATGCACGTGTACACGCAGCTCCCGGCGGTACTCGTCGCCCGGATGCGTCGCGTGGCTTGAGAGAACATCGGCCTCGGGGCGAACGGTGTTGCTTGCGCTACTTGCTCAGCTCTGCTCACGCCAGACCGGCACCGGTCACCCAGTCCTATCCGGAAATCAGAGCGTTGCCCGGTTGTCGGCATCGGCTCGCTCAGCCGGGGCCGGCGGCAGCGTGCAGGTGCACGGCGCCGGCCACCCCCTTGAGGTCAACCGGACCTATCTCCCGAAAGGCGACATCCACGTCGCTCGAAGCGTCGACCACCTCCTTGGCTGACAAGCACCTCGCCCGGTCGGGCGTAGTCGGCGATCCGCGAGGCGACGTTCACCGTCTGGCCGTAGAAATCGCCCTCTTGGAAGATCACCGGGCCTGCGTGGAGGCCGGCGTGCAGCGGCGGCAACCCGGCGTCTGCCCCGCCTGCCAGCATCTCGAGGGCGGCCACCACGCCCGGACCTGGGTCCCTGAAGTGCAGCATGACGCCGTCGCCCAGCCACTTGACCGGTCGGCCGCCGTGGCTCATGGACGTGCGCTCCACCAATCTGGCCAGCTTGGTCGCCAGATCGGCCGCCAACGCATCGCCACCTTCCTGGGTGAGACGGGTAGAGCCGGTGATGTCCAGGAAGCACATCGCCGGGGGATGCTTCAGGCGGCCGTGCAACCCCGCCGCGGCCAGCTGCATCTCCAGACCCTCGATGATGGTGGCGGTCCATGCCTGCTTCTGTTGAAGGTGGTACATCCCGATCAGGGCATGCTCGTCAAGCATGCTCATCCGATGGGCGGAGTCGATAGCGAGGATCTCGTCGGGTCGCTTGCCCGCTTCAGCGGCCGGGATGATCACCTCCGCCTTCCACCAGGCCGTTTCGGTCTCAGCCATGCGCCGCAGGCCGTCGCCCTGAACGCGTAGCAGTTGCTCTATGGAGGCCGACCTGAACCCCGCCTCGACCTGAGCCTCGATGAATCGGGCGTAGGGCAGTTCCTCCTCGCGGATCGAGTCGTCGGGACGCGGCGCGGGCGAGCCGGCAGCCTCGCGGATGAGCATCAGCAACTGGACCGGCGCACCGCTCCGTTCGGCGAACTGCGCGAACGTGATGTCGCTGAGCGCCGAGAAACGTTCGAAGACAGGTTCATCGAGGAAGTCGAGCGAGACCTGTCCGCTCCGTATGGCGGCGCCCAGCTCATCCGGAGCGAGGCCAGCATCAGTGAGACCCTCAACGAGCCCGACCTGCCTCACGTCGCCCGCCGTGAACCGGTCCTCGGCGTCGGGCACGATGATCCCCAACTCGACCAGTCGGCGAAGCTCATCGGGACTGATGCCTGCCCGCTGGGCGGCCTCGGCCAGCTCGTACCGATCCACGGTCGCCACTGTACCGGCGGACGCACCGCCGGCGGACCGAACGTATGGTTGTGCGGCTCTACCCGTAGCGGTCTACCGCCGAGAGGCCGTGGGAGTTCGAGTCCCCCGTCTCGCACCTCAGCGAGAACGTGATCTATCGTCGGGGCGCGCCCGGGCTCTTCGAAAGGGAACCACGTGGACGACGTGCCCGAGACCTGGCATCACGGCCTCATGGCCAGGTGGTGGGCCGAGTTCAAGGAGCCAGAGGCGGCCGAACTCGCGTTCTACCGGGGCGCGATCGAGCGGTTCGGGGAACCGGCGCTCGACCTCGCCTGCGGCGCCGGTCGGCTGCTCCTGCCGCTCTTGGAAGCCGGGCTCGACGTTGACGGCGTCGACGTCTCGACCGACATGCTCCTCCAGACCCGGCGCCTCGCCGCGGCTTGCGGCCTGTCCCCCTCGCTCACGCAGCAGGCGATGCATGAGCTGGACCTGCCGCGGCGCTACCGCACGATCCTCATCTGCGACTCGTTCGGCATCGGAGGGGATCGACGACACGCCGTGCGAGCCCTCGACAGGGTCTTGCACCACCTCGAGCCGGGCGGCGCCCTCGTGTTCAGCCACGACTTCCCGTACGCCCAGGAAGCGGCCGACTGGCTCCGGTGGCTTCCGGGCAGACGAGACGAGCCGGAGCCGTGGCCCGATGGCGGCGAACGACGTATCACGGCCGACGGGGACGAGCTCGAGCTCCTGTTCCGGGAGTCGTCCTTCGACCCCCTCATGCAGCGGTCGATCCTCGAGGTACGCGCCCGGCGCTGGCGGGACGGGGAGATGCTGGAACAGGAAGAGCACAGGATCGTGCTGCCCGAGTACTTCGCGCAGGAGATCCTGCTCATGCTCGACACCGCCGGATTCACCGACGTGGAGATCCAGGGCCGCTACACCGGTGTCCCAGCAACCAGGGACGACGCCACCGTCGTCTTCGTGGCGAGACGGCCCGCCTGACCGCCCGAGGCCGAAGGCCCGAGGCTCGAGACCACCTCTTGCCTAAGGTCCTTCAGGCATCCTCCACACCGAGACGCCGCCGCCCCGATAGACCGGCTGCAACCCCGCTTGCCGCAGGATCAGCCCGTAGCGCGCCGCCGCGGTATCGACCATGACCACCGCCGTGACCTGTTGGCTGGTCATCCACTTCTGGAGCTCCTCGGGGGTCGGGATGACCACGAGCGTGCCCTCGACCGCGAGGCCCCGGAACAGCTGCTCGTTGCGGAGCGCCGGCGGCAGCGGGCCGGTATAGCCCTCCGGCATCCGGAACGCGAAGTCCGCTTCGGATTGCCACAGCATCTCCTCGCCCCTCGATCCGACGATGAGCAGCACGTTGTCGTCGGGGTGCAGGACCGTGCGATAGGTGCCCTGCGTGAAGAACGCCGGCGTCCGGTCGTACGGGTAGCCGGCGTCGGGGGGGTTGTGGGGCAGCAGCATGAGCGCCCCGATGATCACGACCGTCCAGCGGATCCATCCGAACCGTTCATCGCCGCGAGCGACCCAGATCGCGGCGATCACGCCGATCGCCAGCGAGGAGTACATCGGCCAGCGTTGCGCCGTCGCGTTCTTCAGCAGCGGGATCTTCGCGACGAGCGCCCCGGGCATCTGGAACAGCATGCGACCTTCGATGTGCAGCACAGGTCCCAGGGACAGGATCGAGACGATCAGCACGAACAGCAACAGCGCCCACGTGCCCCGCCGGCGCCGTTCGGTGATCCCGAAGCCGATCAGCATCAGCACCAACGCGATCCCGATGTAGCTCGCGTCCTCGTACAGGTTCGCCGAGAAGCGGTTCGAGATATGTGCGAGCGGTCGGAACCGGATCAGGATGTCCGGCCGCGGCACGACGAAGCCGTAGAGATCGGCCGAGGCTCGGGCGAGCGGATGCAGGGTCTCGTCGGGCGTGTTCCGGATCGCCGGAAGCAGGTAGGGCACGAAGATGGCCGCGCCCACGATGACGTAGGCGATCCCGGTGAACAGCGCCGTCTTCACGACGCGGATGCGGTCCTTCCCCGCGAAGATGAGCGCGAGCACGTACGCGATCCCGCCGAACAGCACGGTCGTGCCGAACAGCTCGGTCGAGATCGAGAAGAGCCCGAGCAGGGCGAGCGCCGTGAGCGCGATGAACGTCGGGGTCCCCATCGATCCCTCGACGTGGCGGATGGCGAGGTAGACGAGGAGCGGGATCGGGAAGATCAGGATGAGGTTCAGGTGCCCGCCCTGGCCGACCATGTACGTCGAGAACCCGAAGAGGTAGCCGCCGAGCAGCGAGGGCCAGAACGCCTTCGTGAGGCGGTGACACACGAGGTACGCGCCCCAGCCGGCCAGCGAGAACGAGAGCAGCTTCAGCGTGTTCGAGGACGCCACGCTCCCGAAGAGGCTCGTGATCGGGTACATCACGATCGCCGGCCCGGGGATCAGCGCGGACCACGTCAGGTCGATGCCGCCCGGAGCGAACACGTAGTGGGAGTAGAGCGGGTCGTGCCCGTGCAGGAGCGCCCACGGCGTCCACGCTAGCGCCCACCGGTAGAAGTCCGGATCCGCGCGGAACCGCGTGAGGTACCGCGTGGAGTAATGCGTCATGACCGGCAATCCCCATTGGAGGATCGCCAGCACGAGGTACACGAGGAACGCCGCGGCGCCCAGGAGTGCGGGTCGAGGTGTCCAGCCGAGCTGCCCGTCATCGTCGGCAGCCGCCTCGTGGTCGTCGGCAGCCGCCTCGTGGTCGTGGTCGTCGCGGACCTCCACGACGGCGTCGTCCGCGACCAGCGGATCGTCGGGAGCGCTCACGGCCACAGACCCTACAACGGCCCATCGCTTCGCCTGAGACCGACGGCCGGACGAGCGGGACGCGTGGCGCGCGCTCAGTCGACCCCGTAGTCGTCCGCGAAATCCCAGACCCGCAGCTCGCCCGGTTCGATCCGGACGATGACGTCCTCGCCGGCCATGGTCCCGGCGTACCGCACCGCCTCGTCTCGACCGACGTACCTCGTCGCGATCCGCACGGCCGTCTCCGTGACCGCCTGGTCGATGAAGCGCGCCTCGCCGCGAACCTCCACCCCTTTGAGCGGCGGCTCGGAGCCGGCGACCAGGATGGTGAGCCTCGGATCGCGGCGGAGATGACGGACCTTGACGTCATCGGTCGCGCTCCACACGTTGAATCCGCCGTCGCGCCACTCGTGCCACACGGGCGAGAGCAGGACCGACCCGTCGCTGCGGAGCGTGCCCATCACGGCGACCCGGGGCTCGTCGAGGAACCCGCCCACATCGTTCAGGTCGAGGCCCGTTCGCATCCGTCAACCCTAGTCCGACCGCGGTCAACCCGTATCCGACAGAACGAGCTCCGCGTGATGCGGGCGTACGCTCCTCCCATGGATCAGACACCTTCCGGCATCACACAGGTGCTCATCGCCGGTGCCGGAACCATGGGTATCCAGATCGCGCTGCAGTGTGCGGCGCACGGCGTCGAGGTGCGGCTCCACGACACGCAGCAGGAGGCGCTGGACCGGGCGATGGATGCCGTGCGTCGACGCGCCCCGGAACTGGTCGCCGCGGGCGTGCTGGCCGAGGGACAGGTCGACGCAGCGATCGCCCGGATCGGCGCCGACGCGGGCCTCTCCTCGGCGGCCGACGCCGATCTCGTGATCGAGTGCGTGCCCGAGGACCGGATGCTCAAGAGGCACGTCTTCAGCGACCTCAACGAGCGTTGCCCGGGAACGACGATCTTCGCCACGAACACCTCCACGTTCGTGCCGTCGATGCTCGCCGACGCGACGGGGCGGCCGGACCGGTTCGCGGCGCTCCACTTCCACTCGACCGTCTGGATCTCGAACGTCGCCGACGTGATGGGGCACCCGGGGACCTCGCCGGAAACCCTCGCGACGCTCGAAGCGTTCGCCCGCGCGATCGGGCAGGTGCCGATCGTCCTGGAGCGCGAGCACGCCGGCTACGTGTTCAACGCCATGCTGAGCGCCGTGAACCGGGAGGCGCTCACGCTCGTGGCGAACCGCTTCTCGACCGTCGAGGACGTCGATCGATCATGGATGGGTGTGATGAAGATGCCGATCGGGCCATTCGGGATCCTCGACGGCGTCGGACTCGACACGGCGCTGCACATCACGCAGTTCTGGGCGAACGCCCTCAACGATCCGCAGCTGCGGGCGAACGCCGAGCTCCTGCGGACCTACGTGGACCGCGGCGATCTCGGCGTGAAGACCGGCCGGGGCTTCTACGAGTATCCCGACCCCGCGTTCGCCGCTCCGGGCTTCGTCGAGGGCGCGCCCCGATCGGGTTGCGCGTAGAGTCCGGCGGGTGGGCGAGCACGAGCCACTCCAGGTCGAGGAGCTCGTTCGAGACAACGAGAACCTGCGCGAGCAGCGGCGGGCGATCGGCGAGGTCCTGCGGGCGGTCGCGCGTTCCGAGGGACTGCAGCCCGTTCTCAACGAGATCGTCGCGGCCGCGAAGCGACTCTGCCACGGCGAGCACGCCCAGCTCTATCTGGCGGACGGCGATCTCTTCGTGGTGTTCTCGCAGAGTGACGACTCCCCCGCCGGCTACGAGTACGCCGAGGACCATCCGCACGCGCGCGACCGCACGACGGTCGTCGGCCGGGTAGCGCTCGCCGGCGAGGCGGTGCAGATCCCCGACGTCCTGGCCGATGCGGAGTACTCGTTCGGAGGACAGCCGATCGCCGGCTATCGCGCGTTGCTGGGCGTCCCGATCGTCCTTGACGGCGAGCTGATCGGTGCGATCGCGGTCGGCCGGAACGTTCCGGGGCCGTTCGCCGACGAACACGTCGAGATCGTCACGACGTTCGCCGATCAGGCCGCGATCGCGATCGCGAACGCACGGCTGATCGACGCCGTCGAGCGACAGCGGACGGAGCTGTCGCGCTTCGTCTCGCCGGCGGTCGCCACCCTCATCTCCTCGTCGGAAGGTGAGCGGTTGCTCGCCGGCCACCGCGGGTACATCTCTTGCTTCTTCTGCGACCTGCGCGGCTTCACGGCGTTCGCGGAGACCGCGGCGCCGGAAGAGCTGATCGAGGTCCTCCGCAGGTATCACGAGATGCTCGGCGAGCTGATCCCCGACTTCGGCGGGACGCTCGAGCACTTCGCCGGGGACGGCGTGATGGTGTTCTTCAACGACCCGATCGCCGTCGAGGACCATGAACTCCAGGCGATCCGGCTCGCGATCGCCGAGCAGGAGCGGTTCGAGGAGTTGGCGCAGGGGTGGCGCAAGCGCGGCACGGAACTCGGGCTCGGGATCGGGATCGAGGCGGGGTACGCGACGATCGGGAGGATCGGCTTCGAGGGCCGCTACGACTACGGAGCGCTTGGGCCGGTGACGAACCTCGCCGCTCGGCTCAGCACCCTCGCCGCGGCCGGTCAGATCCTGATCGGCCCACACGTCTTCGGAGTCGTCGAGGAGACGGTGCAGACGGCTCCCGTGGGCGACCTCGAGGTGAAGGGGTTCGGCCGGCCCATCCCGACGTACGAGGTGCTGGGGCTCCGCTAGGGATCGAGGGTGATCACGACGTTGCCGACCTTCTGCCCCGTCTCGACGTACCGGTAGGCCTCGATGATCCGGTCCAGGGGATACCGCCGGTCGATGACCGGCTTGAACGCCTCGGACGCGATCATCCGCTGGAAGAACCGCACCTCTTCTTGGAGGTACTTCCGCGGGATGGGGAACATCACCCGCTTGCCGCCGAGGAGCGGCGTGACGAGTCCCAGGATCGGATTCAGCGAGAGCGGACCGAGGTCCGACGAGAGGTAGATCCCGCGCGGCTTCAACAGTGGCTTGCACCTGCCGAACGAGCTCTTGCCGACCGCGTCCATGACCGCGTCGTAGCGCTGCGCGTCCTTCGTGAAGTCCTCGGTCGTGTAGTCGATGGCCCGGTCGGCACCGAGGCCGCGCACCAGCTCCAGGTGCTTCGTGTCACAGACCGCGGTCACGGTGACGCCGAAGCTCTTCAGGAGCTGGACCGCCGCCGAGCCGATCGCCCCGGTCGCGCCGTAGACCATCACGTCCTGCCCGCGCCCGATCTTCGCCTTCCTGATCATCGACATGGCGTAATGCGACCCCTCGGTGCTGGGAGCGGCCTGTTCGTACGTCACGTTGGCCGGCATCGTCGCCAGCGAGCCGTCGTCGGGCATCGACAGGTACTCGGCGTGCGCGCCGAAGCGCCATTCGCTGAACCCGAACACGTCGTCGCCGACCTCGAAGGACGTGACGCGGCCGCCCACTTCCTCCACGACCCCGGCGAACTCGCTCCCCAGGATCGTCCGGCGTGGCCTGCGGAGCCCCGTCAGGAGTCGAACGAAGAACGGCTCGGCCGCCCGGAACCCGCAGTCCGTCCGATTCACCGTCGTCACGTGCACCTTGACGAGCACGTCGTGCTCCCCGACCGGCGGCCTCTCGACGTCGGCGATCCGAACGACCTCGGGTGGCCCGTAGCGGGTGTGAACGGCTGCCCTCACGAGCGCACCGTACCGACTGCCCGTCGCACCGGCTATCGGAGAAGGTCCTTCCGACACCGAGCCGATAGGCCCAGGCGTTCGCTCATCGGCCCACCACCATGGGGTGGGGAGGTGAGGTCATGCAGGCCCCAACCAAGCAGACGCAGGTGGCTGCGACCGGCTCGACCCAGCCCCGGCGAACGGCCCGACCCGAAGGGCGGTACCTCTTCGCCGGTGTCAGCGTCGCGAGCATCTGGGTGGCGGTCGCGCTGGCGAGCATCTGGTCTCCGGACATGATCACCGGCACGCAGCACGACCACTTGGCGATCGCGTCGTTCGCGGACTGGCTGTACGCGGCCCTCGCGACCGGACTGGTGCTGATGGCGTTCGGCAGGCGTACGCCGGGCGCCAGCCGCTCGTTGTGGCTCGGCTTCACGGTCGCCGTCGCTTGCATCTGGCTCGCCGTGGCGGTCGCGAGCATCTTCGCGCCGACCCTGGTGACGGGGACCGACCCGACGACGATCCCGATCGCGGCGTTCGCCGCGCCGATCGGAGGCATCCTCGCGACCGCGTTCGCGAGCGTGTTCGCCGCCGGCAGCCAAGGCCGGGATGTCACCGACGAGCGGTAGCGCATCCGGACGAACGGAAGGAGGGGCTCGGGCGCCGCGTTCGCGTCGCGCCGTGCCGGATCAGCCGGTCGCGTGGCCCTGGTTGCTCGCCACCCACCGACGCAGGTTCTCGACGTTCGCGATGGCCTCGGTGGCGTGCTCGCACGTCATCGGGTCGTCGCACATCGGGTTCCCCTCCATCGTGAAGAAGTTGAACATGCAGTTCGGACACTGCACCTTCAGCTCCTCGGGCAGATAGGGGCAATCGCCGTACGCGCACGAGCGCTGCCCCTCGCCGGTGGCGATGTCGAAGCCGCAGCCGGGGCACTGCCGGAAACCTTCCCATCTGGCCATCGTTCGCCTCCTGGCGAACGATGCGCACGCGTGGGGCCGGTCGCCCAGGTCTCAATGGCCCGGGACGGCCGGGTCGTTCGGCGGCGGGGGGATCAGCTGAAGCTGAACGTCCCTTCCCAATGCCACAGTTCGTCCGCGTCGGCGGAGACGTCGGCGTTGGCCTCGAACCCCACGAGCGTTCCGGTCCCGCCGAAGAACGTCACCACGCCCTTGTCGGCAGCCAGGTCCAGCACGACATGGCCGGTCGCGGTGTTGCCGGATCCCGCGTCCAGGACGATGTCGGTGTCGAGCGTGCCGTCGCCGGCCGCCTCCGCGTAGATGACCTTCGAGCCGACCCCGATCTCTTCGATGTTCGACGACGTGATCGTGCAGAAGTCACCTGCGGCGCCCTTGTACTCCGAGCACTCCTTGGTCATGTGGAGATCTCCACTTCGAGCCATGCGCCCCTCCTTCCGGCCGGCGGTCCCTCCGGGGATACGAAGGTTGTCGTCACCCTACGCGCTTACCACCAGGGCCGCTCGCCGGGGTCCGTCGCGCTAGCCGTCGCGGAACCCGATCTCCTGATGCGTGCCGTCGCAGAACGGCTTGTTCTGCGATCCGCCGCACCGGCAGAGCGTGACGCGGTGACGGATCTCGTAGGGCTCACCATCGTCGCCGACCACGGCCACCCCGCCGCGGACCCAGAGCGGCCCGTTGCGGATCGCCGAGACCGCCGGCGGGTGGTCGAGTTCGTCGGGCTCGGTCGCGCCGTCGGCGAGGAACTCGAGCCGACCCGAAGGACAGAGCATCACCATCGATCGGATCCGTGCGCGGATCGCGTCGTCGTCGCTTTCGCCGAGCATCGCCCACACCGTCGTGGAACGGTCGCCGCAGTAGCCGGCCCGCGAGCAGAGCGTCAGGTCATCGGACATCTCGAAGCCGCTCCCCGGATACGGATACGCCCGTGCCCGGCGGGGTCCTCGATCAGCCACCTCGGTCCCGTCGAACCCCTCCGCACACCCGCGTCGATCGCACAGTGGCTGCGTGGCCGTCCGCCCACATCGGCAGACCTCGATCGGGTCCGCGTCGGTCGGGACCGGTGTCTCCGGCGCCCAGTCGACCGGCTCACCGAACTCCGTCTCGATCTGTGCCGTTCGCGACAACGAGACGCCGTGCACCCGGTAGGGGCCGTCGGCTTCGATCTCGATCCGCTGCGGGTCCATCGCCGGAACCCTAGTACGTGACCCCACGTGTCCGAGACCCACGCTGGGCGCCTCGCTCCTGCCCCGACCCGTGGCGCCTGCCCGACCGACCTGCAAGGCTCCCACCGTGGACCGACCATCGCCGCGGGATCATGTGGACGTGATCGCGCACTTCGTCGACCTCTGTTCCGCCGACCGGCGGATCGTCGCCGCCTTCCTCTCGGGATCCAACGCGCGAGACGAGGCCGACGCATATTCGGACCTCGATCTGTGCCTGATCGCCACCGACGCGGCGTACGACGACGTCGTGGCCGACCGGGCGGCCATCATCGGGAGGCTCGGCGAGCCGCTCTTCTTGGAGGACTTCGGCCGCGGCGACAACGCGTTCTTCATCCTGGCCGACGGCACCGAGGGCGAGCTGTTCTTCGCACGCGAGGGCGGGCTCGATGCGATCGACGCGGGGCCGTACCGCCCGCTTGTGGACAAGACGGGCATCCTGGCCGGCGCGGTGTTCCCGTTCACCGAGCCGGACCGTGCGGAGCAGGTCGAGGAGCTCCGCCGCGTCCTTCAGTGGTTCTGGCACGACCTGTCCCACTTCATCGCCGCGCTCGGACGCGGCCAGCTCTGGTGGGGGGCCGGCCAACTCGAAGCGCTCCGCGCGTACTGCGTGAACCTCGCGCGCATCGAGCAGCACGTCGAAGCGCAGGACGAGCCCTACGAGAAGCTGGATCACGTGCTGTCGACGACCGAGCTCGAGGTGCTGCGCTCGACCTTCTGTCCCATGGAACGGCGCGCGATGCTCGAAGCCGCGAGTGACATCCTCGCCTTCTATCGGGAACGGGCACCCATCGTGGCCAAGGCGTACGGGTTGCCCTATCCCGCCGAGCTCGCGGAGCTGATGTGCACCCGCTTCGACGAGCTCGAGCCTGCCTCGGGCTGAGAGCCTGGGTCCGTAGCCATCCTCGAGGCGCGGATCGCGTCCACGCCGAGACCGATGAAGCCTGCGCCGAGCAGGATGGCCGAGACGGTCAGCGCCGGGTGGAGGTACGTGATCCCGAAGAACGCTTGCACGGCCATGCCGGCCGCGATGGCGACCGCCGTCCAGCGCGGGATCCCACGAGAGCGGTAGAGCCCGACCGCGAGCGCGAACACGCCGATGTTCAGCAGGATCCCCGGGCCGAACGCGACCTGGAGCGGGGCGCTCTTCGTCAAGTCGTCGAACACCGTGCGCACGGTCGCGGGATCGAGGCCGGGCTTCGCGAGGACCCAGAACACGAACGCGTCAACGGTGACGAACGCGATGACCGAGACCAGCCCGACGAACGCCACGACGCCCCATCCGAGCGCCAGGCGCGGAGCGGTCGACGAGAGCCGGTGCATCAGCAGCAGGATCGAAGGGATCAGGAACCCGAGTCCCACGAAGATGAGCAGGTGGGCCATGTACCAGCGGTTCGGATCGCTCGCGACGCTCGCCACCTGAGCGGCGGCATCCGTCGACTCCGCGGGGTGGATCAGGAAGCCCAGTCCGATCAACGCTCCCGCCACGACCGCTCCGTACCCCATCGCACGCACGTTCCGTTCGGCGGGGGCCATCACGCACCACTCCCCGACCCGCTCGTCGCCGCGTCGACGACGTCCTGCGTCGCCTGATCGCCTGCCGGCGCCCAGTCGATCGTCCGCACCGGTTCGTCGCCGACGACCCAAGCGTCGTGGCCCGGCGGGATCGCGTACGCGTCGCCCGGGCCGAGGTCGACGCCGGTGCCGTCATCCATCTCCACGTGCCAGCGCCCCGAGAGCACGAACCCGGTGTGCGGGAGGCGGCAACTGGTCGTGCCCATGATCGGTTGCCAGTCGTTGGACCAGCGCCACCCGGGCTCCAGTACGCCTCGCACGACGAGCTGATCCCCGAGCCGAACGAGCTCCGCGTGTCCCTTCGGGAGCTCCGGCCGCTCGTCGGGACGGTCCAGGCTCTTCACGATCGGTTCCATGACTCCTCCTTCCGGTCCCGGCCGACGCTAGCCGTCGGTCCCGACCGGCACATGAGGAGTTCTCCTTACCGGTCCTCCGCGCCCACCAGCCGGTGCTGCATCGCGAACATCGCCGCCTCGGCTCGGCTCGAGATCCCGATCTTCGCGTAGATGTGCTCGATGTGGTTGCCGGCGGTCTTCGGCGTGATCCCGAGCGCACGCGCGATCTGGCGGGTCGTCGACCCGCGCGCCGCGAGCACGAGCACTTCGATCTCGCGCGGGGTCAGCCCGGCCGGCCCGCTCGGCGTGCGACGCCTCGGATGCCCCTCGCCCGCCAGGACCGCGTCCGCGATCAGCGGATCGAGCTCGCCCTCGCGTCCCATCCGGTGCAGCTCGTCGACGGCCGCCTTCTCGTCGAGCGCGGGGCGATGCGGGCGATCCTCGCGCATCGCCTGGAAACGATCCGCGGCGGCCACGATCCGGCCGAGCAGTGGGATCGTCTCCCCGGCGATCCCGCGGGGGTAGCCGCCTCCGTCGACCCGCTCGTGCGCGGACGCGGCGATGGGCGCGAGCGTCGCGAGACCCATCCCGCGCCGCACGATGCGATCGGTGAAGTACGCATGCAGCCGCACCCGCTCCCATTCGTCCTCGTTCAGCGGGCTTGGCTTATCCCAGATCGAGTTCGGGACGCTCGCCCGCCCGAGGTCGTGCAGCAGCGCAGCCCTGCGAGCGGTCTCCACGTCGGTCTCCGGGACGCCGAGCTCCCGCGCCGCCGCCTCCGTCCGATCCGCGACGGCGCGCGAGTGCCCGGTGAACCAGGGCGACTTGAGGTCCGCGTAGTCGGCGATCAGCTCGAGTGCGGTGTCCACCTCCGAGGTCGAAAGTGTCCGGTTCGGCGGAGCCGTCCGGACCAGATCCCACGCAGCATCGCCGTCGGCCGCCTCGAGGATCCCCGGAGCCATCTCGCACCAGGCATCGAC
>Ga0335082_10003143_pt1 | contig 17904 bp, 20 predicted proteins | sample Lox_Sample_41_FD_206718 | JGI IMG/M metagenome (GOLD analysis project Ga0335082, IMG submission 206718) | Soil microbial communities from Loxahatchee National Wildlife Refuge, Florida, United States - Lox_Sample_4.1 | ecosystem: Environmental > Terrestrial > Soil > Wetlands | place: USA... | reverse complement strand
TTCCGGCGTCTTCGAAACCTTTCTTGCGGATGCGGCACGCGTCGCACGCGCCGCACGCACGGCCCTCGGCATCGGGCTGGTAGCACGTGACGGTCTCCGACGGCTCGACCCCCAGCTCGATCGCCATCTTCACGATCTCCCTCTTCGGCAGGTCGATGAGCGGCGCGGAAATCGCGAGCCGCCGGCCCTCGACCGCGGCCTTGGTCGCGAGGTTGGCCATCGCCTCGAACGCCTTCAGGTACTCCGGCCGGCAGTCCGGGTAGCCGGAGTAGTCCACCGCGTTGGCGCCGACGAAGATGCGCTCGGCGCCGAGCACTTCGGCCCACGCAAGCGCCAGCGATAGCAGAATGGTGTTGCGCGCCGGAACATAGGTCACGGGAATCCCGGACGTCACGCCCTGGTCGGGGACCTCGATGCTTTGATCGGTGAGCGCCGAGCCGCCGAACTGCGCGAGATCGAGCTTCACGATCCGGTGCTCCAGCGCCCCGAGGCGCGTCGCAACCCGCTTCGCCGCTTCAAGCTCCGCGCCGTGGCGCTGGCCGTAGTCCACCGACAGCGCGTAGCACTCGAGGCCCTCGCGCCGCGCCCAGGCGAGCGCGGTCGCCGAATCCAGCCCGCCCGAGAGGAGGACGACGGCCTTCAGCGCTTGACCGACTGCTGGAGCCGCATGCGCGCCTGGTCGGCCGCGGTGCTGCCCGGGTACTTCGCGAGCACGTTCTGCAGCGTGGACTGCGCCGACTTCGGGTCGCCCATCGCCTCCTGGGCGCTCGCGATCGACAGCATCGCGTCGGCCGCCTTGGGATCGGTCGGCCACTGCGCGATCACCTTCTGCAGCGCGGCGATCGCCGCGCGGTAATCGCGCCGCCCCGAGTAGCCCATGCCGATCCAGTACTGCGCGTTCGGCGCGAGCTTGCCGTTGGGGTACTTCGCGAGCAGCTGCCCGAGCAGGTCGATCGCCGCCGAGTAGTTGCCGACCTTGAACTGGTTGAGCGCGCTCTCGTAGGCGCGTTTCTCCTCGTCCGAAGGGCCCGCATCGGCCGCCGGCGCGGCGGCCGTCGCGGCGGCGGCCGCCTGCTCGCGGGCCTGCTCGAGCTTGCGCAGCCGCGCGTCGATGTCGACGTACAGGTCCTTCTGGCGCTTATCCGCCATCTCGAGGTCGTGCAGGATGACCTCGATCTGGCCGTTGGTCTTCGCCACGTCGGCGCGCACCTGCTCGAGCTGGCCGGCGAGGTCGAGGATCGCGCGGCGGTCGATCGTCGTCGACTCGAGCGCCTTCACGCGATCGCCGAGCTTCTGCAGGTCGAGCAGCAGCTCGGTGCGCACCTCCTCGACGCGCTTTCGCGCCTCGGTGTCGCCGCCGAAGAGCTGGGCCGCCGCGCCGCCCGCCCAGGCGAGCGCCAGCGCCGCAAGCCCCGCGCGCGACCACCCGGCGGGGCGCGCCATCTCAGTACTCGCCCGGGTACAGCATGTCGCTGCGGCGGTTGCGCGCCCAGGCTTCCTCGGTGTGGCCGGTCTCCTTGGGCTTCTCCTCGCCCAGGCTCACCGCCTCGAGCTGGCCCTCGGGCACGCCGAGCAGCTGCAGCAGCTTCTTCACGCCCTCCGAGCGCCGCTGGCCGAGCGCGATGTTGTACTCGCGGCTGCCGCGCTCGTCGGTGTTGCCCTGGATCAGCATCTTGGTGCCGGGATGCTCGCGCAGGTACCCGGCGTGCGCCTCGATCAGCGGCTTGTACTCGTCCTTGACGTCGTACTTGTCGAACTCGTAGTAGATCGAGCGGCGCGACAGGATGCTCGAGGCATCGTGCAACGGGTCGGCCGCCGCCGCCGGGGCGGCGGCGCCGCCGCCGGTGAGGTCGACGCCGGTCACCGGCTTCTGCGGCACGGCCTGCGTGCCCGGCCCGGCCGGCTGGCTGCCGGGCGCGCGATCCTCGACCCCCGCGGGCGGCTGCGTCTCGGTGGCGGTGGAGGCACACGCGGCGAGCGCCGCGGCGAGGAGGATGGTCCAGAGGACTCGCATGGTCGGACTCCTTTTTCGTCTCAGGGTATCAGGGGGCCCCAGGCCGGCTCGCGCACATCGCCGGCCGAGATCGTCAGGCGCTGCTTGACGCGCCCGTCGGACGAGACCGCAGTCAGCACGCCGCGGTCCGCGATGATCGTCGCCAGCAGGATCAGGCGCCCGTTGGGGGCGAAGCTCGGCGACTCGTCGAGGTCGCTGTCGGTCATGACCTGGACCTGGCGCGTGCCCAGGTCCATCAGCGTCACGCGGAACTTGCCGTCGTTGCGCGACACGTAGGCGAGGCTCTTGCCGTCGGGGCTGATGCGAGGCGTCACGTTGTAGCTCCCGTCGAACGTGATGCGCTGCGCGTCGCCGCCGCCGGCGGGCATGCGGTAGATCTGCGGCGTGCCGCCGCGGTCCGAGGTGAAGTAGAGCCAGTGCCCGTCGGGCGAGAAGCACGGCTCCGTGTCGATCGCGCCGGAGCGCGTGAGGCGCTGCAGGCCGCTGCCGTCCGGGTTGATCAGGTAGAGCTGCGACGTCCCGTCGCGCGTGAGCGCGAGGGCGAGGCGCTTGCCGTCGGGCGTCCAGGCGGGCGCGGAGTTCGAGCCCTTGAAGTTCGCCACGATCTGCTGCTTGGGCACCTCGATGTCCTGGACGTAGACGATCGGCTTCTTGTTCTGGAACGAGACGTAGGCGAGGCGCTTGCCGTCGGGCGACCAGGCGGGCGAGATGATCGGCTCGTTGGACACCAGCATCGCCTGCTCGTTCGCGCCGTCGGCGTCGGCGATCTGCAGCTCGTAGCGGTTGCCGCGCTTGACGACGTAGGCGATGCGCGTGGAGAACACGCCTTTCTCGCCCGTCAGCTTCTCGTAGACGTAATCGGCGATGCGGTGCGCCGTGGCCCGAACCTGGTCCCGCGACAGCGTGTACGCGACGCCGCCGAGCGAAGCCTGCTTGACCACGTCGTACAGGCGGAACCGGACCTCGAAGCGTCCGTCGGGCCGGCCGGCGACCGAGCCCTGGACCAGCGCATCGGCCAGGCGCGAGCGCCATTCCGCGTAGTTCACGGGCGTCGCCTCGGTGGGCTGCGGCACGAGCGGCGGCACCTCGATCGCGCGGAACAGGCCGCTGCGCTCGAGGTCCGCGCGCACGATCGCGCTCACGGTCGCGCCGGAAGGATCGGCCAGCGCGGCCTCGCCCGCGAGGGCCGGGAGCGCGATCGGGATGCGCTGCGCGCCGGCGCCGGTGATCTCGATCGAGAGCTGCGCCTGGAGGGGACACGCGGCGCAGGCAAGGACCATCGCCGCGAGCAGTTGTCGCATCGGCCCGATTATATTTCAGTCCTGCGGACGGAACGTCAGCTCGAGGTCGCGCGAGAACAGGGACGCGCTGTCGGGCTTCGGCAACGGCGAGGACTTCAGGATCGCGCGCAGCACGGCGTCGTCGTAGGCCGAGTAGCCGCTGGAGATGACGAGCTTGGCGTCCAGCACCTCGCCCGTGGGCAGCTGCGTGACGAGCACCAGCGCCTCGGGATTGCCCTTCACGTCGGGCGGCATGACGATGTTGCCGCGGATCTTCTGGCGGATCTTGTCCACCCAGGTCTGCATGGCGCGCGTCTGCGCCGCCTGCGCCTCGCGCTCGAGCTGCGCCGTGATGGCGTCGCGCTCGCGATCGGCCGACATCTTGGCCTGCTCGCGCGCGAGCGCCTGCGCCAGCAGCTCCCGCGCCATGCGGTCGTCGGGCTTGGGCTTGGGCGCCGCCTTGGCCTCGGGCCTGGGCTTCGGCTTGGGCGGCTCGGCCTTCGGCTTGGGCGACGGCTTGGGCGGCGGCGCCTTGACCGCGATGTCGGGCTTCTCGATGCGCGGCTCGGGCTTCGGCTCGACCACGGGCTGGGGCGCCGGCGCCGGCGGCGCGGCCTTCGGCGGCTCGGGCACCGGCGCCGGCTCGGGCGCCGCGCGCCACAGCTCCACGGCCACCACCTCGGGCGCGCGGCTCTGCCAGTGCACGCCGACGACCAGCATCACGATGAGCGCGCCGTGCACGGCGAGCGCGAGCAGCGCCGACGGGCCGAGGAATTCCTCGCGCGGCGCCTCGAGCGCCGGGTTCACCGCGCGGGCTGCACCAGCAGGCCGACGCGGCGCACCTGCTGCTTCTGCAGTTCGTCCATGACGTTGAGCACCGCCTCGTAGCGCACGTCCTTGTCGGCGGCGATCAGCACGGGACGGTCGAGGTTCTTGCCCTGGCGCTCGCGGATGACGCGCGCGAGCTCGGCGCGCCCCACGGGCCGCTCCTCGGCGAGCGCGCCGTGGGCGTCGCGCACGCGCAGCAGCATCGTGCGGTTCTGGCGGATCACGACCTCGAGCGGCGCGAGCGGCGCGTTCGAGGACTTCGCGACCGACGGCAGGTCGATGACGCCGGGCGTGACCAGCGGCGCCGTGACCATGAAGATCACGAGCAGCACGAGCATCACGTCGACGTACGGCACGATGTTGATGTCGTGCATCGGCCGCCGCTTGCCTCGACGCGCGAGATCGGTGGGCATCCTATTTGACCGCCAGGCGATGGAGGATGTTGGAGAACTCCTCCATGAAGCTCTCGAAGCGGATCGCGAGCCGGTCGATGTCGTGCGCGTAGCGGTTGTAGGCGACCACCGCCGGGATCGCGGCGAACAGGCCCAGCGCCGTCGCGACCAGCGCCTCGGCGATGCCGGGCGCCACCTGCGCGAGCGTCGCCTGCTGCACGTTCGCGAGGCTGCGGAACGCGTGCATGATGCCCCACACGGTGCCGAACAGCCCGACGTACGGGCTCACCGAGCCGGTGGTGGCGAGGAACGCGAGCCGCCGCTCGAGGTGGTCCATCTCGCGCTGGTAGGTCGCGCGCATCGCGCGCCGCGCGCCGTCGACCATGTCGCTCGGGTCGGTGCCGCGCTGGTTGCGCAGCTTGGCGAACTCGCGGAAGCCCGCCTCGAAGATGCGCTCCTGGCTGCCGATCGTGTGGCGGTTGTTGACCGCGCCCTGGTAGAGCAGGTTCAGGTCGTTGCCGCCCCAGAACTCGCGCTCGAACTGCTCGGACTGGCGCCGCGCGCGCCGGATCGAGAACCACTTGCTGAAGATGAACAGCCACGACATGAACGACACCAGCGCGAGCAGCGCCATCACGGCCTTGACCACCGCGCTCGCGCCGGCGATCAGCAGCCACAGGTCGAGGTCGGTGCCCGCGCTCATCTCAGGCGGCCAGCCGTGCCGCGAGCGCCGCCGGCAGCGCGGCGGGCTTCAGGGTGTCGCGGCGCACGCACGCCGCTTGGACCATCGCGATCGCCATCGGTTCCTCTCCCCGCAGCGCCTGCTGGCGCAGCATGACGTAGCTGCGCTTGAGCTCGACGAGCTCCACCGTGATCGCCAGCTCGTCGTCGAGGCGGGCGCCGCGCAGGAAGTCGAGCTCCGCGCGCCGCACCACGAACTGCAGCCCTTCCTCGCGCGCGAGGCGCTGGTGGTCGACGCCGAGGCTGCGCAGCCATTCGGTGCGCGCCCGCTCGAAGTAGCGCAGGTAGTTGGCATAGTAGACCACGCCGCCGAAGTCGGTGTCCTCGTAGTACACGCGCACGGGCCAGCGGAACACTTACGGCAGCAGGTCGTTCTGGCCCGACGGCGCCGCGAGCCCGAAGTGACGATAGGCCGCGAGCGTCGCCACGCGGCCGCGCGGCGTGCGCTGCAGGTAGCCCTGCTGGATCAGGTAGGGCTCGAGCACGTCCTCGATCGTGTCGCTGTCCTCGCCGATCGCGTGCGCGAGGTTGTCCACGCCCACCGGCCCGCCGCCGAACTTCTCGATCACCGCGAGCAGCAGCTTGCGGTCCATGACGTCGAGGCCGAGCCGGTCGACGTCGAGCAGCGCGAGCGCGTCCTCGGCCACGGCGCGCGTCACCGTGCCCTGCGCCTTGACCTGCGCGAAGTCGCGCACGCGCCGCAGCAGGCGGTTGGCGACGCGCGGCGTGCCGCGTGCGCGGCGCGCGATCTCGGCGCCGCCGTCGTCGCCGAGCGCGACCGCGAGCAGCCCCGCCGAGCGGCGCACGATCGTGGCGAGCTCCTCGTCGGTGTAGAACTCCAGGCGCGCGACGATGCCGAAGCGGTCGCGCAGCGGGTTGGTCAGCATGCCCGCGCGCGTGGTGGCGCCCACCAGCGTGAACGGCGGCAGGTCGAGCTTGATCGATCGCGCGGCCGGCCCCTCGCCGATCATGATGTCGATCTGGTAGTCCTCGAGCGCCGGGTAGAGGATCTCCTCGACCACGGGCGGCAGCCGGTGGATCTCGTCGATGAACAGCACGTCGCGCGGCTCGAGGTTCGTCAGCAGCGCGGCGAGGTCGCCGGGGCGCTCGAGCACCGGCCCCGAGGTCTGGCGCAGGTTGACGCCGAGCTCGCGCGCGAGGATGTGCGCAAGCGTCGTCTTGCCCAGCCCGGGCGGCCCGAACAGCAGCACGTGGTCGAGCGCCTCGTTGCGCTGGCGCGCGGCCTCGATGAACACCTCCAGCTGGCCGCGCACCTTCGCCTGCCCGACGTACTCCGCGAGGCGCGTCGGCCGCAGCGAGCGCTGGAACTCCTCCTCCTGCACCGATGCGGGGCCGGCAGCGATCAGGCGATCAGTCTCGACGGACATTGTGGAATTCTGCCAGACCCGGGGTGTTCGCCCTTGTGGAACCCCCGGCCGAGGCATACGATTTCCCGCATGGTCGCCGTTCTGCGCCCCGTATTCGCGCTGCTCGCCGCCTCGCTGGCGGCGGCCGTGCTCGCGCAGGGGCCCGAGCGCGACGCCGGCGGCTGGCACCTCGGCGGCGGGCTGCGGGCGCCGCAGGGCGCGGCCGACGAAACCGACATCGGCTACCGCAACTTCGGCGGGATCCGCTTCTCGCCCAATTGGGGCCTCGAGGTGGGCTACGCCGGGCTGGGCCGCGACAACGCGGCCGAGCTCGCCTCGCTCGGCGGCCAGAGGCTCGGCCTGCAATCGAGCACCTGGACGTTCGCGGGCACCGGCGCGTTGCCGATCGGCGACACCTTCTCGGTTCGGGGGCGGCTCGGGCTCTTCGTCGCGACGCCGGAGTCCGCGGTGGCCGCCCCCGGCGTGACGTTCGCCTCGCCGGGCCTCGGCTCCTCGGGCATCGCGGTGGGCTGGCGCAGCTACCGACCGGCGATGCTTTGGGGCATCGGGGGACAGTACGACCTGGGCAACCGCGTCGGGCTGCGCGTCGACTACAACAATTTCGGCCGCACTCCCGACGACACGGCGCGCTCCGACCTCTGGTCGATCAACGCGGTCGTGCGCTTCTAGCGCGCTAGGCGCGCGCGAGCGACTTCAGCGCCGCCCGGATTCCTTCGGCCACCGGGAGCCCCGGCGTGATCCCGCGCGTGGCGGCCTGGGCCTCCTTCTCGCTGTAGCCGAGCGCGAGCAGCGCATTCAGCACCTCCGCGCCGCCGGCGGGCGCGCCCGCGGGCCGCGCCTCGGCGAGCTTGCCCTTCAGCTCGAGCAGCAGCCGCTCGGCGGTCTTCTTGCCGATGCCCGGGATCTTCGTCAGCCGCGCGGCCTCCTGCAGCGCCACGGCCTGCGCGAGCTCCGCGACCGAAAGGCCCGAGAGCACCGCGAGCGCGGTGCGCGCGCCGATGCCCGCGATGCGGATCAGCTGGCGGAACGCCGCGCGCTCTTCCAGCGTGAAGAAACCGTAGAGCGACTGCGCGTCCTCGCGCACCACGAGGTGCGTGTGCAGCGTGACCGGCTCGCCGGTCGCCGGCAGCGCGTAGAACGTGCTCATCGGCACGTCCACTTCGTAGGCGACGCCGTTGCAGTCGACCAAAACCTGCGGCGGATGCTTGGCGACGAGCTTTCCCGACAGGCGCCCGATCACGACAGCCTCCCGCGCCGCAGCCGCAGCCCGCGCGTCGACAGCCGCCCGAGCCGCGCGCCGTGCGCGTGGCAGATCGCGCAGGCGAGCGCGTCGGCCGCATCGGCCGCGGGCGCGCCGGGAAGCGCCAGCAGCCGCTTCACCATGTGCTGGACCTGCTCCTTCTTGGCGTGGCCGTTGCCGACCACCGATTGCTTGACCTGCAGCGCAGTGTACTCGGCGACCGGCAGCCCCGCGAGGACCGCGGCGCAAATCGCCGCCCCGCGCGCCTGGCCGAGCGCGAGCGTCGACTGAGGATTGACGTTGACGAACACCTTCTCCACCGCGGCCTCGCCGGGCGCGTGCTCGGCGATCACCTCGGCGAGGCCCTCGAGCAGCGCCTTCAGCCGCTCGGCGAGCTCGCCGCGGCCCGAGCGCACGCAGCCGCTGGTCACGTACGAAAGGCGCTGGCCCTGCTGGTCGATGACACCGAACCCCGTGACCTGCAGCCCGGGATCGATGCCGAGGATCCTCACGCGTCCTCGAACACCGCGGTGGTGTAGACCTGCTGCACGTCGTCGAGCGATTCCAGCGCGTCGAGCAGCGCGCGCTGGCGCTGCGCGTCGGCGCCCGCGAGCGCGGCCTCGGCGGTCGGCTTCATCGTCACCTCGGCCAGCTCGGCCCTGAGGCCCGCCTTCTCGAGCGCCTCGCGCACGGCCGGGAGTTCGTAGGGCGCCGTCAGCACCTCGATCGAGCCATCGTCGTTGGCCACCACGTCCTCGGCGCCGGCCTCGAGCGCCGCCTCGAGCACCTTGCCCTCGTCGGCGCCGGGCGCGAACACGAGCTGGCCGCAGTGCTTGAACAGGAACGCGACCGAGCCGTCGGAGCCGAGGTTGCCGCCCTGCTTGGTGAAGGCGTGGCGCACCTCCGCGACCGTGCGCGTGCGGTTGTCGGTCAGGCAGTCGACCATCACCGCCGCGCCGCCCGCGCCGTAGCCCTCGTAGCGCACTTCCTCGTAGGTCACGCCCTCGAGCTGGCCGGTGCCGCGCTTCACCGCGTTCTGCACGCTGTCCTTGGCCATGTTGGCCTCGCGCGCCTTGTCCATCGCGAGCCGCAGGCGCGGATTGGACTCGGGGTCGCCCCCGCCCAGGCGCGCGGCGACTGTGATTTCCTTGATCAGCCGCGTGAAGATCTTGCCCTTCTTCGCATCCGCCGCGGCCTTGCGGTGCTTGATGTTCGCCCACTTGCTGTGACCGGCCATGCGACAATTCTAGCGTGACGGCTGCCGGGCGATGGGTGGGTATCGCCTTCGCTTTGGTGGGCACGATCTCGTTCGCCTTCCGCCCGATCGTCATCAAGCTCGGCTACGGCGCGGCGCCCGTCAGCGCGACTACGCTGCTGTTCCTTCGCATGACGATGTCGCTGCCGTTCTTCGCGGCGGCCGCTTGGTGGCTGCGCGGCGGCCCGCCGCTCGCGCGGCGTGACTGGGCGGGCATCGTGCTGCTCGGCTTCCTCGGCTACTACATGGCGAGCCTGCTCGATTTCCTCGGCCTGCAATACGTCTCGGCGGGCCTGGGGCGATTGATCATGTTCCTCTACCCGACTCTCGTCGTCCTCCTGTCGGCGATCTTCCTCGCCCGGCGCCCCACGCGCCGCGAGCTCGGCGCGCTCGCGCTCACCTACCTCGGCATCGCGCTCGTGATGTCGCAGCGCCTGGGCGCCGGCCCCGAGGCGCGCGCCTTCCTCGCGGGCGCGGCGCTGATCTTCGGCGCCTCGGCCTGCTACGCGATCTACCTCGTCACCGGCGGCGAGCTCGTCAAGCGCGTGGGCTCGATGCGCTTCACCGCCTACACCATGATGGTCTCGACCGTGCCCGCGGTCGTGCAGTTCGCGCTGCTCGAGCGTCCCAGCTCGCTCGCGCTGCCGGGCCCGCTGTGGCTGTACGCGGCGATCCTCGCGCTCGGCTGCACGGTGCTGCCCGTGTTCCTCGTCGCCGAGGCGCTCAAGCGCATCGGCGCGAGCCAGTTCGCGCTGATCGGCGCGCTGGGGCCGGTGACGACGGTGCTCGCCGACTTCACGCTGCTCGATGGTAGGCTCTCGCCGGTGCAGGTTCTGGGCGGCGCGCTGGTGATCGGCGGCGTCCTCCTTGTTACGCTGAAGAAAGGCTAGTCATCCATGGACCTCGGCATCAAGGGCAAGACCGCGCTCGTGTGCGCGGCGTCCAAGGGCCTCGGCAAGGGCTGCGCGATGGCGCTCGCCCGCGAGGGCGTCAACGTCGTCATCACCGCGCGCGGCAAGGAGGCGCTGGAGGCGACTGCGGAGGAGATCCGCAAGTCGACCGGCGCCAGGGTGACGGCGGTCGCCGGCGACATCACGACCGTCGAGGGCCGCGCGGCGGCGCTCGCCGCGTGCCCCGGCCCCGACATCCTCGTCAACAACGCGGGCGGCCCGCCGCCCGGCGATTTCCGCGGCTGGAGCCGCGATGACTGGATCAAGGCGCTCGAGGCCAACATGCTGACGCCGATCGAGCTGATCAAAGCCACGATCGACGGCATGATCGCGAGGAAATTCGGCCGCGTCGTGAACATCACCTCGGGCGCAGTGAAGATGCCGATCGCGGAGCTCGGGCTCTCGAACGGCGCGCGCACCGGGCTCACCGGCTTCGTGGCCGGACTTTCGCGCCAGGTCGCGCAGCACAACGTCACGATCAACGGCCTGCTGCCGGGCCCGTTCGACACCGACCGGCTGCGCGGCAACCTGGAGTTCAATGCGAAGAAGGCCGGCAAGAGCCCCGACGAGCTCGCGAAGCAGCGCATGGCCGCGAATCCGGCGAAGCGCTTCGGCAACATCGACGAGTTCGGAGCGGCCTGCGCGTTCCTCGCGAGCGTGCATGCCGGCTACATCACCGGCCAGAACCTGCTGATGGACGGCGGGGCGTTCCCGGGCACGTTCTAGGCCGCGGGCGACGCACGTGATCACGTCCACCGCGAGCGCGCTCACCCGGCCCCTCGATGCGCTGCCGGGTCCGCGCGGCCTGCCCCTGCTCGGCAACATCCACCAGCTCGACCTGCCCCGGCTGCACCGCGTGCTGGAGGACTGGTGCGCCGAGCACGGATCGCCGTTCATGCTGCGGTTCGGGCGCACCAAGGTGTTCGTCTGCTCCGATGCCGAGGTGCTGCAGCAGGCGCTGCGCGAGCGTCCGGAAGGCTACCGTCGCGTGCGCTCGATCGAGTCGGTGCTCTCCGAGATCGGCGCCAACGGCGTGTTCTCCGCCGAAGGCGAGCCGTGGCGACCGCAGCGCAAGCTCATCATGCAGGCGCTGAACGCCACGCATTTCCGCGGCTTCTTCCCGACGCTGCAGGCGATCACGGCGCGCCTGCACGGTCGCTGGTCGGGCGCAGCCGGGCGCGGGGAGACGGTGGAGATGACCGCAGACCTCGTGCGCTTCACGGTGGACGTGACCACGGCGCTCGCGTTCGGCGAGGATCCGAACACGCTCGAGCAGGACGGCGGCGTGATCCAGGACCACCTCGCACTCGTCTTCCCGACGATCTTCTCGCGCATCAACGCGCCGTTTCCCTACTGGCGCACGATCCGGCTGCCGCGCGACCGCCGCTTCGACCGCGCGATGCGCGCGATCGACGCGCACGTGCAGACGCTGATCGAGCGCGCCCGCCGCCGGATGCGGGACGAGCCCTCGCCCGCGCCGCGCAACCTGCTCGAGGCGATGCTCGCCGCGCGCGACGAGCCGGGCTCGGGGCTCGACGACGCCGCGGTGCGCGCCAACGTGCTCACGCTGCTGCTGGCGGGCGAGGACACCACCGCGCACACGCTCGCCTGGACGATCTTCTTCCTCGCGCAGGACGCCGCGGTCCAGGCGCGGCTGCACGGAGCCGCGGGCGAGGTGCTGGGCGAAGCGGCGGTGTGCCGCGACCTCGAGAGCGTGCGCCGGCTGGACGTCTTCGAGGCCGCGGCCCACGAGGCGACGCGCTTCAAGCCGATCGTGCCGCTCATCTTTCTCGAGCCGCTCGCCGACGTCCGGCTGGCGGGCGTGGAGCTTCCGGCCGGCACGCCGCTGTTCTTCGTGCTGCGGCCCGCGATGCTCGACGAGCGGAACTTCGCCGACGCGGCGAGCTTCCGCCCCGAGCGCTGGGCGGCCGGGCACGGCGTGCAGCCGCACGACACGCGAGCGTACGCGCAGTTCGGCGCGGGCCCGCGCGTGTGCCCGGGGCGGCACCTGGCGGGCGTGGAGATCCGCCTCGTGCTGTCCATGCTGGCAAAGAATTTCGAAATGCGGCTCGCGATCGACCCGGGCTCGATTCGCGAGGTCATGGCCTTTACCATGATGCCGAGCGCAATGCCGGTCCGGCTGGCGCCGCGGGCGGCGCCGTAGCGAGCTCAGTCCGGCTCCTTCGCGAGCGCGTCGGCGCGCGAGCGCAGCAGCGCGCCGCGCGCGATGAACGCCTCCGGCGCGATGCCGCGCACCCGTAGGAAGGCGGGCGGCTTGATCGTCGCGTCGTAGCTCAGCACGCCCTCGCGCCTGGATTCCATCGAGCGGTCGATGCCGACGACGAGCCCGATGCCCGCGCCGACGACGAGCACGGCGATGACGGCGAGCCGGCGGCGCGGCGCCCGGCTGTTCAGGCGCAGGTGGCGATACAGCGCGTACGCGGCCAGCACCGCGACCACGGCGTTCCCGGCCTGGTCCAGCCATCGCGCGTGGAACCCGAACGACAGGTACTCGAACGCGGTGCCCAGGACCTGGACGCCCGCGAGCGCGGCGCACACGACGACGCCGTGCGCCGCGAAGTTCGCGCGGCCGCCGACGGTGCGCCCGACCAGCGCCCACACCGCGATCCAGACCGTCACCGCGACCGCGAACGCAACGATGGGCACGATCAGGCCCGTCCACTCCTGCCGGCTGCTCGTTCCGAGCCACGCGTTCCACGCGACGAGCGCGAGCAGCAGGACCGCGAAGGCGACGAATGCCGCCGGCCGGCGGTAGACGGGCGCGGCCTGCACGCGGCGCTCGGGTCCGACGTCGTACGCCGGCGTGCGGACCCGGATCTGCGAGCGTCCCAGGCGCACGACGTCGTCCGGCCCCAGCTCCGCCTCGGCGACGCGCCGCCAGAAGGGCGACAGCGACAGCCCGTTCAGCGTTTCGAGGTCGGTGATCCGGAAGCGCCCGTCGGCGCCGGGCTCGATCCGCGCGTGGCGCGACGCGACGTACGGGTCGTCGAGGATGACCTCGAGGTCGTAGCCGCGGCCGACGTGCGCCGGCCACGCGTGAACCGGATGCCGGGCGAGCACGTCGCCGTGGCGGCCGAGGACCTCGACGAACGCTAGCGGTTCCACCGGATCGCGTCCAGGTAGCGCCGCGCGAACTCCTGCGCGGCGTCGAAGGACACGCCTTCCATCCGCAGGTCGGTGAGCAGCGCCGTCGCAGCGTCGCCGAGCGTCACGGCCTTCAGCACGACGTCGTACAGTCCCTCGAACCGGCGGTAGCGCCGCACGCACATCGCCATCGCCGCGCGCGTGCCGTGCAGCGCGACGATCGCGTCCTCGCAGGACCAGCGCGTGTCGTGGCGGCGCTCGTAGTCCTCGCCGTAGCGCCCCGCCTCGAACCTCGATTCGAGCACGCCCGCGAAGCGCAGCGCGCCGAGCGAGCGATCGCGCAGGATCGTGCTCGAGTACGAGACCCTGCCCGTGCTGAGCCGCCGGTCGACGTAGAGCGACGAGTCCGTGTAGCAGAAGTACACGTCGGCGGTGTACAGGCGGTCCTCGTCGCGAGAGGTGTTCGCGCCGCACTGCATGTAGTCGCCGAGCTTCGCCGGCAGCGAGAACTCGCCCACGCGCGGCGCGTTCACGCCCGAGGCGAGCAGCCGGCCCATCAGGTCGGACTGGTGCTCGCGCAGCTGGCGGCCGACGTCGTCCTGGAAGTCGGCCGCGGCCGCCGGCGGCTTCGCGGCGCGCGCGAGCAGGCGGCGCGCGAACTTGATCGGCACGAGGAAGCTCACGAGCTGCCCGCGCAGGTGTCGCGCGACATTGACGCCGAACACGCGCCCCGCGCGGTCGAGCGCCGGGCCGCCGCTCATGCCCGCGTTGATCGCGCCCGTGAAATGGATGCGCTCGTAGTACTGCTCCTCGGAGCGCCCGTTGTAGGTGCCCTCGACCACCGTGAGCCCCTGGCTGAGCGGGTAGCCGAGCGAGTAGCCCGTGTCGCCCTTGGCGAGCGGCGCCTCGCGCAGCTCGAGCGCGCGTACCGGGCCGCTCGCGCCCCGGACCACGGCGAGGTCGTGGATCACGTCGACGGCGACGATCTGCAACGGCCCGCGCCGCCCGTCCGGGAGCACGAATTCGAGCCCGTAGACGTCGGGCTCGAGCGCCTTGTCGGCGACGACGTGGTAGTTGGTGAGGAACAGTCCCGGCCCGACGGCGAAGCCGGTGCCCGAGGCGGCCTCGGTGTCGCTCGCGCCGAGCAGCACGCGGATCTGCGGCACGCTGTCGCGCGTGCGCTCGTAGAGCGAGCGCGCCTGCGCCGAGACCTCGGGCGGCGGCGCGGGCGGCGGCGCGGGCGCGGCGGCCCCCGCGGCGCCGGCTGCGATCGCGCCGGCGAGCGCTGCTACCGCCCCGATTAGGATGAAACTCCGGCGCGCCATCGCTGTCCCCCTGCAGAGGCTGTCGGAACTCTACGTTTCGCGTCGGCCGCCGGCAACCGCGTCGCCGCGGGGCCCCCGCGCTGTGGTAGAAACCGGGGACAGCCTCGAACCCCGAACGGCTTTCCAGGAGTCCCCGATGAACGCTCCCTCCCGCGCCGGGCTGCCGGCGCTTCCGCTGAAGGACCCCAAGCTCTTCCGAGAGCAGTGCTACGTCGACGGCGCCTGGGCGGGCGCCGCGAGCGGCAAGGCATTCGCCGTGCGCAACCCCGCGACCGGCGAGCAGCTCGGCACCGTGCCCGACATGGGCGCTGAAGAAACGAAGCAGGCGATCGCCGCGGCCGAGGCCGCCTGGCCCGCCTGGCGCGCGAAGACCGGCAAGGAGCGCGCCGCGATCCTGCGCAAGTGGAACGACCTGATCCTCGCCAACCTCGAGGACCTCGCGCTCATCCTGACCAGCGAGATGGGCAAGCCGCTCGCCGAGTCGAAGGGCGAGGTCACGATCGGCGCGGCCTACGTCGAATGGTTCGCCGAGGAAGCCAAGCGCATCTACGGCGACACGATCCCCACGCCCTGGCCCGACCGGCGCATCGTGGTCGTCAAGCAGCCCGTCGGCGTGTGCGCGGCGATCACGCCGTGGAACTTCCCGCACTCGATGATCACGCGCAAGGTGGCGCCGGGCCTGGCGGCGGGCTGCACGATCGTCCTCAAGCCCGCGGAGCAGACCCCGTATTCGGCGCTCGCGCTCGCCGAGCTCGCGGAGCGCGCGGGCTTCCCGAAAGGCGTGCTGAATATCCTCACCGGCGACGCGCCCGCGATCGGCAGCGAGCTCTGCGCCAACCCCGCGGTGCGCAAGATCTCGTTCACCGGATCGACCGAGGTCGGGCGGCTGCTGATGAAGCAGGCCGCGCCGACGGTGAAGAAGATCTCGCTCGAGCTCGGCGGCAACGCGCCGTTCATCGTCTTCGACGACGCCGACGTCGACGCGGCCGTCGAGGGCGCGATCGTGTCCAAGTACCGCAATACCGGCCAGACCTGCGTGTGCGCGAACCGGCTCTTCGTGCAGGACGGCATCTACGACAGGTTCGCCGCCAAGCTCGCCGAGAAGGTCAAGGCGTTCAAGGTCGGCGCGGGCACCGAGGCGGGCGTCGTGCAGGGGCCCCTGATCGACACCCAGGCGCTCGCCAAGGTCGAGGAGCACGTCGCCGACGCGCTCGCCGGCGGCGCCCGGGCGGTCACGGGCGGCAAGCGCCACAGCCTGGGCGGCACGTACTACGAGCCGACCGTGCTCGCCGGCGTGACGCCCAAGATGAAGATCTTCCGCGAGGAGACCTTCGGGCCGGTGGCGCCGCTGTTTCGCTTCAAGACCGACGCCGAGGTGGTCGAGCTCGCCAACCGCACCGAGTACGGCCTGGCGGCGTACTTCTACACGCGCGACGTCGGCCGCGCCTGGCGCGTGGCCGAGCAGCTGGAGTACGGCATGGTCGGCGTGAACACGGGGCTCGTCACGACCGAGGTCGCGCCTTTCGGCGGCGTCAAGCAGTCGGGGCTCGGTCGCGAAGGCTCGAAGTACGGCTGCGAAGAGTTCGTCGAGGTGAAGTACATCTGCATGGGCGGCATCTAGCGCAGCCGCAGGCGCATGGCCAGCATCTGCGAGGGCTCGAAGCCGAGCTTGCGGTAGAGCGCCTGCGCGCGCACGTTGTCGCCGTCGGTGAGCAGCATCACGCGCAGCGCGCCCTCGGCCCGCGCCTGCTCGAGCACGTAGGCGAGCAGCTTCCCGCCGACGCCCTGTCCGCGCCGCCCGGGGTGCACCACGCAGTCCTCGAGGCCTGCCACCTTGCCGCCTTCCGCGGTGCTCGTCGTGAAGTGCAGCGCCGCCATGGCGATCGCGGCGCCCGCTTCGCGCGCGACGTAGATGCGCGCGCGCGACGGGTCCGCGAGGATCAGCTCGAGCGCGCGCCGCTGCTTGGCGGGATCCGGGGAGAGCTCGTGCTCCTGCTCGAACAGCAGGCCGAGCAGCTCGACCAGCCGCGGGAGGTCGGCGCGCGTGGCCACGCCGAGCTCCATCGTCAGACGTTGAAGCGGAAGTGCATGACGTCGCCGTCGCGCACGACGTAGTCCTTGCCTTCGAGCCGGAGCTTGCCCGCCTCCTTCGCGCCCTGCTCGCCGCCGAGCGCGACGAAATCGTCGTAGGCCGCGACCTCGGCGCGGATGAACCCGCGCTCGAAGTCGGTGTGGATCACGCCCGCGGCCTGCGGCGCGGTCGCACCCTGCGGCACGGTCCAGGCGCGCACCTCCTTCGGCCCCGCCGTGAAGTAGGTCTGCAGCCCGAGCAGCGCGTAGGCCGCGCGCGCGAGGCGGCTCAGGCCCGGCTCCTCGAGCCCCGCGTCGGCGAGGAACACCCTCTTGTCCTCGTCGCTCATGTCGGCGATCTGCGCTTCCAGCGCCGCGCAGATCGCGACCACCGGCGCGCCTTCGCCCTTCGCGTGCGCCTCGACCCTGGCCAGCAGCGGATTGTCGCGGAACCCGCGCTCCGCGACGTTGGCAACGTACATCGTCGGCTTCATCGTGAGCAGGAAGAGCGGCTTCAGCACCGCGAGCTCTTCCCTGGACCAGTCCACCGAGCGCGCCGGTCGGCCCTGGTCGAGCGCTTCTTCGGCCTTCTCCAGCACGGCGACGAGGCGCTGCGCTTCCTTGTCGCCGCCGGTCTTGGCGACCTTCGAGTACTTCTGCAGCTGCTTCGTGACCGACTCGAGGTCGGCGAGCGCGAGCTCGGTGTCGATCGTGCCGATGTCGGCGACCGGGTCGACGCGGCTCGAGACGTGCACCACGTTCGGGTCCTCGAAGCAGCGCACGACGTGCGCGATCGCGTCGGTCTCGCGAATGTTGGCGAGGAACTTGTTGCCCAGGCCCTCCCCTTTCGAGGCGCCCGCGACCAGCCCCGCGATGTCGACGAACTCGACCACCGCGGGGATCACCTTCTGCGGCTTCGCGATCTGGGCGATGCGCGCGAGGCGCGGATCGGGCACCTCGACGATGCCCACATTGGGCTCGATGGTGCAGAACGGGTAGTTCTCGGCCGCGATCTGCGCCTTGGTGAGCGCATTGAAGAGCGTGGACTTGCCGACGTTCGGCAGGCCCACGATGCCGCACTTGAGGCTCATTTCTTCGAGCCGGTGAGGCTCTTCAGCAGGCCCTTCAGCCCGCTCTTCTTCTCTTCCTTCGGCGGCGGCGCGGGTTCCGCCTTCTTCGGCGCCTCGGCCTTCTTCGGCGCCTCGGCCTTCTTCACGGGCTCGGGCTTCTTCTCTTCGGCCGCCGCCCGGGCCTGCACCGGCTTGTCGGCGCCATGCAGCTTTTGCATCGCGCCCTGCATATCGCCCTCGAGCACC
>Ga0335082_10003140_pt1 | contig 17906 bp, 15 predicted proteins | sample Lox_Sample_41_FD_206718 | JGI IMG/M metagenome (GOLD analysis project Ga0335082, IMG submission 206718) | Soil microbial communities from Loxahatchee National Wildlife Refuge, Florida, United States - Lox_Sample_4.1 | ecosystem: Environmental > Terrestrial > Soil > Wetlands | place: USA... | reverse complement strand
AAATGGAGATCGCCGCGATGCTCGGGGTGGGCCAAGCGACGGTCTGTCGCGACCTCAAGGCGCTCCACGCCGAGTGGTGCGCGCAGCGGGTCGCCGATGTCACCCTCGCCAAGGCGCGTGAGCTGGCGCGCATTGACGCCATCGAGCGCGAGCCCCCTGCAATCAGCGCTGTGCCTCCGAATGGATGCGACCGGTCCTGAACCGCATGCGCCCGTGTACCGGCCGGACGACGCGGGCGGATGGATCCTGACGCCGGGCGCAACGCGCGCGGCGGATGCAGAGTGGAGCCTCGCCGAGGTGCAGCGGTGCCAGGCGGACCCGCTCTACTTCGTCACCCGCTACTGCTTCGCGGAGAACCTGCATGACGAAGACCAGCGGCCGCATCCGACGGTCGAGCGCATCCCAGACTGGCCGCACGTGCGGGTGATCCTGAGCGCGCTGATCCCGCCCCGTGACGTGCTGATCGAGAAGAGCCGGCGCATGTTGGCGAGCTGGGTGATCATGGCCGCCATCCCGCACGACCTGTTGTTTCGCTCCCGCTGGCCCATCATGGCGATGAGCCGGGTGGAGGAGGATGTCGACAACGGCGGCGAGCGCAGTACGACCCGCTGCCTGTTCGGCAAGGTCCGCTTCATGTGGGAACGGTTGCCCCCGTTTCTTGGCGCGATCCCAAACGAGGGAGAACTCAGGGTAGGACGAAACCAGGAATGGCACGCTGCAACAGTGGCCGTGCGCGGTTCCTGTGTACAATACCCGCCGCGCGTGCCTGTCGGAATTCATGCCACGCCCCTACGGCTGGCACACCAGCGTGAACCCATCAACATCCGAATGGCGACGGTTGCTCGATCGCGCACTGAGGCGCAGCCTTTTCACCCCACGCGCTCGTCCATTCGCACGCAGCGGAACGCGAAGATCCATGAACCCCGTGCAGTGCTGTGTCGAGAGGGGTGGTTCGAAGGCAACCGTGCGCCAGCACACCCCATTGCCCGCTGCCGGCGGAGCATCGCAGTCCGCGTTGGTGGCGCAAAAGCGCAGGGGCCGACCGCGGTCGGCACAGACGCCTTGCACCCTGCCGCCAATGCTGCTCAAAGCGGCTTCCACCGCCGTGCGATTGAGGGCATCGACGTGGCGCGCCGCGACGCCCGGACGCAGCACGCGGACCTCACGCACGTCAGATGGTGCACAGCCGAGCCGCGGATCAGCCACGTTAAGGCACAACGCCACGTGGAACGTACACCCCGCGTCGGTTACTGGTCCAAAGTCACAAGCGGGATCGCCGTGGTGGCACAGCAGACTCGCCGCGCCCATCAGCCGTGCGTTCCCATTGGCCAGCCATTCCATCGTACAATTGTTTGCCGACCCACCGGCGCCCGGCAGCAATGATTCGCTCTGGCAGTCTGCGGAGCAGCCATCGCCGTTGACACGATTGCCATCATCGCATTGCTCGCCCGCCGTAACGATGCCGTTGCCGCAGCCGGTCGGCGCGCAATTCGCATCGCAGCCGTCGCCGTTCACGACATTGCCGTCATCGCATTGCTCGACGCCGGCATAGACGGACCCATCACCACAGACATTCAACGTGCAGTCGTTTTTGCAGCCATCGTTGTTGTCTGCATTGCCGTCGTCACACTGCTCGACGCCGGCGTAGACGACTCCATCACCACAGACATTCAGCGTACAGTCGTTCTTGCAGGCATCGCTGTTGTCCGAATTGCCGTCATCGCATTGCTCGCCGGCAGTGGCGACACCGTTGCCGCAGCCGGTCGGCGTGCAATTCGCATCGCAGCCATCACCGCTCATGAGGTTGCCGTCATCGCATGACTCACCCGGTTCGAGCCGGCCGTTGCCGCACGTCTGCAGGTCACAGGCGTCGCCAATCCCGTCACCGTCACGGTCTTCCTGCAGGATGTTCGGAACCAACGGGCAATTGTCGAACGGATCTGAAATCTCATCACCGTCCGAATCGGCGGCTCCTGCGGCGAGCAGATCTTTCCGGCAGGCGGCGTCGGCCCCGCAATCCGCATCGGTTGTGCACGTGTGTTGAGCCCGTCGGCACACACCGCTTTCGCAGAATGCCGGACTCGGACAATCGCTCGGAGTGACGCATGTGATCGCGAGGTCCTCGACGCAACGTCCGGCGCCCGTGAGGAGCTCGCCAGGCGTGCTGTGCTCCGACAGCGGCGCGATGAGCCGCTGGAAGGTCTGACCGGTGTCATTACACGTTGCCGATGCCGGGCAATCTGCCTGGCTCAGGCAACTGCCGACGACCTTTTCGCAGGTCCCTGCGTGCGGTGAACCATCGATCGGTCGGCAGAACTCTCCCGCGTTGCACACCGGGGGCGAACAGCTCGCGCCGCTCGGGCACGCCGGGTCGCACGGCGTGCCGAGATCCTCGATGCAACCGCCGGGCGGGACAAAGCACTTCCCAGCGGGGCATGCCGCATCGTTCGCGCACGCCTGAGCCGTGTCGGTGCAGATGCCGGCTGCCACCACGGCCGTCACGGTCAGCGCCTGCGCGTGCACCGCACCGCCGACCACCGCAGTGCGGGCGAATCGCCTGGGACTGCTCATGCGCGACACCAGCGGCGCAAATCCTTGCTCGGCGATGCGGACATTGAACGTCTGCAGCACGAGGTCATTCGTGGCCCCGTTGCCATTGAGGTCTTCGCTTTGGTCGGCCTCCAGTGTCAGGAACTTGACCGTATCATTGAGCACGCGGTACGGCAGGCGCGGATCGCATGCTTCCAAACGGCACGGCGTTACGGCCTGCCCGGTGTTGATGAGCTGTCGGGACGCAAGGTCATACACCTGCAAAACATCATCGTCGGCGTCGCCGTCGCCGTTGAGGTCGGTCCCACCCGTTGGGCAGCGTGCACTCACGACCGTCCCAGCCTGGCTGCATTCACGCGTACGAAAAGCAATGAGCGTACCGTTGAGGACAAAGTCTTCGGCAGCCTGACCGACGTTGATCAACTCGTTGGTGTCGGCATAGTACAGCTGCAGCACGCGATCGTTCGTATCGCTGTCACTGTTCAGGTGCGCCCCCTGCACATCCTCCGGCGTCAGCATTGCCACCACGGAACCCGCGATGTCGATGGTGTCGGCCGCTTGGCCAGTATCGATCCAGGTACCTGCGCCGGCGGCATGAACTTGAACCGTCTGAGCGCTATCCGACGCGATGGCGGCCAAGTGCGTGTCGGACAGCACGACGCTGGAGGCCGCCAGGCCGAGGTTCAGGACACCCGTACCAGCAGACCAGAAGTGCACGATTTCGTCCGTGGCGTCGCCGTCGTCGTTGAGGTCCGCGGGGTCCGCACCGGCGCCCGTCGGGCAACCGACCGCTGGCCCGGCAGCCTCGGGGCGCAGGAAGGCGGCCACGCCGTTGGCCACTGCCACCTGATCCGACGGGCACAGCTGCCTTGGCGCAAGCGGCGGCGCGGCCGTGGCATCGACCACCTCGAGGACGGTGTCGTCGAGGTCGCCATCGCCAGTTAAATCCCTGCCGGTGTCCGTCGGATCGGGGCCGTGTATGATCGACGGACCTACACCATCCGAAGTGGTCGAAACGAACAGCACGTAACGCCCGTCGGCACTGATCGCAGGTGCAAGGCATCTGCTGGAAAAGTCACAGGTGATGACGTCGTTGATGCGTTCAGTGAACCCGGTCACGCGGTCGTGGACGAAGCCTTTTGGTTGGTCGCTCGCATCACCGGGCGCCAGGTTAGTCGCTTGCGACAGGAACGCCACGTAGCGGCCGTTGGCGCTGATGGTTGCCACCCCCGCAAACCCGAACAAGAACGAGCCACTATCCTGATTGCCGCTGCTGTCCACATTGACCCGTTCCGTTACCCCGGTCACGCGATCGTGGACGAAAACATCCCACGTTCCATTCGTGTCACCGGCCACCAGATTGTCCGCGTCAGACTCGAACGCGACGTAGCGGCCGTCAGCACTGATCGAGACCCCCGTGCTATTGTTGTCACCCTGGTTGCCACTGCTGTCGATGCTGACACGTTCCGTGCGGCCGGTGACGCGGTCGTGTACAAAGACGTCGTAGGCACCGTTCGTGTCGCCCGGAACCAGATTGGTCAGGAGCGATTCAAATGCCACGTAACGGCCATCGCCGCTGATAGCGCACGAGAGGGGCAAGCCGTCGTAGTGGTGGAGAGAGTTATCAGCCTGATTGCCGCTGCTGTCCACGCTGACACGCTCGGTCACGCCCGTCACCCGGTCGCGCACGAAAACGTCCACGGCGCGGTTCGTGTCGCCGGGCACCAGGTTGTCGGCGTCCGACGGGAATGCGACGTAGCGACCATCGGCGCTGATCGCCGGCGTCGTATAGAACAGGTTCGATCTCGTCTGATTGCCGCTGCTGTCGACACTGACGGGTTCCGTCATCCCGGTGGCAAGATCCTTGACGAACACCTCCAGGCCTACATTCGTTCGCTCATTGAACGCCATGTAGCGGCCGTCAGCGCTGATCGCTCCTTCGAGAAGCTGACTGGCGCCGGTGGAGGGGTTGTAGATGACGCCAGCCAGCGAATTGCTCAACACCACGTAGCGGCCGTCGGGACTGAACGCGTTGCCGGCCGCACTCCCTTGTGCGACAGGGATCGCGCTCTGTCGCGCCCCCGCCGACTCGGACCGGCGAAACCACACCCGACCATTGGACACCGCCGCACTGCGGTGATTGACGAGCGGAGCTGCATCGACGGCGAGGTTCTGTCCGGCGAGGAGATCCGTCGGCCCGCCGGCGTCGAGACGGAAGACGCGCAGGATCGTGTCGAAGACACGGCCATTGCCATTGGCGTCGAGATCTCCTTGCGCGGGCTCCGACTCGAGAAACGCCGCAACGTCACCCTCGACGGCAACCGCGGGAAAGCTGAACGGTAGCTGTTGGATGCGAGTGACGGCGCGGCCGGCTGCGCCATTTGTGCCGACCGGCTGCGTGATTCCCGTATGCCGATCTCGCAGCAGCAGGACGTCGTCGGTGGTGTCGCCATCGCCGTTGAAGTCTTGGCGACTGATGGGCTCGGAGACGACGCTGGCCAACAGATCCGGTGTTTGGCTCAAGCCATCGAGCGGCACCGGATCTTTTGCCACGGCTTGATACAAGACCTGGGGAACGATCACCGGACCAACACCGGCTAGTAAGCGCGCGCTGAAATCGAACAGAGCCGGGCCGCATTGCCCATCGGGGCAATCGCTATCAGCCGTGCACGGACTACCTCCGTGTGCTCCGCCCAGGCAAGTCGCGTTCCCGCAAACCCCGCCCGGGCAATCGTTCGCATCGAAGCACGGCAGCCCGTCGTTGCCGCCGCCGCTGCATTGCGTGCGGGCCGGGCTGCGACGTGCCACGCGCAGTACCGTGGCGGGCGCGTCGGCAGTACCGAAGAAGATCGCTTGATTAGCCGCGGTCGGGTCGGCTTGCGGATCGAAGATCGGTGGCAACAGCCCGCCTTCGGGCGAGTACGAATGCAGAAAGGCGTTGCTGGGAATGCGGACCGGACCGTGGAACATCAGATCGGCTTCGACGGTCGTGCTGGCGCGCAGCAGCCGGGCGATCGGCACGCCCTGACCGAGGAGAATGCCGCGCCAGTCCATCGGCATCAGTGCGTTGCCCTCAGCATCGATGGTGAACCGCACTTCCGAGGCGGTGCCGTTGCACGGTGGATGGGGGTCCGTACACACAGCCTGGTAGTCGTTGGGTAGGGGCAGCACAGTGAAGTGACTAAAGATCGTATCGGGTGTGGTGCCGCACGTACCGTCGAGTGCCAGCAACGTATCAACGCAAGCCAACAGACCCGTATGACTCGCACAGGAGGTGACCCCCAGGTCGCACGGCAGTGGCCCGGGATCAGCGGCTGCGGTCACGGCGATCGCAGCCGGGCCACTGAGCGTGTGCTCGGGAACGCCATCGATGTCACCGAGCCAGGACGCACTTGGTACCCGAACGCGGAGTCGGCGAACACCTTCGCGCTCCAGCACGTCGAGGTCGAGCGGCTGCCCGGGCTGATTGACGGGGATGCACGTGAAGCTGCTGACTCCGGGCGTGGCGACGCACGCACTCCGTTTCGCTTCGAGGGCGGCACAATCGGCGCCGAGCACGACCACGTTACGCGGGCCATGCGGCGGCGTGAACACCAGCGTGACCACATGATCCGTGGCCGCTGCCGAGAGTGCAGGGCCGGCTGAGTCACAGGCGTTGCGGCGCAGTTCGAGAACATCGCCGGGGCCTGCGAACGGCCGGTCAACACTCCCAATCGCGCCTCGGAACGTCTGCGTCGTGCCGGGAATGATGTTGCACGCCGCCTCGGCACGGTCCCTCGAACCCCCAGTGCCCAGAACGAGTGCGAGCGCAGCGGGAACCAGCGTGACCCTTACCCAACTCATTGCCCCTCCTGGCCATGGCGAAAATCGGCGATGCTGGTAGCACGAAACGTCGTTTCGCAACAATGATCTAGTACTACTGTGTCACAAAAGTATTGCCTTCTCGGACCGACCTATGGCAATGAACCACTATGGCAAAGCGGGCGGAGGCGGCGGAGCGGCTGGAGACGTATTGCAAGCAATTGGAGGCGGTCATCGGGCACGCAGACAGAGCAGCGCCGTTGCGGGCGTACGTGCAGGGCCTGTTGCTACCCGGCGAGCGCAAGAGCATCGAACCCATGGCAGCCAAGATTGATCCGCGCCGCGTCCAGGCGCGACATCAGTCGATGCACCACTTCGTGGCGAGCGCGCCATGGGATGAACGCGAGGTGATCCGCGTGGCGCGCGACTACGCGCTGGAACCATTGGAGCGGCATGCCCCAGTGGGAGCCTGGGTGATCGACGACACGGGATTTCCGAAGAAGGGCCGCCACTCGGTGGGAGTCACGCGCCAGTATTGTGGGCAACTGGGCAAGCAGGACAATTGCCAGGTCGTCGTCACGCTCTCGCTGGTCAATACCGTGATGAGTGTGCCAGCCACCTACCGGCTGTATCTCCCCGAGAGCTGGGCAACGGACGGCAAGCGCCGGCGCGCCGCAGGAGTGCCGAAGGCGGTCGCGTTTCGCAAGAAATGGGAGATTGCGCTCGAAGGGATCGATGAGTTGCTCGCGGAAGATCTGCCCCGGGCCCCGGTGGTCGCCGATGCCGGCTATGGTGTCGCAACGGAGTTTCGCGAGCAGCTGACTGCGCGGCACTTGCTATACGCCGTTGGGGTCAGCGAAGACGTTACCGTCTGGGCTGCAGGGGCTGAACCACTCCGCCCGCCGCCTCCTTCAGGGCGACGGATGGGTCGGCCACGCAAGCTGTTGCGGCGCGACGGCACGCACGCCCCGCGGTCGGTCAAAGCACTGGCGCTCAGTCTATCGGCAGCCCAGTGGAAGGAGATCCGCTGGCGCGAAGGCACCAAGGGCGCGATGCGCTCCCGGTTTGCCGCGTTGCGCGTGCGCGCGGCGCACCGCGACTATTGGCGCACGGAGCCGCGCGAGCTGGAATGGTTGCTGATCGAGTGGCCGGCAGGTGAGAAGGAGCCGATCAAGTACTGGCTATCGACCGTCTCGGCAAAGGCCAGCATGGACGATCTCGTGCGTCTGGTGAAGCTGCGCTGGCGCATCGAGCGCGACTATCAGGAAATGAAAGACGAACTCGGACTCGATCACTACGAGGGACGAGGCTGGCTGGGCTTCCACCATCACGGCGCTCTTTGCATTGCCGCCTATGCTTTCCTGGCGGCCGAGCGAGCTCGGCTTTCCCCCCCTGCGCCTCTCGCCTTCCTGCGCGCCGCTCCCCTACCCAAAGGTTTCCGCCCGCGCGGCGCTGCCCCTGCGCGTGGAGCGGCATAATCCGACCTCCATTACGACCATGCGCTGCCGACAGGCCCGCTCAGTCCTCTCCACTTTGGCCCATTGCCCGTGGTGCGGGACGGAGAAGACGGCTGTCTTATGACACAGTAGTACTAAGTGCTCGAAAACCAAAGAATCCCGACTATCCGAACGAGCCCAAAACTCTTGGTGAACACCTCCGAAGGCGGCGAATGGATTTGGGCCTTCGACAAACGGATGTGGCGGACCGGATCGGGGTTGGGACCTCAACGGTCAACTATTGGGAGAACAACCGCTTCAATCCAGAGGTCCAGTACGTCCCTGAAACCGTCACTTTCTTGGGCTATGACCCGTTCGAACCACCGCCGGCATCGTTTTCCATGCAGCTCAAGGCGGCCCGGATCGGTGCCGGGCTGACCCGACGGCAGCTGGCTGCCCGGCTCGGGGTTTATCCGGGTACGGTTGCCGAATGGGAACGGGCGTACGCCAAACCAATCGCGGTACTCGGCGAACGAATCAAGGCACTGCTCGGGGTGCCGCCATCGGGGTCGCCTGAGTGAATGCGCGACGTTGCAGAACGATCTCCAGGGAGTAGGATGCCCCTTTAGGTGACGCCATGGCGAAAGACTCAGTGACAGGCTCCGGTGTTTGGTTGCGGTTCGAACGAGCGGCCCGACAGAGACGACGTAATCCTGTGCGCTTGGTTGCGGAGTTCATGGCGGAGTGCCTCGAACGCTGGGAAGACGAGCGTCTCGACGCGGAAATGCAAGAGGATGCCCGAACTAGCGGCTACCGCGAACGCGCCGCCGTCGAGATCGTGAGGCGGTACCGCAGCGAGAAGCGAGCGCGGCGTGCCGCCTCGTAAAGAGCGAGTCCCGGTCGTTCTCGATACCAACGTCGTCATTGCATACTACCTGAGTACCAGCGCGCGGTCGGCGTCAAGGCGGATATTTCACCTGTGGCGCGATATCCGACGACTGCAGCTGATCGTCAGTCGCGAGGTCGAAGAGGAGTACGTGGAGGTGCTTCGGAGGGTGAGCGTTGCCGAGAATCGTTTGCGCCGTTTTCGGCGGCGCTTGGAGCAGCGCGGCACAGTCACTCACGTCAAGCTCGGGTCGCGACCGACTGCCAGCGCTGATCCAGACGACAACGTGATGCTCGCGACCGCGCTCGTCGGCAACGCACAATATGTGATTACGAACGATCCCGATCTGCTCGATATCGGGGCGGAGGAGAAGCGACGATTCCGTTTCTCCATCCTGACCCCAGCTGCATTTCTTGATGAACTGCGACGTTCGGAAAAGTAGAGGTGATCCAACGGCCCCAAACTCCGCCCCTCAACTGCGTCTACCCGGGAAGCTCAAGTTGGGTCGTCGGGCGCTGGCAACGCGTCCTCGATCCATTCGACGACAGGTTCATCGCTCCGACCGTCGTATCCAGACGGCACCCCCACTTGTTCGTACCCGATTGCTCGGTAGCCGCGTAGCCGCTTCTCGAACATCCGAGCCAGCATTGGCACCTTGCGATCGGCGTAGTCAAAAATGCGCACCTCGCGTTTGCCCTCATGCGACCGGTGCAGCCGGCCGGCATACTGCACCAGCGTGCCCTTCCACGACACCGGCAGAGTGAGAAAGAGCGTGTCGAGCCGCGCATCGTCGAAGCCCTCGCCGACGTACTTCCCGGTGGCCAGCACGAGCCGCTCCTCATCCGGTGGGATTGCGGCGATTCGCTCCGCCACCTCCCGGCGCTGTTTCGCACCCATGCCGCCTCGCAGAACTACGAGGTTCCGTGCGGCGGGACGAAGCTGTGCCTCAAAATACTCGAGATGGTCCGTCCGTTCGGTGAGGAGGAGCGGCGACCGACCGTCTTCGAGAGCATTGAGCACGTCATTGACGATGAGTTGATTTCGCGACGCGTCAGCCACGAGCGCCCGATAGAGATCCTGAATCGGCGTCTGGCGCGCATCGCCAGCAACGCGGAATTGCGTCTCCCGGACAATCAAGCGGTGCGCAAACGGCCGTCGTGCGGTTTGGTCCTTGGAATCGATGGTGAAGCGGACAGGTCCTAGCTGCATTTCGATGATCGGATGATGCCCGTCGCGCCGTTGTGGGGTGGCGGTCAGACCGATCAGGTACTTCAATGTCGTTCACTGCGTCGCCACGTACAACGCTCTGCAGCATGGCCACGTCAAGGTGGCCGTTGGGCTTGCGCTTCCCACCTCCGATACGGCCAATCGTTTTGGCATCAATGCCGAGGAACATGGAGAGCTGCGCGACCCATTGATCCAGGAGCGGTTGACGATGCACGAGGATGAGCGTGCTGCGGGCACGTTGGGCCACCAGGTATGTTCCGACGACTGTCTTGCCGATTCCCGGTGTGGCGACAAACACGCCAATGTCGTGAGCGAGGAGCGCGTTGGCGGCAGCCTCCTGCACAGCGGTCAACTGACCGTCGAAGTCAACCCCCATTGGATCGCCCGCAATTCGCTGGTCTTCGACAACCAAGGCCACGCCGTATCCGTGTAGGAGGCCTTCGAGGTCCGCAAGGCAGCCGCGTGGGAGGGCGATGTGCTCCGGAAACTCCTCCGCACAGGCAATCACGCGCGGCGTCAGCACCGTCGACAGTCGCATGCTCTGCTTCTTGTAGAACTCCGGATTCTGAAACGCGGCCAGTCGCTTGATCTGATTCAGCACCACTGACGGCAGAGCAGTCTTGTCGACGAAGACCCGTTGCCCGAGAACTGCTCTCACTGACGGCGGCAACTGCCCGAGAACTTCCCTGCGCTGAGTACGCCCAGACGGAGGGCGGGTCCATGGCGCGCTGTTCTCCTCGTTGTCACCGAGGTCGGCACTGCGGACCCCGATCACCTGTCCGTTCCTCGTTGCCTCGGTCGCGATGCGCTCGATCGTTGCAGTACCGATACGGTCGATGCCGGCGAGGTAAGCCCACTGATCTGGATGCGGGTTGAACTGGGCATCCAAGAAGACCGTGTTGTTCTGCGGACGAGCTTCGTGCTGGAGTGGCAGCACGATCAGGTTGCCGAAGCCGCCGCGTGGCATGGTGTCCTGGCTCGGGAACAGTCGGTCGTACGACTCCATGCTGAGTTGGTGGCGCCGTGCCATCGCTTCGGTGATTAGGTAGCAGCCCATCTTGCGGGCGATGCCGGCGGCGACCGGCGCCGTGAAGAAGAACCAGACATGTGCGCCGTTCCCGGACCGCGAACGCTCGACTGCGGTTGGCACACCGACGTCGCGGCAGGTCTCGACGAACACACCAATGTCGTCCATCCACGATCGCTTGTCGAAATCCACGGCGAGGAACCAGCAGGTCTCGTCCCGCAGCAGCGGATATGTTCCCACTACGTGTCGTCCTTGCAGGTGATCGATGATGGTCTGGTCACTCACCGGGACAAAGGCCTGGTTCGGACAGTCCCCGCACCTGGTACTTTCTCCACGGTACAAGCCCAGCACAATGTGCCGACGATGACCCTTCTTGATCTTCTTGCCAGCTACGCCGGCGCGTGGGTTGTCGAGCGGGGTAACGATCCCTGTCTCGCGTCAGCCCTGATCACCTTTCCCGACGGCCGCAGGCTGATCGTGCTGGAGCGCACCTACCGCGAGGGTATTCGAATGATCCAGGCACCGACCGATGAGGAGATCTCGCGAATGAAGGGCACTCACGTGTGGGAACTCTGGGGCTCGGATCGGGCAGAGATCGTAGACGGAGCAGTGTAAGTCGGCGACGCTGCATGCGCCCCACGCGCCACTTCACTCAGGGAACCCGTTGTCTTCGTCATCGAGGTCGGGAACTTCCTCGGCCATGCTCAGGGCCTCGTACACTGCTTCGACGATATCTTCGTCGCCGGAGTTGGTGAGCTCGGCAAGGATCTCGGCGGCTTCGTGCGGGCGGATCCCGACCACCGCCTCGATCGCAGCCAGCAGGAGGGGCTTGTCGGTGTCTCCTGAGGTGACGAGTGCGGCGATATGCGTCCACGCCGCGTCCACGCCCCAGTTGCCGGCCGCACAAACCGCCTCGTGATGAATTTCCGGGTTGCTGCTCTTGAGCGCGGTGAGAATCTGCTCGTCGAATCCGCGAATGAATTGCATGCAAAAGACAGCCGTGAGTCTCCACGCCTCGTCGTCGCTGGCGTAAGCGGCGCGGACCGCGCCCTGGTGCCAGTCCTGCGGGGCACGCACGGCCGCTTCCAGGATCGACCGCCGCACGGCATCCGGAACGCCGGCATCCGCATATAGCTGACGCAACGAATCACGGATTCTGTGGAATGTTTGCTCTGTAATTGGCACGTCATCAGGATCCTCGAACTCCTCCGTGTCGGCGTGTTCGAGGACCGGTCCGAGGGAGATCGCGGCTTGACCGCGCAACGCTGCTGATTCATCGGGGCTGCGCAGGATCGACAGTAGGGCATCAACCAGCTCGTCGTCGATCACGGTGAGGTCGCCTGCCAACTCGGCAGCGAGCAGGCGGTCGGAATCTGCGGCGCGACGATTCAGAAGAACTTCAAGGAACACGCTCGCAGTACCTTCTGGCCAGTCCCACGGTGGGATGTCTTTCAAGGTTTCCCAGTCCATTGTCTCTCCCCATGCCGCCGCCCCGTCAGGCTGCGGCGCACGGCTCAACCGTGCGCGCAAGTTTGTTCGCCAGGACCGCCCCGGCCTGCACCAGCTCGCCCGGGCGGCGGTCTGACGGCGACTGCTGGCGCAAGTGGGCAACAAGATCGAGGTCGGCCTCGGTCAAGACCCCGTGCGGGAGCGCGTCGCTGCGCAGCAGCCCCTCACTGATCGGGCCGTCCGTCGATGTACCCCGCAGCGTCGCGAGGGCCCGCAGTCCAGTCTCGACCGCTTCCTTGACCGGAGCGAGTGCTTCCGTCGCGAAGTCGGCGGCGGCCAGCACCGTCGCCATCTTCGCCTTGCGCTGCGCTTCGAGGCCGAGCTGGGCCGCCCGCGCGCGACGCACATCCTCGCCAGCGCTTGCGTCGCGCCGCAGCATTTCGAAAGGCTCGCCGACGCGAACGATACCCCGGCTCGCCAGGCGGTGAATCACGTTCCACATCGCGATGTCGACGATTTCGACCTGTGCTGGTGCATCCCTCAACGCGGAGGTCGACCGTCGCCATTCGTGCAAGAGCGTTGCGGCAACCTCTGCCGCTGGTGGCTCCTTTACCAAAACCAGAGCCGCTGCTGCAGGGCCGGCTTCCGCGCTCGGAACCCGCACCTCTACGAGGGCCTCGGCAAACAGGCGCTTCGCGAGTACCTCCAGCCTCTCCGTCGGCGGCAGCGGCGCACATGCGGGAGCCGTAGGTCGCAGCGATGACGACAGGAGAATCTGTACCTGATCGACGAACTTCTCCCGCGTCGCCGTCGGCATGCACAGCTCGCCTGGGTCGCCTCGGCCGTCGAGGATTCCATCTGCGAGATTCTTCTTCGCCGCAAGCCTCGCCAGCATCGAATGCTCGATGGTGTTCTCCGAAATCAGGTTCACGACGTGGACGCTTTGTGTCTGATGCTTGCGCCAGGCGCGCGCGATGCGTTGCTCGAGCCGCGCCGGGTTCCACGGCAGGTCGAGGTTGATCACCACGCTGGCCGCCTGCAGGTTGAGGCCCACACCGCCCGAGTCGGTCGACAGTAACAGCCGGCAGTGCGGATCGGTCTTGAAGCGTTGGACTTCCAGCCGCCGCTTCTGCTGCGGCACCTCGCCAGTATGCCAGGCGAAGCGGAGCCGCAGCTCGCCGGCCAGATCGCGGACCAGCTCGAGCATGCGCTGCCACTCGGAGAAGATGATGGCTTTGCGCTGACCGCGTACGTCCAGGTCGTCGAGGATGACCTCCAGCTCGTGTAGCTTTGGACAGTCGCGGTTGTTAGGCGTGAGGATGTAGGGGGTGTCGCAGGCCATCCGCATGCACGCCAGCCATCGCTGCAGCCATTCTCCTGCTCCTCGCGCGTCAACGGCCGGCGTTTGGCGACCTGTGCGAGCTTGGCGACGCGCTCTTCGTAGCTGCGGTAGAGCTCGATCTGCGCCGGGCTGAGTGGCACGAAGTAGTTGTTGTCGACGCGTTGCGGCAGCTGTGTCTCGATCTCGTCCTTGCGGCGCCGCAGCAGCAACGGCCGGATGCGCCGTTTCAACTCCGCCAGGTTGCGGTAGCCCACGGGCCGGCCACGCTCGTCGAGGTCGTAAAATTCGCGATTGAAACGGAACAGTGGGCCGAAGACCTGCGGGTCGAGGAACTCGATGATCGAGTAGATCTCATCGATCCGGTTCTCGAGCGGCGTGCCGGTCAGTAGAAAGGCGTAGCGGCTGGCGAGTCGCTTCAGAGAGCGCGCTGTTCGCGTGTTCCAGTTCTTGATACGTTGCGCTTCGTCGAGGATGATCACGTCAGGATGGAGTCGGCCGTTGATGTCGGCGACGTCACGCACCGCCTGCTCATAGTTGACGATCGTGAAGAATGGGGGCTGCTCGTAGGCGGCCAGCCGCGCGGGCTTTGACCCGTAGACGGTACGGAACGGCCGCTCGGTGAAGCGCTCGATCTGTTCTTCCCACTCGGTTTTGAGCGAAACCGGGCAGACCACGAGCACGCGCGCAATGCCGCGCAGCTCGGACAGGAGCACACACGCCGCAATTGCCTGGACGGTCTTGCCCAGGCCCATGTCGTCGGCCAGCAACGCACGTTCACGAAACGCCAGATGCAATACGCCGTCGAGCTGGTACGGATACACGTCGTTCTTCAAGTTCGGCGGGGTGCGCGTACCGCGCCGCAGGTCGTCCACAAAGGCGGCACGTTCGGCTTCGCGAGCCGACTGGCGTCCGCGATCGGCGGACCAGGCGAGCAGCTCGCCGCTGAGGCGTACGGTACGCGCGACCACCACCGGCGCCTGGTCGAGCTCACGCCGCAGTGCTGGAATCGCTTCGGCGGGATCGCCCCGCATTTGACCGTCGTCGCCGAAGTAGCGTTGCACGACCTCTTGTGTCTGTTTGTGAAGGTGACGCGGCAGCGTCAGACCCACGCCTGGCTCGCCGGTACGGCGCAGGAACACCTCGACGCGCGCCGATCGCCCGTCCCCTCTGACGGCGGCCGGCGCCCGGCGAACGCGTCGGATCACCGCCTCTATGTGCTTACAGGTACCGAGGCCGTTGCTGTGGAAGTCCGGACACGAGCAAGAGTTCTCGAGCTCGGTGAGCGAGCGGATCTCGACCGTGTAGTTGGCGCCACTGCTGGAGTGGACGCGGAAGGAGGAAAAGACCGGCTCGTTTCTATCGAGATTCTCGACGCGCAGTTGCTCGCTCGCGGCGCGAGCACGGCGAAGGGCGATCTCGTCCGCGTCGGTCGTCAGCCAGCCAAGCGAAGCGGCTTTGTTCCCCACGCGGCCCGCAGCTTTGCGAAACCTCGCATGCGCCTTTCGCTGGGCATCCATGGCCGGGTTTCTATCGCGGACAGCACGGAAGGTAAACGCGGCAGTCGAGTGTTCGAGCTTTGCGGTACCTCTGGCGCGGGAAGACCTTTCCTGTGAACAGCAAATGACTCAGTCGCAACCCATCCATTTGGTCAAGCAGCTCCCCGAGCACCGAGCTGTAGAGGTTGATCTCGCGCGCCGAGAAGACCAGGTCCACGTCCTCGAGAACCACCAGGCTCGGCTGTAGCAGGCGCGTTAGGTTGAAGACCGATTTCACGCGCAATAGTGCATTGCCGGCGGCGATGAGCTTGGTCGCCTGCGGCAGTCGCCCACAGAGGTACCGGCAGGCGAAGGTCTTCCCGTTTGGCGGAATCGCCGCGATTCACTCGGTCACCTCCCGCCTCTGCTTCTCGCCCATGCGGCCTCGCAGAACCACGAGGTTGCGTGCGGCGGGACGAAGCTGCGCCGCGAAGTAGTCGCGAGGGCGGTCGCCGATCCTCGCTCACGGAACGGAGAGCGTTGAGCACGTCATTGACGATGAGCTCGTTTCGCGATTCGTCAGCGACAAGCGCTCGATGGAGATCCTGGATTGGCGTCTGGCGTTCTTCGCCAGCAACGCGGAATTGCGTCTCCCGGACAATCAAGCGGTGAGCAAACGGCTGCTGAGCGGTTTGGTTCTTGGAATCGATGGTGAAGCGGACAGGTCCCAGCTGCATTTCGATGATCGGATGATGCCCGTCGCGTCGTTGTGGGGTGGCGCTCAGACCGGTCAGGGACTTCGCTTTGGCGTTGGACAGCACGCGTTCAAAGGCTTGGTTCGGGCAGTCGCCACACTTCACTCTCGGCTTCTCGCACACGCCGCGAACCCACTCGTTGGTGCAGGCGGGTGCTACCCCTTCTTGCCAGTCCGCTTGTTCTCCCACAGCCTCGGATACACGTCATCCCGGCCACGAAAGAGCGAGCGGAACAGCGCCACTTTGTCTAATGACGTCAACAAAGGGGCAGGCCCGCGCGAGGATCCCAACGCCGTTGGGGTGGTGGCCGCCGAATCAATCGCTATCAATTCGCCACGCAATCGCTCCAGCTCCACTCGGGCATCTTCTCGTTCGCGATCGAGTGCCGCCAACTTCGCCTGTTGGTCTGCGATCGCGTTGGCAAGTCATTCGCGAGAGGCGGACATCATCACTGTCCCGTCGAGCCCGTCCCTTATGCGCGTTTACGCCGCTTATCGCACCATCGTCGATCGATTGAAGCTTGGCTCAAGCGACCGTCGGGGCAGGAATTTGGTATAGAGATGACCATGAAAGCCGCCGTGCCCAACCTTGGCCGTGAACTCAAGCGGCTCTTCCGCAGCATGAACTTTGTGTTGCGGCATCCGGTCCTCTCCCGAAAAGGCGCGCAGGCTGAACGCCTTGCAGAAGTCTACCAGCAACTCGGGATGCTCTGGGAATAATGCGGTCACACCGAAGGATGGCGCAAGACGCGCGAGGGCGCAGTCGTTTGCAAGACCTGCGGGACGGTGCAGAACGTCGCCGAGCGCTGGCTGTTGTTGCCGCGCCACGGCAGGAAGATCGTCGGTCGCAAGCTGTTCCCGAACTCGAAGAAAACATTTCCCAACAAGAAAGCCGCCTCGATCGTTGATGACGGCATCGATTTCCATGGGGTGAAGCTGATGGTCGGCGTTCACAACGCCTATCGCTCCCGGCTGTTCCGGCGTGAACGGCGCGATATCACCATCGCCGCAGATCGGACCGTGCGCCTAAACGAGGATGGGATCGAGTGCTGGCTCGACACTTTTCTCGTTGAGATCAAGCTGCGAAAACGTACGCGTGCAGAGCCTTTAGCTTACCACGCGTTTGTTTCCGAGCTGCCGAAGCGGGTGCTCAAGCGATTCCCGCTGCTCGTCGCATACGATCAGAAGGGAGAGTTCGTCGGGGTCACGATCTTCAAGCCGAGGCGCAGCCCACGACGAGAGAAGACGACGCGAACGAAGTCACGGCACGGGTAGATCCGATCTGTTCGTTTCACTGGTTGTACCGTGGTCCCAACTCCTGCCAGCTCTTCGGATACCGCCCACCCTTCTCGTCGTACTTGAGCAGCGCGTCGACGTCCTGCTCCTTCTTCAGCAGCGCGCCGACGAACGGGATGTGCTCTTCGACTTTCTGGATACTCATGCCGGAGCGCAGCAGGGCGCTGATCCAGTCGATCAGCTCCGAGGTCGACGGCTTCTTGCGCAGCTCGCTCTGCTCGCGCAGCCAGTAGAACTTGATCAACACCTGATCGAGCAGCTTGGCGTCGAGGTTGGGATGATGCACGTCGATGATCTTGCGCATCAGCGGCACGTCCGGGAACTCGATGTAGTAGAAGATGCAGCGCCGTAGGAAGGCGTCCGGCAGCTCCTTCTCGTTGTTCGAGGTGATCATCACCACCGGCCGGTGGCGGGCGGCGATCTCCTCGTTGGTCTCGACGATCGAGAAGCGCATCTCGTCGAGCTCGCGCAGCAGGTCGTTGGGGAACTCGAGATCGGCTTTGTCGACCTCGTCGATGAGCAGGACGTGGCGCTCGCCGGCGGCGAAGGTCTGGCCGAGCGGCCCGAGCTTGATGTAGCGGCGGATGTCGGAGACGTCGCCGGTGCCGAAGCGGCTGTCGTTTGGGCCTAAGTTGCCACTTGCGGCTAAGTGTGTGGAAACCA
>Ga0335082_10003139_pt1 | contig 17917 bp, 15 predicted proteins | sample Lox_Sample_41_FD_206718 | JGI IMG/M metagenome (GOLD analysis project Ga0335082, IMG submission 206718) | Soil microbial communities from Loxahatchee National Wildlife Refuge, Florida, United States - Lox_Sample_4.1 | ecosystem: Environmental > Terrestrial > Soil > Wetlands | place: USA... | reverse complement strand
GCGACCGCGCACGTGCTCATGGTCAGCGGTCCCCAGCGGTAGCGGCGCGGATCGAGCATCACGGCGCCCACCGCCGCGACCGTGAGCAGGGTCACCAGCGGCGTCTCCATCCCGGAGAAGAACCACATGTTGAACGACCAGTGCAGCGCCAGCGGCAGGAGGGCCAGGGGGGCCGCCCACACCCCTTCGGACCACAAACCGATGGTGAGCCACAGCAGCAGCGCGTACGTCGCCCACCACAACCCCGCCGACACCGCATGCATGAACGGCAGGGGGTCGCTGGCGCCGCCAGCCAGCGGCACGGCAGCAAGGGCGGTCCAGAGGAAGTTGGTGTAGCCCTCGACCGGCTCGCCCACGTTGTAGACCAGCCCGTGGCCGTGCACCAAGTTGCGGGCGTAGCGGAAGCTCACGTAGGCATCGTCCTGGGCCCAGCGCTCGGCCCACAGGCGCGGGAACTGAACCGTCAGACAGGCGATCACCACCGCACACTGGGCGACCAGCAGCACCACGGCCCGGTGGCTTCGCCCATGCATGGCACACCAGCGAACCACAGATGCCCACCGATGACCACTGCGCCAGCGCTCCCGGCGGGATGCGAACGCGGTGGTCATCTGTCGGCATCTGTGGTTCAGTTCAGTCGGCGCCGATCATGACCCGCGTTCGCTTCAGCGTGCAGACCCCCGTCGAGGGCACGACGTTCGCCGCGCTGGCGCGCCACTGGCGGCGCGCCGAGGAGCTTGGCTACGACGCCGCCTGGCTCGATGACCACTTCTACAGCGTGACCGGTCCCGCCTCGGACGATTCCCTCGAGTGCTGGACGCTGATGGCGGCGCTGTGCCGCGAAACGACGCGCCTGCGGTTCGGCACGCTGGTGCTGTGCAACAACTACCGCCACCCGGCGCTGCTCGCCAAGATGGCCAGCACGCTCGACCACGTCAGCGGCGGCCGCCTCGAGTTCGGTCTCGGCGCCGGCTGGTTCGAGAACGAGTATCGCGCCTACGGGTACGACTTTCCCAGCATCGGCACCCGCCTCGAGCAGCTCGAAGAGGCGCTGCAGATCTGCATCGCGATGTGGACCGAGGAACGCGCCGCCTTCGCTGGGCGCCACTACCGGGTCGAGCGAGCCCACTGTAACCCCAAGCCCGTTCAGCAGCCGCATCCGCCGATCATGATCGGCGGCGGCGGGGAAAAGGTGCTCCTGCAGTTGGTGGCCCGGTACGCAGACTGCTGGAACTTCGGCGGATCGGTCGACGACTTCCGCCACAAGATTGCCATCCTCGATCGCCACTGTGCGGCCGCCGGCCGCAATCCCGCGGAGATCGAGCGCAGCTGGTTCGGCAACATCGTCATCGAGCCCGATGAGGCGCGCCTGCAAGAGCGCCTCGCCAAGCGCGCCGCGCGCGGCCACGGCGACGCGTACGGACTGAACGCGATGGTCGGCACCCCCGCACAGATCGCCGACCGCATCCGCGAGTACACGGCGCTCGGGGTAACCCATTTCATCGGCATGTTCGGTCGGGTCGAGCGCCTCGGCGCCACCGAGCTGTTCGCCCGCGAAGTCATCCCGGCGTTCCGGTAACAGAAAGATGGTACGCAGAGATCGCAGAGACGCGGAGGATCGCAGAGGGGAGGCAACGAAGTTGCCGATCGAGCAACCCTTCGTCTTCAGAAGGCCCAATGCATCCGAACGAGATCTCCGGCCACGTCGTCGACGTAGCGCTCCGAGTGCATTCGCGGTCGGGACCGGGCTTACTCGAGTCCACCTACGAAGCGTGCCTGGGATACGAGTTGCGCAAGCGGGGCCTGCTCGTAGCAAGTCGCGCTGCCGATCGTTTACGATGACATTGCGATTGCGGTCGGGTACCGTTTGGACCTCGTCGTGGAGAACATCGTCGTCGTCGAGCTGAAGGCGGTCGAGAACATTCACCCGACCCACAAGGCGCAACTGCTCTCGTATCTTCGCCTCGCTCGGAAGCCAGTGGGCCTCTTACTGAACTTCAACGTGGAGCATCTGAAGGATGGAATCTTTCGCGTCGTCAATGGCCTGTAGTTCACCTCTGCGAACCTCTGGGACCTCGGCGGCCTCTGCGTTGAAAGGCGCATCTTCGCTCTTGCTCCTGCTGCTCGCCGCCAGGCCCGCCCTGGCGCAGGGGCCGCAGGAGTGGATCAAGCGCATCCTCGACCCGGCGACGATCGGGGTCACGCTGCCGCCCGGCGCGACGTTGAACCGCAAACTGACGGTGGATTATCTCAGCAAGGCCGACCCGCCGAAGCAGATCGCCATCTATATGATGCCGCTCGACCAGCTGCAGGCGGCGTCCGCCCACTTCAAGACGACGCTGCACACCGACCCGGCAGTGACCGGCAGCGGCGAGTTCGAAATCCACCGTTTCGAGGTGGCGAGCGGCCAGGCGAAGGGTCTGACGATCACCCTGACGCGGTCGCAGTTCATCGACAACAAGCTGCAGGTCACGATGGAGTACATGCCGCCCGGCGGGTGATGCACGTTGACACCCGGCAAATCGGGCGTCATCTTGGCCATGGTATGATTCGCCGTTTCGCCAGCCTGTTGCTCAGCACCGCGCTGGCGCTGGCCACCGTGGTCGCGGGGCCATGCGCAGCACGGGCGTCGTGCGCCATGGCGCAGGTACGACACATGGACTGCTGCGCGGCGAAGAACGGCATCGGCGTGCCGCGCTGCTGCGAGGGGCGGTCCCAGCTCAGCCGCAGCGCCGCACCGGCGGCGGCCGAGCGCTCGATCCAGAGCCCGGTGCAGTCGACCAGCCCGCTGGTCCAGTCCGTTGCGGCGGTCGCCCCCGAGACCAACCGGGTGGACACGCCCCAGCGGGTCGATTCGCGCGCCGCGCCACCGGGCGGCCCACTGATCGCTCAACGCACCTCGCTCCTCCTCTGAGCCGCGACCCGAAAACGGATCCGTTTTCGCGGTCGTCTGCCCCGCGCCGAATGCGCCGGGGCATCGCTCAGGAGGAGTCATGCAGTGGTTGTCCCGCGCTCGGACCGTTGCGGTCCGGGCTTGTTCCTCGACCGGCTGTGGTCGGCGCGCCGTTGCGTTGATCGCGGCCGCCGCCGGGTCGATCTCGGTCGCCTCAGCCGCACAGGCCCAGGCGCCGGGATCGCTGCGCCTCGCCGATGTCCTCGAGATGGCGCAACAGGCGAACCCGTCGATCCAGATCGCGCGCCAGCGCGCCGCGGCCCTGCGCGCCGTCCCGGCGCAGGTGTCGGCCTACGACGATCCGACCCTCAGCTGGGAGGGGTGGAACATCCCCGATTCGTGGCGCCTGGATCAAGCCGAGAACAACATCTTCCGCCTGTCGCAGAAGATCCCCTTCCCCGGCAAACGCACGCTCGCCGGCACGGTCGCCGAGCGCGCCGCCGACGCCGCACAAGCCGAGGTGCAGATCGCCGCGCTCGACCTCGATGCCGCGGTGCGGCGCGCGTACTACGACCTGTGGCTCACCTACCAGAAGCGCGACATCCTGGCGCGCGACACCGTGGTGGTGCAGCGCGTCGCGCACACCACCGAGCAGAAGTACGGCGTCGGTGCGGCGACCCAGGCCGACGCCCTACGGGCGCAGGTCGAGCTCACCCACATGACCATCCAGACCAGCACCGCCGCGCTCGCTATCGAGACGGCGGCCGCCGAGCTCAACGCGCTGCTCAGCCAACGCCCGGACGCGCCGCTCGGCGTGCCCGAGGACCCGCCCATGCCGCCCCTCGACGCCAGCGTCGAGACGCTCACCGACCTGGCACTGCAGCGGCGCCCCGAGCTCGCCGCCCAGCGCGCCCTCGTCGCCCGCGAGCACAGCGGTGTGGATCTCGCTGAGCTCAACTGGCGACCGGACTTCGAGTTCAGCGTCGGCCGCTTCGTCAACTACGGGCACAGCGACGGCTTCGGCGCCATGGCCTCGGTCACCGTGCCCTTCGTATACGCGGGGAAGTACACCGCCGGCACTGCCCAGGCGCGCGCCCAACTGACGTCGGCCGAAGCGGAGCTGCGCCGCTGGCACGATCAGATCCGCCGCGAGGTCGCCCAGGCCTACGCCCGCCTGCGCACCGCCTCGCTCGAGCACGGACTGGCGCGCGGCACCCACATTCCACAGACTGAGCAGGCACTGCGCGTCACCGAGAGCGCCTATCAAGCCGGCAGCGTCGATTTTCTCTCGCTGCTCGACACGGTGCGCAGCATCGAAGCGGTCCACATTCAACACGTCGAGGCCGAAGCCGACCTCGGCAAGGCAACGGCCGACCTCGAACGCGCCATCGGCGGGGCGCTGCCCGAGCCGCTCACGGGGAGGTGACATCATGCGCGGTCGTTCTATCGTTGTCGTCCTCATTGTGTGCGCCGCCTCTGGCGCCGCCTACCTCGCCGGCCTGCACCGGGCGCAGTGGCTGACCGCGACCAGCCCAGCGGAGCACGCCACGTATCAATGCCCCATGCATCCAGAGATCGTCTCCGACCGGCCGGGTACCTGCCCCATCTGCCAGATGAAGCTGCAGCGGGTCGATCAGCCAGCTGTCGCAGCGCCGCTCTCGACGCCCCGCCAACCGCTCTTCTACCGGCACCCGATGCGGCCCGATGTGACCTCACCGGAGCCGGCCAAGGACGAGATGGGCATGGACTACGTACCGGTGTACGAGGAGAGTCCCGGCGAGGCCGGCACGGTCGCGGGCCGCGCGCCGCTTACACTCTCCGCTGAGCGCCAGCAGCTCATCGGCGTGACCCGCGCGCCAATCGAGCGCCGCCACCTCGACAGCGAGATCCGCGCCGTCGGGACGGTGGCGTACGATCCGACCTTGTATCAGGCGATCATCGAGTACCGCGAGGCGCTCGCCACGCAGCGTGAGCTCGGCGCGGCCGCCATGCCGGAAGCGCGCGCCGGCGCCGACGCCATCCTGCGCTCGGCCGCCCTGCGCCTCCGCCAGCTCGGCGTCTCGGCCGCGCAGGCGCGCGAACTGGGCGGCGCGGGACAGGCGCCGGTCGACCTGCTGCTGCCCGGCCAACATGCGTGGGTGTACGCACAGGTCTACGAGTACGAGATGCAGGCCGTGCATCCGGGGCAGTCGGTGACCATCACCACCACGGCTGAGCCCGGCCGCTCCTACGACGGACGGGTGGTCGCCGTCGACCCCATCCTCGACCGCGAGACCCGCACCGCGCGCGTGCGCATCCACGTGCCCAGCGCGGATGCGAACCTGCGGCCGCAAGCCTTCGTGCATGCCACCATCCACGTACCGTCCGAGGAGGTGGTGGCGGTGCCAGCCGATGCGGTGCTGCTGAGCGGCACGCAGCAGATCGTCTTCACCGTCACCGATGCAGGCCGCTTCGAGCCGCGCGCCGTACGGCTCGGCCGCGAAGCGAGCGGCTTCTACGAGATCCTCGACGGCCTGCACCCCGGCGAGCAGGTGGTGACCTCGGCGAACTTCCTCATCGACTCCGAGTCGCGCTTCCGCGCCGCGCTCGCCGCGTTCTCGACCAAGACGAGTCCCTCACCCTCACGTCACCAGCCGCAATGAAATTCGAATCTTCACCACGGAGGCACGGAGACGCGGAGGGCTCGCCGGTGAACCGGCCGTCCACGTCCTGTGGGTGCGTTCATTTTCAGGGTCGCGCAGATGCAGCCTGCCGCCCGAGTCAGTCTTCTCCGTGTCTCCGTGCCTCCGTGGTGAAGGTCTTCGCTTCGCCAACGCCGCTCCGGGGTCGTCATGATTGAACGCATCATCGAGCTCAGCGCCAGGAACCGCTTCCTGGTCCTGCTGCTGACGGCGGCGGCGCTGGCCGGGGCGGTGTGGGCGGTGCGGCACGTGCCGCTCGACGCCATACCGGATCTGTCCGACACGCAGGTGATCGTCTTCTCGCGCTGGGATCGCAGCCCCGACGTCATCGAGGATCAGGTCACCTATCCGATCGTCACCGCGCTGCTCGGTGCGCCGCACGTCAAGGCCATCCGCGGCTTCTCCGACTTTGGCTACTCGTACGTCTACGTCATCTTCGAGGATGGCACCGACCTCTACTGGGCGCGCTCGCGCGTGCTCGAGTACCTGAGCAAGATCCTCCCGCGGCTGCCCGAGGGCGTGCGCACCGAGGTGGGCCCGGACGCTACCAGCGTCGGCTGGGTCTACCAGTACGCGCTCGTCGACCGGTCGGGCACGCACGACCTGGCCCAGCTGCGCAGTCTGCAGGACTGGTATCTGAGATATGCGTTGCAATCGGTGCCCGGCGTCGCCGAGGTCGCGGCCGTCGGCGGCTTCACCAAGCAGTACCAGGTCAACGTCGACCCCACCCTGCTGCTGGCCTACCAGGTGCCGCTCACCCAGGTCATTGACGCCATCCGCAAGGGCAACAACGAGGTCGGCGGGCGTCTGCTGGAGTTCGCCGGCACCGAGTACATGGTGCGCGGGCGCGGCTACGTGCAGAGCGTCGACGACATCGAGCGCATCGCGATCGGCGTCGACGCCGCCTCCGGCACGCCGATCCTGGTGCGCAACGTCGCGCAGGTGGGCATCGGGCCCGATCTGCGCCGCGGCGTCGCCGACTTCGACGGGCTCGGCGACGCGGTCGGCGGCATCGTCGTGATGCGCCACGGCGAGAACGCCCTGGCCGTGATCAACCGGGTCAAGGCCCGGCTCGACGAGCTCAAATCGACGCTGCCCGAGGGCGTCGAGGTGGTCCCCACCTACGACCGCTCGGGCCTCATCCGCCGCGCGATCGACACGCTGATCCACTCGCTCGGCGAGGAAATGGTGATCGTCAGCGTCGTCATCCTGATCTTCCTCTGGCACATTCCCTCCGCCATCATTCCCATCGTCACCATCCCGGTGGCGATCGCGCTGGCGTTCATCCCGCTCTATTTCCTCGGCCTGACCTCGAACATCATGTCGCTCGCCGGGATCGCGATCTCGATCGGCGTGCTGGTCGACGGGGCCATCGTCGAGGTCGAGAACGCCTACAAGCGCCTCGAGCAGTGGGTCGCCGGCGGCCGCCGGGGCGACTTCCACGCCGTACGCCTGCAAGCGCTCAAGGAAGTCGGCCCCACGGTGTTCTTCTCGCTGCTGGTGATCGCCGTCGCCTTCATGCCGATCTTCACCCTGGTCGATCAGGAAGGACGCCTCTTCCGGCCGCTCGCGTACGCCAAGAACCTCGCGATGGCGATCGCGGCGGTGCTCGCCATCACCCTCGACCCCGCCATGCGGATGCTGTTCGCGCGCATGCAGCCGTTCTCGTTCCGCCCCCGCGCGCTGCGCGGGCTGGCCAACGCCGTGCTGGTCGGCACCTACTACCCGGAGGAGCGCCACCCGATCAGCCGCGTGCTCTTTCGCCTCTACGAACCGGTGTGCCGCTGGGTGCTCCGGCACCGCTTCCTCACCCTCGGCGCCGCGCTGGCGCTGGTCGCCACCACCATCCCGGTGTACTTCCGGCTCGGCTCCGAGTTCATGCCGCCGCTCAACGAGGGCGACTTCCTCTACATGCCGACCGCATTGCCCGGCATGTCGGTCACCGAAGCGCAGCGCGTGCTGCAGACCCAGGACCGCATCCTGCGCACCTTCCCCGAGGTCGAGCGCGTCTTCGGCAAGGCCGGGCGGGCCGACACCTCGACCGATCCGGCGCCGTTCTCGATGGTCGAGACGACGGTGCTGCTCAAGCCCGAGTCACAGTGGCGCAAGGTCGACCGCTGGTACTCGCACTGGCCGGCGCCGGTGCAAGCGGTGTTCTCCCGCATCACGCCGGATCACATCACCTTCGAGGAGCTGCAGGACGAGATGGACGCCCGGCTGCGCTTCCCAGGCATCCCCAACATCTGGACCATGCCGATCAAGAACCGCATCGACATGCTGTCGACCGGCGTGCGCACCCCCGTCGGCATCAAGATCCTCGGTCCCGATCTGGCCGTCATCCAGCACATCGGCGAGGACCTGGAGGCGATCCTGCGCACCGTGCCGGGGACGCGCAACGTGCTCGCCGAGCGCACCGCCGGCGGCTACTACGTCGACTTCGACCTCAACCGCGACGCGCTCGCCCGCTACGGCTTGTCGGTCGAGGACGCGCAGACGATCATCGGGTCGGCCATCGGCGGCGAGAACGTCACCACCACCGTCGAGGGCCGCGAGCGCTACGGCGTCAACGTGCGCTACGCGCGCGATTTCCGCGACGACCTGCCGAGCCTGCGCCGCGTCCTCGTTCCCACCGCCTCCGGCGCCCAGATCCCGCTGGCACAGCTCGCCGACATCCGCATGGTCGAAGGCCCGGCGATGATCCGCAACGAGAGCGGTCAGCTCGCCGGCTACGTGTACGTCGACCTCGCGGGGCGCGACGTCGGCAGCTACGTCGACGACGCCAAGCAGACCGTGCAGCGCCAGCTCGACCTGCCCAAGGGCTACCAGGTCATCTGGAGCGGCCAGTACGAAAACCTGGCCCGCGTCCGCCAGCGCCTGACCGTCGTCCTGCCGCTGACCATCGCCCTCATCGCCCTGCTGCTCTACCTGAACACCAAGTCGGCGGTGAAAGCCGCGATCGTGCTGCTGGCGGTCCCGTTCTCGCTGGTCGGCGCGATCTGGCTCCTCTACTGGCTCGGCTATCACATGTCGATCGCGGTGTGGGTCGGCATGATCGCCCTGATGGGGCTCGACGCCGAGACCGGCGTCTTCATGCTGTTGTTCCTCGACCTCGCCTACGCGGAGCAGGTGCGCGCCGGGCGCATGCGCAGCGCGGCCGACCTCGAAGAGGCCGTCGTGCACGGGGCGGTGAAGCGCATCCGGCCGAAGATGATGACCGTCAGCGCGATGTTCATGGGCCTGCTGCCGATCATGTGGTCGCTCGGCACCGGCGCCGACGTCATGAAGCGCATCGCCGCCCCGATGGTCGGCGGCGTCTTCACCTCGTTCGTGCTCGAGCTGCTCGTCTACCCAGTGCTGTACTTCATCTGGAAATGGCACGTCGAGGTGCGCCGCGCACCGGTTCCCTCACCGACGTGACGAGTCGCCGTTCGCCCTGAGTCTGTCGAAGGGCGCCGATCGGGTCGATCGGCGTGCCGCTACGCCTGATACTCGAACACCCGCGCCATTCCGGCCTCGAGGTGGTAGGCGTTGTGGCAGTGGAAGAACCAGTTGCCGGGGTTGTCGGCGGTGAATTCGATGCGCACCGTCTCGCGGGGCGCAACGTTGACCGTGTGTTTGAGCGGACAGAGCTCGCCGCCACCCTGCAGCAGGCGGAAGAAGTGTCCGTGCAAGTGCATGGGGTGCCACATCATCGTCTCGTTGCTCATCTCGACCTGGACGCGGTCGCCGCGCGCGATGCGTAGCGGGTCCGTCTTCGGCCAGACCTGGCCATCGATCATCCACACATAGCGCGCCATGTCGCCCTGCAGCGGCAGACGGAAGGTACGCAGCGGCCCGTCCGGTAGCGTCGTCGGCGCCAGGGCGCGGAGATCCGCGTAGCGGAGCGCGCGGCCGGTCAGGGCGGGCATGGCGCGGTTCGGCGTCGGGGCGGCGCCGGCCGTGTGCAGCACGCCGAGCGCCTGGCCCGATCCGTCCTGGGCGACGGCGTGCAGCGTGTAACTGCCGCGGCCGGCGATCGTCACCTCGGCGTCGTAGCATTCGCCCATGCCCATCAGGACCTGGTCGCAGACCACCGGCTGCACGGCGAGACCGTCGGCGTGCGTGATGCGCAGCGGGTGGCCGTCGAGCCGGATCTGAAAGTACGTCGACGACCCGCCGTTGTGGATGCTGGTCGGCGCGCCGGCCAACTGATTGTCGACGACGATTCGCAGCACGTCACCCTCACGCACGCGCACTTCCGGCGCCGGCAGCGTGCCGTTGACGAGCACGGCGGAGGCGGGCGCGGCGCCGTCCGGCGCGAGGGTCGCCGCAGAGACCCGAAACGTGTACTGGGAGGCGCTCGGGCGCGGGACGTACGCCGCCTCGGTGAGCGCCCGCGCCGTCGCCGCACGCGCCACCCGCTCCGCCATCGTCACCACCTCGTTCGTCGCCGCGGACGACGGGTGGGTTTTGTCACAGCGAGCATGAGCGGGAAAGACGAGCGCCGCAGCATCGCAGTGGTTGGCACGCGGGCGTCACCTGCCGCACCGGGACCAGCTCGTCGGCCTCGACAGGCCGTCGCACGCGGGACCGAGTGATCGAGGCCTGAGCCGTGTACGATCTAGCGCTGCCCGTCGGATGGTGCTCGCCTGGGAACGAGAAGCTGGTACGTGCCGACCTTCATGAGGGGCGTGAAGCTCTGGCGCAGGCGGTCTTCGAAGGGTGGATAAGGATCCGCCAAGCCTTTGAAGTGCACGGCCATTGGACGCGGATGCTCGAGCAACGCGTCCAGCATCGCGGCCTGTCGCTCGTCGGAGTGAACGCGGATCGTCACGGGAGTCACATCGAGGGTCGGCGGATCCTCGCCGGTCCAGAAATAGAGGCTGTTGAAGCCCGGAACACAGAGGAATGTATCGGAGCGCTCGCGCAGCGTCTGGGTGAGCGTGTGCAGGAGAGCCACCCGCTCGGCCGGCAGTCGGAGTCGGGCCGCGCCAGGGAGGTCGGCTGGAACCAGCGTGGCGTAGAGCGTTCGCCACAGGTGGAGCTGCCACACGGCGCTCGCCGCCACCAACAGCGCGACGGCGGTCGGCATGGCGGCCAGCCCGCGACGGACGAGGCCCCCCGACAGCGAGCGCAGCCAATTGAGGCCGTCGCCAAGACAGACCACGCCGACCAGGACATGGGTGACCGTTCCGAAGTACGCCTGGCTGCCCGCCGCCGGGAACGCCTGCAGCGGCTCGAGTACCGCGATCCAGCAGAGCACCCGGCGTGCGAGCGGTTGCCGAAGATTCGGCGCGGCGCCGGCCGGAGGCAGAAGTCCGAGCCACAGGAAGGGCGTCAACCCGCTCAACAGCATCGGGAAGTCGAGGCGCCACGACGCGGTCAGCGCGGCGACGCCGAACGCGAGCTGGCCGAAGCCGACGACATGGGCAGCGCGGCGCGACCCCTCGGTCGCGCGCACGCCTACCGCGAGCGCGGCGGCAGCAAGCGCCGTCAGCACGGGGATCCACGACGCAGGGACAATATGGGGCGGCATATAGACGAACAGGAAGGGCAGGCGTGACGGGGTGACCACCACATTGTCGACGAGCGCCGCCGCGCTTCCGCCCCAGGCAAACAGGGTGAACGCGATCAGCGCGGTACCGCCCGCTGCTGCCGCGACGAAGATGGCCAGCTCGCGGAGGGATGACGTCCCGCTCCGGCGCGTGAGCGCGACCGCCGAGATGGCGGCGAGGGCGAGTGTCTCGGTCGCCGCAAAGTGCAGCGTCGGGGGCGTTCCCAGCAGCGGTCGCATGAGCGCCCACGGGAGGGCGACCAGTGCCGCGAACGAGACGATCCGCAACGCGGCGCTCACACGCGTCAACGGGACCGAGGAGAGGAAAGCCATCGAGATGGCGATCGCGGTGAAGGCCCCGAGGTTCACCTTGGTCATGGCCAGCGCGGCGACCAACAGCCCGAGCGCGGCAGGGATCGCCCCGGGCCGGCGGCCGCGTGCAACCGAGGGAATCGCCACCATCAGCATGGTGAGGAGCCCGCAAAGCTCCTGAGGGTGTCCGGGTTCCGATTGGATCGTGATCAGATGAAAGGTGACCAGCATCTGCGCCGCGGCGGCGAGGGATGCGCTGGCGGTGAAGCCGAACGCCGAGGCGGCGGCCACCAAGCCGGTCAGGAGCCGGACAACGAGGGCCGTCAATCGCACCACGTCGTGGGTCAGCGGAAGCCCACCGAGCCCATGCACCAGCCACTTGTAGAAGAAGTAGACGGGCCCGTAGAACGTCCGTACCTCGTCGTAGAGCTGGTGGCCGGCGAGGACGTGCTTGACGAGGAGCATCATGTACCCCTCGTCGTCGTACAAGACGAAGAGGCTGAACATTTGGTAGTAGCCCAGCGCGGCAAGAACAGTGAGCAACAACCCCTCTGCCAGCCCCACCGCCACCCGCCGCCGAACGGTCGCGGGCAGGCGAGCTGCCGGTTCGGTTCGAGGCGACACCACGAGCCCAGCCTGTAGCACATTGGGCGTTCCGTGGCGTCCGCACAGACGGCCGACCGGTGGTGACCGAGGCACCGCGCGGCGCTCGTGCGCCTCTCGCCGCGCCGGTCGAAACCGAACGACTGGCATTCCCCAGCGAAATGCCCGAGGGTCTGCGGGTCACGCCGTGATGTCAACGTCGACCTCGACCACCTCGGGCGGAGTCTGGGATTCCGCCCACCGCGTCCTGACGCTGGGACTGATCCTCACGGTCTCCATGGCCGCGTTCGAGAACCTCGCCGTGGCCACGATCCTGCCCGCGACGGTGTCCGAGATCGGCGGGCTGCCGCTCTACGGCTGGGTGTTCAGCGGCTTTATGCTGAGCGAGATCATCGGCATCAGCGTCGCCGGACGCGCCGGCGACGCGCGCGGCTTGGCACCGCCGTTCGCCGTTGGCGGCGCGCTGTTCAGCATCGCGCTGTTCGGCGCCGGCGCGGCGGGTTCGATGCCGGTGCTGATCGCCTGCCGCGTGCTGCAGGGGCTGGGCGCGGGGGCGATCTCGACCCTCGCCTACGCCGCCGTCGCGCGTGGCTACGCGGAGTCGGCACGGCCGCGCATGCTGGCGCTGCTGTCGACCGCGTGGGTGGTTCCCGGGCTGATCGGGCCGGCGCTCGCAGCCGGCGTGCACGCCTACCTGGGCTGGCGCTGGGTGTTCCTCGGCCTCGCCCCGTTCAGCGTCGGATCGGTCGCCTTGGCGGCGCAGGCACTGCGCGGGCTCGGTCCCTCCGGCGCCGCCGACACGGCCGGCAATCAGACCGCGGCCGCCGCCGGGCTCGCTGCCGGCGTCGCCGTGCTGCTCTTCGCGCTTTCGCTCGAACAGCTCCCCGTCACCCTCGCGGTCGGCGGCGCGGCGGCGGCGGTCGCCCTGCCGACCTTCCGCCGCCTGACGCCGGCCGGAACGCTGCGCGGGCGCGCCGGCCTGCCTGCCGCGGTGGCGGTGATGGGCCTGCTCAGCGCGGCGTTCTTCGGCGCCGAGGCCTTCGTGCCGCTGTCGCTCACCGAGGTTCGCCAGCGCTCCGTCGCCTTTGCCGGCATCGCGCTCACCGCCGCGACGGTGAGCTGGACGACCGGCGCCTGGTTGCAGGCGCGCCTGGCGCCGCGGCGCAGCCGCCGCGCATTGGTTGCGGTCGGCCTCGTGCTGCTGGCGGTGGGCATCGCCGGGACGGGGGGCGTGCTCGCGCCGTCGCTCCCGGCCGAAGTCGCCCCGGTCGCGTGGGCCGTCGCCGGGCTCGGGATCGGCCTCGCCTATTCCACCACCGCGTTGGTCGTCCTCGAGTGCGCGCCGCCCGGCGAGGAGGGGAGCGCTTCCTCCGCGATGCAGCTCGCCAACGTCGTCGGCACCGCGATCGGCACCGGCGTCGGCGGCGCCGTCCTGGCGCGGGTCAGCGCGCGCGGCGGCAGCACCGCCGCCGCCATCGCGCTGACCGACGCGCTCGCGTTCCTCGCCGCCTGTGCGGCGACGGCGCTCTCGGCACGGCTGCCTGGGAAACCGCCGTGAACGAGCGTGGGAGGGAACGATGACGAGCTTCGGCCTTGGCAGCCTCGCTGGACTGGCGCGCATCCGGCCGTACAAGAGCCGCCGCCTGTCGTCCTGGGACCGCAGCGGCGGGAACTTCGATGCCCGGCTCATCCAGCCCGGAGAACGCGCCGTCCTGGGAGAGATCGCCGGCGCCGGCATCGTCCGACACCTGTGGATGACCATGATGTCGCTCCCCGAGGAACCGCACGAGCTGCGGCAGACGGTCCTGCGCATATTCTGGGACGGCGAGACGAACTGCAGCGTCGAAGCGCCGCTGGGGGACTTCTTCGGCATCGGCTTCGGCCTGCGGCGCAACTTCGTCTCGTTGCCGCTACAGATGAGCCCGCAGAGCGGCCGCGGCTTCAACTGCTGGTTCCCGATGCCGTTTGCGTCCGGCGCGCGCTTCGAGCTGGAGAACCAGGGCAGCAGCCGGCGCGTCTTCTTCTTCTACATCGACTACGAGGAGCACGCCGCGCTCGACGCCGACCTGGGCCGCTTCCACGCCTGGTGGAACCGCGTGAACCCGACCGCCGGGACGGCGCGCGAGGACGGGTATACGCGCGCCGACTACGGCTACACCGCCACCCACACGGCCGGGGCCGGCGACGGGCGCCACGGCCCGTGGCGCAAGCCCAACCTCACCGGCGAGCGCAACTACGTCATCTTGGACGCGCGCGGGAGCGGACACTACGTCGGCTGCAACCTCAACATCGACGTCTTCGAACGCCAGGTGAACGATTGGTACGGCGAAGGCGACGACATGATCTTCATCGACGGCGAGCCCTGGCCGCCACGGCTCCACGGCACCGGCACCGAGGACTACTTCAACACGGCCTTCTGCCCAACCCAGGAGTACTGCGCACCGTACCACGGCATCACCGTCTACAGCGGTTCCAAGGAGTGGCCGTGGGGCGGCAAGAACTCGCTCTATCGCTTCCACGTCGAGGACCCGATCCGCTTCGAGCGATCGATCCGCGTCACCATCGAGACCGGCCACAACAACACGCTGGCCAACGACTACTCCAGCACGGCCTACTGGTATCAGCTCGACCGCACCCTCCCGCTGCCGCCGCTGCCACCGGTCGAGCTGCGCCTGCCCCGGCCCTAGACTGGCGCGCCCCAATCATTTCCTGGTGGTCGGCGCGCCGGTTGGCGGGCAAAGCCGCGCCGGAGGGGCGGAGCGGCTCGACGATGATTGATCCGTGGGCTTTGTCTCAAAACTCCTTCCTGAGGATCGCATCCGTGCGCGTACTCGTCCCCGTACACGTACTCGGACTCGTGCTCGTAGACCGCCGAGTACGTGTACGGATCTGAGGTCGTCACTTTTGAGGCAAGAGCCCGATCCGTAGTTGCATTTTGGGGGCCGGTCCTCGCTCAGTGGTGTGCAGCACGGGAGGGGGCATCGATGGCGAGGAGGTTGACCGCAACGCGACGACGCGGGGCACCCGCGTTCGCCGCAATCGTGCTCGCCGCCCTCCTGGGCGCCGGGCTCGCCGCCGCCACCGGCACCCCGAACCCCGGCGGCACGCCCAAGGCGGCGCACGCGCAGAAGGCCGCGGCGATCACCGACGACAACGTCGCCGCGCGCGTCGTCGCGGCGCGCACCAAGGCCGACCACGAAGCGCTCGCCGCGTACTTCAAGGCCAAGGCAGCCTCGGAAGACGCGCGCATCGCGCACTACGACCAGCTCTTTCGCGCCTACATGCAGCTGAAGGGCAAGGAGGTCGAGGCCATGCAGCGCCACGCTCGCGCCCTGCTCAAAGCCGCGCGCATGTCGCAACAGCGCGATCTGCTGCTCGGCGCCGCGCATCGGAACATGGCGTTCGAGAACGCCGACTGAATCCGGCGCGGCGCCGGTGCACCGCGGCCGCGCCGGCGCTCAGTGCTGATGCCGATGGTGCAGGTCGGGCCAGTGCGGATGCGCGTGCACGAGCTCGTCGTGGCGGTGGGGGTGGGAATGCTCCGTGGCCGCGGGCAGGCCCGGGTGCGTGTGCAGGTGGTGCCCGTCGTCGTGCCGGTGCAGGTGCAGGTGCTCGAGTGCGGCATGGTGATGGCGGTGCGCATGGATGCCGCTGAACAGGACCGCCACCGAGCCGACCAGCAACGGCGCGGCGACCAGCGCGGCGACGCCGAGCGCTTCGCCCAGCACGCCGTACGACAATGCCGCGCCGATGAACGGCGCGCTGGCGAACACCGCCTGGGCACGCACGGCCCCGAGCTGCTGTGCGGCGCTGATGTAGAGGGCGATGCTGCAGCCATAGCTCAGCGCGCCGATGATCAGCGCAGCGACGATCGCGCCGCGCGACGCACCCAGCGGCGCCATCGCCAGCCCAATGACCAGGTTCACACTCCCGGCCACGGCGCCCTTGCAGAGCGTGGTGTAGGTCGGGGTGATGCCGTCGATCAGCGCCGTCAGCTGGTTGTCGAGCCCCCAGCAGACGCACGCGCCGGCCACCAGCAGCGTCGCTGCGATGCTCGGCCACGTACCACCCGAGAGCAGCGCGCCCGCGACGACGATGCCGGTGACGCCGACCCATCCGCGCGCGGCGAGCGGCTCGGCAAAGACGAGCGCCCCGAGCACCGCGGTGGCCGCGATCTCGAGATTGAGTAGCAACGACACCGAGCCCGCCGGCGCCAAGCGCAGTCCCGCCAAGAGCAGCACCGGCGCGATGAGCCCGCCGAAGGCCACGGCACCGAGCAGGCGGCGGAGGTTGCGCGTGCCGACCTGGCCCACGCGCGGGCGTGTCTGGGCGGCGGCGAACGGCAGCATGCCGAGCGCCGCGCCGAGATAGAGCAGTCCAGCGAGCTGGAAGGGCTGCAAACGCGCCAGCAGCACCTTGCTCGCCGGCGTGGCGGCTCCGAACAGCGCAGCGGAGGCGAAGGCGAGGACGATCGGCGTGAACCGGCGGCGCATGGCTCGCGGCCAGTTTAGCTCCGATCAGGCGGAAATTCCTCACCGCGGTGGAGCCGACACCCCGCTCCCGCTCCGCGGATCCGACATGATAAAAGAAGCTCTGCACAAGAGGATCCTCTCTCCGGTCCTAGCCTGAGCCTGAGCCTGAGCCTCAGCCTGAGCCTTCGTTTCCGAGAGGCGCGGTGGGCTGGGGGTTTCCGTGCAAAGCCGATAAAGCGTCACGCATCGATCCGGTGCATACCGAGGAGATCTGATGGCCGAGGAACCGATTCGTCTGACCCGGTTGGTCGCCGCCGGGGGCTGCGCTCGCAAGCTCGGCGCCGAGGACCTGGTCAAGGTTCTGCGCGAGATCGCTCCGTTTCCGCATCCGTGGGTGGATACGTCGGTCGGCAGCATGGAGGACGCAGCGGTGCTGCGGCCGCCGTCGGGGCCGGCGCTGATCTTCACGGTCGATTTCATCACCCCGATCGTCGACGACCCCGAGACCTTCGGCGCCATCGCGGCGACCAACGCCATCAGCGACGTGTACGCGATGGGCGGCGAGCCGCAGGCGGCGCTGGCGGTGTGCGGCTTCCCGAGCGAGACACTCCCGAACGAGGTCCTCGAGCAGGTGTTCCGCGGCGGGCGCGACAAGGCCGCCGAGGCCGGGTGTGCCATCGTCGGCGGACACACGATCAAGGACGCCGAGCTGAAATACGGCCTGTGCGTCATCGGCGCGCTGGACACCCGCTACGCCCTCACGCAGACCCAGGCGCGCGCCGGCGATGCCCTCGTCCTCACCAAACCGCTCGGCTTCGGGATCGCCTCCCAAGCGATCAAGAACGACGCGCTCAGCCCCGAGCAGCTCGGTGAGGTCACGCGCCTGATGACCACCCTGAACAAGGCGGCCATGGACGCCGCCCTGATGGCCGGCGCGCGCGCCGCGACCGACGTCACCGGTTTCGGGCTCCTGAGCCACCTGCGCAATATGCTGCTCGCCTCCGGCGTCGCGGCGCGGATCGACCGCGCCGCGGTGCCGGTTCTCGACTTCGTCCCCGCCCTGGCGCGCGACGGGCTGGTGCCCGGCGGATCGAGCAAGAACCTGTTCAGCGTCGCGCCGTTCTGCCGCTGGGGCGAAGGGATCGACGACGTCGACCGCCTGATCCTCGCCGACGCCCAGACCTCGGGCGGGCTCCTCATCGCCGTGCCGGGCGGGAACGTCGATACGCTGGTCGGCGAGCTGGCAGCGCGCGGCGCGCCGGCCCGGGCGGTGATCGGCCAGATCGTCGCCGGCGAAGCCGGCCGCATCGAGGTCACGGCGGGCTGAAGTGCCGCGCCGGGCGCGCGGCGTGGGGCCGGCCTGGCCCGCCGTGCATGGGCGTCGTGAAACCGCTATCGTGTCCGGCGCCCGTTCCGGAGCAGT
>Ga0335082_10003138_pt1 | contig 17919 bp, 19 predicted proteins | sample Lox_Sample_41_FD_206718 | JGI IMG/M metagenome (GOLD analysis project Ga0335082, IMG submission 206718) | Soil microbial communities from Loxahatchee National Wildlife Refuge, Florida, United States - Lox_Sample_4.1 | ecosystem: Environmental > Terrestrial > Soil > Wetlands | place: USA... | reverse complement strand
TCATATGCTCCCTCTGCCCAGCGAAACTCGATTGAGACGTTCTTACCTTCGACGAAGCCCTCTTCGGCAAGTCCCAGGCGAAAGCCGGCTACTTGGTGCGGTGTTGCGGCAGGCGACCTGCTACTGAGAAAGCCCACGACTGGCGATGCGTGCAACCCTTGCGCGCGCGCCAGCGGGGCAGCAAGCAGCCCCATCGCCGCCGCCAGAAATTGTCTGCGTTGATTTTCGGCCACGATCCCCCCCTGAAGGACCAGCCACCGCTTGAGTCTACGCCCGAACGTCCGCTATGGGTCGAGAGCGGACATTCCAGGCATCGCCCCGACAGGTCAGCGGCAGCCGGGCTGCGCGGCGATCCAGGCACCGATCTCGGCGACCGCGCGGTTCGCGGCGCGGGCGAGCGCGGCGGCGCCGCTGATCGCGTCGGCGCCGGCGTTGTCCTCGCTCACCGTGAACTGGCGCGGCAGCGCGCCGGGCGAGAGCGATGCGCGCAATTCGACGCGCGCCGTGCTGGCGCCGGGCGCGGAATAGACCTGGCTGAATTCCTGCAGCTCCACCGTCAGCACGCATCTGCCGTCGCCCTGCGACGCGCGCTGCAGCTGCTTGCGGAACAGCTCCGCGGGCGACGCGGCCCACCGGCTGTTCGCGTACGGCGAGATCTCGGACGGGTTGCGGTAGGCCAGCCGGTACTGCATGTCGCCCTCGTCGAACGGCGCGACCGCGCGCACCGCGCCGATGCGGGCGGGCGGCAGCTTGCCGGCGGGCGCGTCCAGCCCGAGGTCGTAGGTCTTCGGCTCCGGCGGCGCCGCGCCGCCGCAGCCCGCCAGCAGCAAGAGGCCCAGCCACGTGGCAACGGTTCTTTTCATTGGAATCCCGGTTCGCCGGGCCCGGGCCTGCCGGGCCTGCGGCCGAAGATGAGGCTTTGCGGATCGCGGTCGAGCTGCAGCGACAGCCGGCCGAAGCGCTGCGAGCTGCGGTCGACCGACTCGGCGAGCGCGTTGTAGCGCGGCAGCGATTCCTCGCGGACCGCGCCGGTCGTGCCCTCAAGCTGCTCGGCGAGCCGGTCCACTTTCGCGACCGCGACGCGGCTCTCCTTGACGAGCGACTCAAGCTCGCGCGCGAGGCCCGGCAGATTCGCCGACGCGGCGTGCGCGTTTTCCAGCGTGCCGGCCAGTCGCCGGCGATTTTCCTCGGAGAGCACTTCCTGGGTGCTCGCGATCAGGCCCGGCAGCCGGGCCGTGGCGGCGTCGAGGTTCGCCGAGCTGCGCTCGAGCGATTTCAGCAGCGCGGCGATCGCCTTCTTGTTGTCGGGCGTCAGCAGGCTGTTCAGGTTCGACATCAGCTCGCGCGCGTCGCGCACCGCGCCCTCGGCGCTGTCGCTCACGGTGTCGAAGAAGGACGGCCGCAGCGGCAGCTCGACCACGCCGTCGGACCCCTTCTCCTTCGGCTGCATGTCCTTGTAGTCGTCCTGCAGGTGCACGTACGCGATGCCCGTGATGCCCTCCAGGCCGAGCTGGGCGTAGGTCCCCTTGGTGACGGGAATCGAGCTGTCCACCTCGATGTTGACGAGGATGCGGCGCGGGTCCTTGCGATCGAGCGCGATGCTCGCGACCCGGCCCACGCTCATGCCGCGGTAGCGCACCTGGGCCTCCGGGTTGAGGCCCGAGACCGCGCCGGTGGCGACCACGCGGTACGCGGTGCGCGCGATCGGCGTCTTGCCGAGCCATTGCGCCCAGACGACGATGCAGCCGGCGATGCCGAGCACGAACAGGCCCGTGATGAGCGCGTAGGCCCTGCTCTCCATCTAGGCGCGGCTTTCCATGCTGTCGGCCCTGCCATCCTCGAGCGCGCGGCGCGCGCGCTCGCCCCCGAAGAAATTCTGCACGAACTTGTGCTTCACCGCGCGAACCGCATCGAGCGAGTCGCAGGCGATTATATGCTGGTCGTGCAGCACCGCGACGCGCTCGGTGAGCTCGTACAGCGTGTTGAGATCGTGCGTCACCATGAGCACGGCGAAGCGGTGCTCCTCGCGCAGGCGCTTGATCAGGCGCACGAAGCTTTCCGAGCGGTCGGGATCGAGGCCCGCGGTCGGCTCGTCGAGGATCAGCAGGTCCGGCGACAGCGCGAGCGCGCGCGCGAGCGAAACCCTCTTCACCATCCCGCCCGACAGGTTCGCGGGCAGCAGGCTGCCGTGCCGCGGCTCGAGCTCGACCTGGGCGAGCTTGGTGTTGACGATGCCGCGGATGTCCTCCTCCGTGAGCCCGCCGCGCTCGCGCAGCGGGAAGGCGAGGTTGTCGTAGACGCTGAGCGCCGAGTACAGGGCCCCGTTCTGGAACAGCATGCCCATGCGCCGGCGTGCGTCGCGCACCTTCTTCTGGCTCTGGTCGTCCCAGGAGACGCCGAACACCAGCAGCTTGCCCGCTTTCGGGCGCTTCAGGCCGAGGATCACGCGCAGCAGCTGCGACTTGCCGCTGCCCGAGCCGCCCACGAGCGACATCACCTCGTCGCGCCTGACCTGGAGGTTCAGGTCGCGGTGCAGGATCACGCCGCCGACCGCGTTCACCAGCCCCTCGATCTCGATGACGTACTGGTCGGCGCCCGCGCTCATCCCACGTCCTTCAGCAGGATCGCGAAGATCGCGTCGAGGATGATCACCGCCGTGATCGAGGCGACCACCGATCGCGTCACGCCGAGCGCGAGGCTGTCGGTGTTGGGCAGCACGCGCAAGCCGTAGTGGCAGGCGATGAAGGCGACGGTGAATCCGAAGACGGACGACTTGCCGATGCCGATCCAGAAGTTCTCCACTTCGACCGCATCGGGCAGCGCCTGCAGGAACGCGCCCGGCGTGATGCCGAGCGTGTACTTCGACACCAGCATCGCGCCCGCGAGCGCGGCCATGTCGGTGCAGAAGGCGACCAGCGGCAGCGCCACCGCGAGGGCGAGCACGCGCGGCAGCACCAGGCGCGAGATCACCGAGATGCCCATCACCGACAGCGCCTCCACCTCCTCGGTCACGCGCATCACGCCCAGCTGCGCGGTCAGCGCCGAGCCGGAGCGGCCCGCGCAGATGATCGACGCGAGCATCGGCCCCAGCTCGCGCAGCACGCCGATGCCGACGATGTTGATCACCAGCAGATCGGCGCCGTAGCGCTTGAGCTGCAGCGCAGAGAGGTAGGTCAGCACGACGCCGACCAGGAAACCGACCAGCATCGTCACCGGCAGCGCGGTCACGCCGAAGCGATAGATGCCGGCGGAGAATTCGCGCAGCGGCATCTCGCCCGGGCGCCGCAGCAGCGCGCTCGCGTCGAGCGCGAGCTGCCCGAGCAGCGTCACGCCGTCGCGCATGTGGACGCCTGCGTCCTGCGCGGCCTCGCCGACGCGCAGCACGCCGGCAAGCGGATCGACGCGCGCGCGCTCCTCGGGCACGGCGAGGCCGCGCTCGACCTGGTCGAGGAGATCGCGGTAGGCGGCCGCGACCTTGACTTCCTTGGCGCCGCGCAGCGCATGCACGAGCCGGACGGCGCCGGCGTCGTCGATCTCGCCGACGTCCGTGAGATCCCAGGCGATGCGCCCGGGCGACTGCCTCTGCAGCTCCGCGAGCGTGCGCGCGAGCTCTACGTCGTGCTCCTTCATGCCGTGGAAGGTCCACTGGCCGCTCGCGCGCACCCGGACCGGCACCGCATCCTGCGCCTGGGTGCGGACTTCCAGCGCGGCGGCGCGGGTCGGCATGGCCGCGCGAGTATACTCCGCGCGCGATGCAACTCGTTGATATCGGTGCGAATCTCACGCATCCGGCGTTTCACGCGGACCTCGATGAGGTGCTCGATCGCGCGCGGCGCGCGGGCGTGCCGCAGCTCGTCGCCACCGGCACCTCGGTGCAGGAGAGCACCGCCGCGCTCGCGCTCGCCAAGTCGCGCGAGGGCGTCTACTGCACCGCGGGCGTGCACCCGCACCATGCGCGCGAGTGCGACGCAACGACAATCCCGGCGCTGCGCGTACTCGCGCGGCAGCCGAAAGTGGTCGCGATCGGCGAGTGCGGCCTCGACTTCAACCGCAACTATTCGCCGCACCCCGAGCAGGAGAAGTGGTTTGCGGCGCAAGTGGAATTGGCATGTGAGCTTGGCAAGCCGTTGTTCCTGCATTCGCGGGATGCAAAGGAAAAGTTCATACACGTGCTGAAACAATTCAAGGACGTTTCGCGTGCGGTTGCGCACTGCTTCACCGGAGAGCAGGCCGAGCTGCGCGCATATCTCGATCTGGGCCTGTATATCGGCATCACGGGCTGGATTTGCGACGAGCGGCGCGGCCGGCACCTGCTCGAGCTCGTGAAGGACATCCCGGCCGACCGCCTGATGCTCGAGACGGACTCACCCTACCTCACGCCGCGCGATCTCCATCCCCAGCCCAAGGCGCGCCGCAACGAGCCCGCGCACCTGCCGCACATCCTGCGCGCGGTCGCGCGCGCTCTCGGCAAGCCGCCCGAGCGCGTCGCCGAGGAGACGGCGCGCAATGCCAGGGCGTTCTTCGGGCTCGCGTGAACGTCGTTCAATTTCTTCTGCAGAACGCCCGGCGGCAGCCGGACCGTCCCGCGCTCGCGGTGGGAGAGAAGGTGGTTTCGAGTTATTCCGATCTCGCTTCTCGAGCGGGCTGGCTCGCGTCCGGCCTGCTGCGGCAATTCGACCTGAAGGCCGGCGACCGCGTCGCGTTCGCGATGAAGAACTGCCCGCAATACTGGGAGCTCCTGTTCGCGTGCTGGCACGCGGGCCTCACGGCGGTGCCGATGAACGCCAAGCTGCACGCCAAAGAGTTCGAGTACATCGTTGGCAATTGCGAAGCCAAGGCGTGTTTTTTCGACGCGAAGGAATTTGAGGATTTGCACGGCGAGCCGCGGGAACCCTACGACTCGCGCCCGGACGACGTCGCGTGGCTGTTCTACACCAGCGGCACCACCGGCGTGCCGAAGGGCGCCATGCTCACGCACCGCAACCTGCTGTTCGCCTCGCAGGCTTATTTCGCGGACATCGACAAGCTCGGCCCCGGCGACGCGATCCTGCACGCCGCGCCGCTGTCGCACGGCTCGGGGCTCTACGGCCTGCCGCACTTCGCCGCGGGCGCGGTCAACGTCATCCCCGAGAGCGGCGGCTTCGATGCCGAGGAGCTGTTCGGGCTCATGGATCGCTGGCCGAACGCCTCGTTCTTCGCCGCGCCGACCATGATCGTGCGCCTGCTCGCGAGCCCGGCCGCGCGCCGTCCTCGCCAGCTCAAGACGATCTGCTACGGCGGCGCGCCGATGTACGTCGCCGATGCGCTGCGCGCGATCGACCTGTTCGGCGGCGAGCACCTCTACCAGCTGTACGGCCAGGGCGAAAGCCCGATGACGATCACGGGTCTCGCGAAGGAATTCCATATCGGCAGGTCAAATCTGGAAACCTGCGGCACCGCCCGGACCGGCGTGGAGGTGAAGGTGCTGGAGTCCGGCGAGGTCGCGACGCGCTCCGACTGCGTGATGGCGGGCTACTGGAACAATCCCGAAGCCACCGCGAATGCGCTGCAGGGCGGCTGGCTGCATACGGGCGACATCGGCCGCATTGACGAGCGCGGCTTTCTCACCCTGCTCGACCGCTCGAAGGACATGATCATCTCGGGCGGCTCGAACATCTACCCGCGTGAGATCGAGGAAGTCCTGCTGCGGCACCCGGCGGTCGCCGAGTGCTCGGTCGTCGGCCGGCCGCACCCGGAGTGGGGCGAGGAAGTTGTCGCTTTTGTTGTTTTGAAGAGAAATCTTTCTGTACGGGAGCAGGAGCTGAACAATCTCTGTCTATCCAACATCGCCCGATTCAAGCGGCCAAGGGAGTACCGATTCGTAGACGGCCTGCCGAAGAACAACTACGGCAAGGTCCTCAAGACGGAATTGCGCAAGCGCCTATAATCCCCCGGTCATGGACCACCGGCCCGTGATCCTGGTCGCCGACGATTCCGAGGACATCCGGAATCTGTTCGGCATCATGCTGAAGAAGAACTTCGAGGTGAAATTCGCGGCCAACAGCGACGAGACCTTCGCCGCCGCCGACACCGATCCCCTGCCCGACCTGATCCTGCTCGACGTGGAGATGCCGTCGCTGAACGGCTACGAGGTCTGCGCGCGCCTGAAGGCCAATCCGGTGCTCTCGCACATCCCGGTGATCTTCGTCACCTCGCGCAGCGATCCGAAGGACCAGGCGCGCGGCCTCATGGCGGGCGCGGTGGACTACATCACCAAGCCGATCAGCGCGCCGATCGTCCTGCTGCGCGTGAAGAACCAGCTTGCGCTCGTCGACCAGCGCCGCGCGCTCGAGGAGCAGGTCCTGCAGCGCACCGAGGAGCTGCAGGACACGCGCATGCAGCTGATCCGGCGCCTCGCGCGCGCAATGGAAATCCGCGAGGGCGGGCTCACCAACGGCGTGGTGCGCGTGAGCGAGTACGTCGCGCTGCTCGCGCAGGCGCTCGGACTGAAAAGCAAGGTGGTGGAAATCCTCGCCGAAGCCTCTCCGCTGCACGACATCGGCAAGCTCGGCATCCCGGAGAACGTGCTGCAGAAGGCCGACTCCCTCAACAAGGTCGAATGGGAGATCGTGCGCAAGCACCCCGAGATCGGCGCGGCGATCATCGGCGAGCACCGCGACCCGCTGCTCGAGCAGGCGCGCGTGATGGCGCTCGCGCACCACGAGCGCTGGGACGGCGCGGGTTATCCGAAGAAGCTCAAGGGCGCCGAGATCCCGGTGCCCGGGCGCATCATGGCCGTGGCCGACGCCTACGAGGCGATGACCACCACGCAGCGCTACCACGCCCCGATCAGCACCCAGGAAGCCGCCAAGCGCGTGCTCGCCGACTCCGGCAAGCACTTCGATCCCTCCGTCGTGGCCGCGTTCACGAAGGTGATCAAGGAGTTCGACGCCGTCCACACCAAATACAAGGACGAGCTCGAGGGCATCCACGACCTCGACTTCGCCGGCAGGAAGAAGAAATAGCGCGCTAGGCGCGCCGCAGGATTTCGATGCTCTTGCGCGCCGGGTCGACGCGCACCCAGTCGCCGGTCTTCACAACTTCGCGCGGATGCGGCGACCAGCCCTCTGTGATCGGGATGCCGGCGAACACCGCACCCTGCACCATCACCGGGTTGGTGACGCCGAAGATGAAGGCCTTCGGCGCGATCTTCTTCCACTTGATGTCGTAGAACGCCCAGCCGGCGGCGATGCCGCCCTTCGCGGTCGGGAAGAAGCACACCTTGTCCACGATGCTCGTGCCCTCGAGCTTGTGGCCGGGCTTGGTGATCACGCCCGTCCAGCGATCGAGATCGTAGCGCGGCGAGAAGCCCTCGTCGGAGACCACCGCTTCGCCTTCCACGGTCGGACCGTAAGCGCGCTTTACGACGATTGAGGTCAACGCAAAACCCCGGAACAGGCAATCTCTACGCAATCCGCCGTGCGCCGGAGAATCGTGTTGAAGCGGTGCGCGCCGATGATGTTCACGATCTTCGCCGAGTTCGAGACCATGTTGGTCCAGCGGTTCCTCTCGCGCATCGGCGAGAGGTTCTGCAGGATGTAGAAGCAGACGCCCTCGAGGATCGTCACGCCGGCGGCCTCCAGCGCCTGCGCGTAGCCGAGGTCGCGCGATTGCTTGAGGATCGCCGAGTTGGTGGTGACGATGCAGGTACCGCCGGACGTGACCCTCCTGTTCTTGAACAAGCCGGCGAGTGTCTTCATTTCGAAAAGCGACTGTTGCGGCCCGGAGAACACGACTAGCCTCGCGTCGCCGTTCCCGAGCTTGTAATTCCTGTAGACAGTATCGAGATCCGAATCGGCGAGAACAATCCTCTCCGGAGGCTCCCTTCCGCCCATCGCGGCCTCGATCGACGGCGCCTCGGGCGTGACCCCCACGAAGTGGAACATGCCCATCGAGCCGTAGCTCGCGAGCGCGGCGCCGAGGTGCTTGAGCTCGTCCGCGGTCGGCGTCCGACGATAGCCGTGGAACACCGGCACCGCATAGTAATTCTGGTGCGATTCGCCCACCAGCTTGCCCACCGCGCCCCAGTCCGCGAGGTCCTCCAGCGCCGCGCTGAGCTCTACCGTGAACGATCCCTTTCTGTTCTCACTCAAATGAAATCCATATTCCGGGGTGCGTCCGGTCATCGCCGCGGCGAGCGCCGCGGGGCCGGCCTCGAAGTTGGAGCGCGCGCCGAACACCGAGTTGGCGTAGATCACCGTACCCGTGTCGCCCCAGGCGACGTGCTCGCCCAGGTGCGGCTGGTACACGGTCTGGTAGTTGATGCAGGTATCGGTCGTGACGACGTCCATGCGCCGCAGCGCGGCGATGAGCTCGCGCTCCTTGTTCGCCTCGCCGGCGTCCTGGCCGAGCCGCTCGCAGTGCGCGAAGTCGATGCAGCGCGCGTTGGTTGTCGTCGGGACGGCGCAGCGCGCGGATTGCCTGACTTCATTCCTGAGGAACTCCAGCCCGGCGTCGCCCATGACCTCGATGTCGCCCATCATGTGGACGTTGCTCACGGGCACGAAGCGCTTCGCGCCCCAGAAGCGGCCGACTTCGAGCTGGTACTGGAGCGCGCGCCGCGCGGCCTCGCCGCGTCCGCCGCCGAGGATCGCCTGCTCCTCGGGCGTCAGCTGCACGCAGCTACTCCCCCTTGCCGGGGTTCGGGTCGAAGAACTTCGAGAATTTGTCGGGCTGGTCCTTGAACGTCTCGGCGTCGGGCGGCGGCGTGCCCTTGCGCGTGATGTTCGGCCACTTCTTCGCGTACTCGGTATTCAAGCCCAGCCACTTCTCGGCCTGGGCGTCGGAATCGGGCACGATCGCCTTGGGCGGGCATTCCGGCTCGCACACCCCGCAATCGATGCACTCGTCGGGGTGGATGACGAGCATGTTGGCGCCCTCGTAGAAGCAGTCCACGGGGCATACCTCGATGCAATCCATGTACTTGCACTTGATGCAGGCTTCGGTGACGACGTAGGTCATTCTTCAGGTCTTTCGCGGGGCTGACGCCTGGAAACTGCGATTATCGCACCGTTGTAAGGAAACGCCGGCCCCGGCGACCCAGGGAGCGAGGACAACTCCATGACCGGCCAGACAGTCCGGCTGCACCCGCTTCCCGTCCGCCTCGCCCACTGGGTGAACGTGGCGGCGATCTTTCTCATGGTGGGCTCGGGCTGGCGGATCTACAACGCCTCCCCGCTGTTCGATTTCCGCATTCCGAACCAGATCACCCTCGGCGGCTGGCTCGGGGGCGCATTGCAGTGGCATTTCGCCGCGATGTGGCTGCTGGCGCTGAACGGCATGCTCTATCTTGCATACGGCATCGCGACCGGTCACCTGCGCCGGCGCATGTTCCCGCTCTCGCCGCGCGCGGTCCTGAGCGACGTGCTCGCCGCGCTGCGCGGACGCCTCTCGCATGAGGACCTCACGGTCTACAACGCGGCGCAGAAGCTCGCCTACCTCACGGCGATCGCGCTCGCGCTGCTGCTCGTGCTGTCGGGGCTGGCGATCTGGAAGCCCGTGCAGCTCCACTGGCTGGCCTCGCTGATGGGCGACTACGAGGGCGCGCGCCTGCTGCACTTCTTCTGCATGGCGGGCCTCGTGCTCTTCGTGCTGGTGCACGTGACGCTCGTAATCCTGGTGCCGAGGACCTTCCTCACGATGATCACCGGAAAGCTCAAGCATGGATAGCAAGCTCGAGAAGCACGCGGGACCGCTGCTCGCCAGCCTGGAGCGCCGCCTGTTCCTCAAGCGCGGGCTGTCGCTCGGCGCGCTGTCCCTGCTCTCGGGCTGCGATCTCGGCAACAAGATCACCTACGACGACGACGTGCAGAGGATCCTGACCGCGATGTCGCGCTGGAACGACCGCGCGCAGGGCTGGCTGTTCGACGCGAAGCGCCTCGCGCCCGAATTCCCCGCGAGCATGATCACCGATCCGTTTCCGTTCAACGCGTACTACGACGAGGACGAGGTCCGTGTCGTGGACTCGACCGACTACAGGCTCGAGGTGTCGGGGCGGGTCCGCGAGAGGAAGGCGTGGCGACTGCCCGAGCTCTACGCGCTGCCGCAGGTGTCGCAGATCACACGGCATATCTGCGTCGAGGGCTGGAGCGCGATCGGCAAGTGGAGCGGACCGCGCTTCTCCGACTTCCTGCAGCGCATCGGCGCCGATCTCACGGCGAAGTATGTCGGCTTCAAGTGCGCCGACGACTACTACAGCAGCATCGACATGGCCACCGCGCTGCACCCGCAGACGATCATGGCGTTCAAGTACGCCGATCAGGTCCTGCCGCCCAAGTACGGCTTTCCGTGGAAGCTGCGAGTCCCGACCAAGCTCGGCTTCAAGAATCCGAAACACGTGGTGGCGCTCTTCGTCACCAACGAGTTCCCGGGCGGCTACTGGGAAGACCAGGGCTACAACTGGTTCAGCGGCTCGTAGCCCGCGCGGCTACGCGAAGGCCCAGCGAACGCCGAGCAGCGCGTACCGGAGCGCGCCGCTCACCGCGAGCGCCACGACCACGGACAGCAGCACCGAAGCGAGCGCCGTCCTGCGGCCCACCGCCTTGAGCATCACCGCGAAAGTCGAGATGCAGGGCACGTAGAACATCAGGAACATCAGCAGGGTCACGAGCTGGATCGGGTCGAGCAGGCGGTCCACCTCGAAGCTGCCGAGCGCCTGGTACAGCATGAGCAGCGAGAGCTCCTTGCGCAGCACGCCGAAGAGAATCGGCACGCCGAGAGCGACGGGCAGGCCGAGCCACAGCTCGGTCATGGGGCGTAGCGCGGCGTTGATGAGCGCATCCGCGCCGAAGTGGCTGAGCAGCGCCAGCACCACGCTGCCGGCGACGAGCAGCGGCAAGACGATCGTGACGATGTCCTGCGTGCGCTGCCAAGTATCGCGCAGCACCGCGCCGGCCTCGGGAACGGAGTAGGGCGGAATTTCCGGGATCAGCCCCGGCTCGGACTCCCGCGCGCGCGAGCGCAGCAGCTTGCCGAGCAGCGCGATCACGACCATCGCCGCAGCGAAGATCGCCAGCACGCCGAGCGTGCCGAGGTACTTGCCGGCCAGCGCGAGCACGAGCGCCGAGCGCGCCGAGCAGGGCACAAAGGTCACGAGCAGCGAAGCCGCGAGGCGCTCGCGCCCCCGGGTGACGCGCGCGATGCTCGAGATCGCCGGCACGTTGCAGCCCAGCCCCATCAGGAACGGCAGCGCCACCGCGCCGTGCAGGCCGACGCGGTGGAAGGCGCGATCGACCGCGAAGGCGATGCGCGCCATGATCCCCGAGCGCTCCAGTCCCACCAGCAGCAGCATGAGCGGAATCATGTACGGCACGACGATGCCGACGAGGCCGATCAGTCCGTCGGCCACCGCGCGCCCTATGACGCCAGCCGTGGACTCCGGCGTCCAGGCCGACGCCCAGTCGGCGAGGCGCGCCGCCGAGACGCTGTCCAGCCAGCCGCTCAGCACGAGCACCACGAACAGCGCGGCCGCGAAGACGAGCGCGCTGCCCGCGAGGCTCCAGCGCGGGCTCAGGAACATCTCGTCGAGCCAGTAGCGCAGGTCGCGGCTCTCGCCCGCGCGGTCGGGACGGCGCGCCGCGCGCGCGATGCCAGCCGCGCTCCGGCGTCGTTCCGCCTCGGTCTCCGCGCGCGGCGGCGGCGCCGGGCGGCGCGCGGCATCGAGCGCGGCGCGAAACAGCGCAGCGAGGCCGTAGCCGCGCGCGGCGGACGTCGGGATCACGGGCACGCCGAGCCGGCGCGCGAGCGCCTGGCTGCTGACGTACATGCCGCGCGCGCGGGCTTCATCCATCTTGTTGAGCGCGACCACCAGCGGGCGCCGCAACGACTGCAGCTCGAGCGTCAGCTCGAGGTGCCGCTCGAGCGCGGTCGCGTCGACGACCTGCAGGATCAGGTCGGGGGGCCCGAACGGCGCAGGCGCGCCCGCCAGCAAGGATTTCGCGTCGGGCCATCTATTCAGCAGCACCTGCTCCAGTCCGACCCGAACGGCGCACTCTTCGTAGCTGTCATGCGACCCGAGCGGCACCGCGCTGCGCACCGAGGCCGCCTGGACCGCCTCGAACAGCGTGCGCTTGCCGCCCCCCGGCGCGCCGGTCAGCGCGATGCGCAGGCTGCGCGCGCCGCGAAAGAGCGGCTCGCGCAGCGGGATGGCGACCAACGCGGCGGACAGCATGCCTGCGATGCTGACAGTCTGGCCGAGGCTATTTGATGATGTGGATCAATTCTCGTTCACATTGGAACGATTTCGATCGCCATCCGCAAGTACTTGGAATTGCGGGCGAATCGGTTACGTCGCCCCTCCCCCGGTGGCGGCGACCAGCTTTTCGAGCAGCTTGCGCAACTGCGCCTGCTCAGCGCGCGAGAGTCGTTCGGCGAACTCGAGATCGCGCGCGCGCACGCGCCGCTTCACCCGGGCGAGGAAGCTCTTGCCGTGCCGCGTCAGGTACAGGCCCCAGGCACGCCCGTCGCCTTCGCGCCTGCGCCGCTCGGCCAGCTTGCGCGCTTCGAGCCAGTCCGCCACCAGCATCGCGCCGGAGCGGGCGGTCCCCAGCGCCGCGCCGAGATCCGATTGCGAGAGACCCGGATTGGCGCGGACGATCGTCAGCGCGGTGTAGCGCGCGGGCGAGATGTCGATGCGCTCGGTGGCCCGATGGAACGCCTCGAAGCCGGCCAGCTGCGCGCGCCGCAGCAGGTAGCCGAGGTGAGCGTCGAGGTCGCCGTAGCTCAAGCCGGTCACCCGCTCTATACTTCCGGGGCGCGGACCGCGCGCTTTGTGCGCTGGTTTCATTGACCCGTCGATTGTAATGCTATATAACAATCAGCCCCTTCTGGAGGAGGAACCATGAACCGTCGCGACTTCAACAAGGCCGCCGCCGCCGTCGGCGCCGCAACCGCCCTCGCCCCGTTCGGCATCGCGCAGGCGCAGGCGAAGAAGCTCAAGGTCGGCGTGCTGCTGCCCCTGTCCGGGTTCATGAGCTTCATCGGCCAGTCCTGCAAGAAGGGCTCCGACCTCGCGCCGCCCGTCATCAAGCAGATGCTCGGCGTCGACATCGAGCTCATGTACGCCGATTTCGAGACCAACGTCGACACGGCGCGCACGCGCGCCGAGCGCCTGATCCAGGAGGGCGCGAACGTGCTGGTGGGCCCGTTCGACTCCGGCGCCGCGGTGGCGATCGCGCAGGTCGCCGAGCAGCGCGGCGTGCCGTTCGTCATCAACATCGCCGCCGCGCCGCAGATCACCGAGCAGGGCTACAAGTTCGTGTTCCGCAACTTCCAGACCGCGATCGACATCGTGCGCAACGGCCTCGACCTGATCGGCGACCTGTTCCAGGCGACCAATACGGTGCCGCGCACCGCGGTCTACATGCACGTCAACGACACCTTCGGCCAGGCGATGACCAAGGGGATCAACGCGATGCTGCCGCGCGCGACGCGCCTGCCGTTCAAGGTCGTCGACACGATCCCCTACGACCCGGCGGCGAAGGACCTCACGGTGGAGGTGTCGAAGGCGAAGGCCTCGAACGCGGACCTCCTGCTGATCGTGTGCCGCCTGAACGACGCCATTCTCGTGCGCCGCGAAATGGTGAAGCAGCGCTGGAATCCGATGGGCATCATCAGCCCGGGCTCGCCCGGCATGTACGAGGAGCAGTACTTCAAGGCGCTCGGCAAGCTCTCCGAGTACTCGATCTCCAACGTGCCCTGGTACAACCCGAATTCCAAGCTCACGAAGATCGTCGAGAAGGAATTCCTCAAGCAGAATCCCAAGGACAAGCTCGTGTTCCACGGCCTGAACGCGGGCTTCACGTTCGAGGCGATCCTCATCGCCGCCGACGCCTTCAAGCGCGCGGGCAGCACCGATCCGAAGACGCTCGCCGACGCGATCCGCCAGACCAACATCACCGAGAAAATGACGCTCGGCGGGCCGATCAAGTTCAACGCCAAGGGCCAGGTCGAGGGCATCGGCTCGGCCTGCGTGCAGAACCTCCACCTGCTGCCGACGGTCGTGCTGCCGGCCGCGGCGGCGACGGCGAAGCCGGTGTTCCCGTCGCCCGAGTACAAGAAGGCGTAAGCGTAGAATTTCCGCCCGGGGGCCGGCGATCCCGGCCCCTTTTTCTTTTATGTCCTGGGACCTCGTCGCCAACGTCGCCATCGCCGGCATCCTCACCGGCCTCGTCTACGGCCTCATGGCGCTCGGGCTGTCGGTGATCTTCGGCGTGGTGCGCGTGGTGAACTTCGCGCACGGCGAGATGATGACGGCGGCGATGTACGCCGCGGTCGTGCTGTTCTCCGCCTTCGGCCTCGACCCCTTCCTCGCGACCGTGCCGGTCGCGGCGGCGTTCTTCGTGCTCGGCTACGCGCTGCAGGCGGGCGTGATCAATCCGTTCATCACGCGCCCCGAGCACTCCCAGTTCATGCTGCTCGTGGCGGTGGCGACGATCCTCGTCAACGCGCTGCTGCTGGGCTTCGGTCCGGACGCGCGCAACGTCCAGGTCGACTACCAGCTCGAGTCCTTCGCCGTCGGCCGGCTGCTGATCGACAAGGCGCGCGTGTTCGCCGCGCTGCTCGCGGTGGTCGCCAGCGCGGGGCTGTTCGCCTTCTTCCGCTTCACGCTCGCCGGCAAGGCGATCCGCGCCTGCGCCGACAACTACCTCGGCGCGCTGGTGGTCGGGCTGAACGTCAAGCACCTGTACGCCCTCACCTTCGGCCTGGGCGCGGCCTGCGTCGCGATCGCCGGCTGCATGATGGTGCTGCTGGTCGACGTCACGCCGGTGCTCGGGCCGTCCTACACGCTGCTCGCTTTCGTCATCGTCATCGTCGGCGGTCTCGGCTCGATGAGCGGCGCGCTGCTCGGCGGGGTGCTGATCGGCCTGTCCGAGGCCATGGCGGGCCTGCTCATCCAGCCTTCCGCCAAGAGCATGTTCAGCTTCGGCCTGCTCATCCTCGTGCTGCTGTTCCGGCCGCAGGGACTGCTGGGCAGGAAGTCCCCGTGAGCCGCGCGGCTGCCCTGCTCCTCGTCCTGCTCGCGCTGCTCGCCGCGTTTCCCGCGTTCGCGAGCAGCTACCTGCTCTCGGTTGTCACGCTGATCCTGTTCTTCGCCTACGCCGGGCAGGCCTGGAACGTGATGATGGGGTTCGCCGGCCAGCTCTCGCTCGGCCACTCGCTTTACGTAGGGGTGGGCGCGTACGCCGCGGCGATCCTGTTCACGCGCTACGGCATCGGACCCTGGGCGGGCGTCTGGGTCTCGATCGGGGTCTGCGCGCTGCTCGGCGCGGCGATCGGCTTCCTCGCCTTCCGCTTCGGCATCTCGGGCGTCTATTTCGCGCTGCTCACGATCGCGTTCGCCGAGTTCACGCGCATCGGCTTCGACCACCTGGCGATCACCGGCGGGCCCGGGGGCCTGTTCCTCAAGGTCTCGCAGCGCGACTCCTGGGATCTCCTCAACCTGCGCGGGCCGCCCGAGATGTTCTACTACGTGATCCTCGCGCTCGCGGCGGGCGCGTTCCTGCTCTGCCGCGCGCTGCTCGGCTCGCGCGCCGGCTACTACTGGCGCGCGATCCGGGAGAACGAGGAGGCGGCGCAGGCGCTTGGCATCAACACCTTCCGCTGGAAGTTGCTGGCGGTGATGCTGAGCGCGGCGATGACCTCGGTCGCGGGCGTGTTCAATGCCTTCTACTACAACAACCTGTTCCCCGAGCAGATCTTCCACATCAGCCGCTCGATCGAGATCATCCTCGGTCCGGTGATCGGCGGCGTCGGCACGCTGTTCGGCCCGGTGATCGGCGCCGCGCTGCTCACCTCGCTCGCCGACGCGATCACCGAGGCGCTCGCGGCGCTCGGCTGGGAAGTGCCGGGCGTGAAGCAGGTGTTCTACGGCTTCGTGCTGTTCGCGGTGGTGATGTTCCTGCCCAACGGCATCTGGCCGGCGATCGCGCGGCGCCTCGGGGTTTCGCGATGAGCCTGCTGCGCGCGCAGAGCCTCACGAAGTCGTTTCGCGGCCTGAAGGCGGTCTCCGAGGCGAGCTTCGAGGCGCCGGAAGGCGGCATCGTCGCGCTGATCGGCCCGAACGGCGCGGGCAAGACCACCTGCTTCAACATGATCGCCGGCGTGTTCGCGCCGGATTCCGGACGAATCGTCTTTGCGGACAAGGAAATTCAAGGCCAGCGCGCGGACCAGGTCTGCGCGGCGGGCGTCGGGCGAACCTTCCAGATCGTCAAGCCGTTCGCGGGCCTGTCCGTGCTTGACAACGTGATGGTGGGAAGCTTCCTGCGCGAGAAGACCGAATCCGGCGCGCGACGCGTCGCGCTCGAGGTGCTCGCGAAGCTGCGCCTGGAGCCGAAGGCCTCGCAGCCGGCTTCCGCGCTCACGCTGCCCGACCGCAAGCGGCTCGAAGTGGCGCGCGCGCTTGCGACGCGGCCGCGGCTGCTGCTGCTCGACGAGGTGATGGCCGGCCTGCGGCCTACCGAGTGCGACGAGATGGTCGCCGTGTTCCGCGAGCTTAACCGCGCCGACGGGCTCACGATCCTGCTCATCGAGCACGTGATGCGCGCGGTCATGGCGCTCGCGCAGAGCATCGTCGTGCTGCACCACGGCGAGATCATCGCGCGCGGCGCGCCCGCCGAGGTCGTGCGCAATCCCGCGGTGCTGGAGTGCTATCTCGGCGAGGAGACGGAGGTCTGATGCTCGCGGTGCGGAACCTCGACCTGTTCTACGGCGACGCGCAGGCGCTCTCGCAGGTCAGCCTCGAGGTGCCGCAGGGGCAGATCGTCGCGATTATCGGCGCCAACGGCGCCGGCAAGTCCTCGCTGCTGCGGACCATCGCGGGCATCGAGCGTCCCAGCGCCGGAGAGATATTCTTCAACGGCAACAGCATTCAGAACCTCGAGCCGCACGCGATCTGCAATCTCGGCATCGGCCAGGTGGCCGAAGGGCGCCAGATTTTCCCGAGCCTGACGGCCGAGGAGAACCTCGAGATGGGCGCGCTGCTGCCGCGCGCGCGCGCAGGCGCGAAAGCCAAGCTGGACGAGGTCTACCGCATGTTTCCCCGCCTCGAGGAGCGCCGGCGCCAGCTCGCCGGCACGCTCTCGGGCGGCGAGCAGCAGATGCTCGCGATCGGCCGCTGCCTGATGGGCAACCCGCAGCTCATCATGTTCGACGAGCCCTCGCTCGGCCTCGCGCCGCTCGTGGTGAAGGAAGTGCTCCACACCATCCACCAGCTCAACCAGGCAGGCATCACGGTGCTGCTGGTGGAGCAGAACGTCGCGGTGTCGCTGAAGATCTCCAGCCGCGCCTACGTGCTGGAGAACGGCAGCATCGTCATGCGCGGCAAAGGCTCGGAATTGCTGCACGACGACCGCGTGCGCCAGGCCTACCTCGGGCTGTAGCCCTACAGGGTCGTCAGCGCGCCGTTGACGACCTTGACGCGCGAGCCCTGCGTCCAGCCCGGGTGCGTGTCCTGCTGGAACACGCGCGAGCTGCCGTCGTCGAACAGCACGCCGATCTCGAACGTCCGGTTCTCGCCGGCGCGATTCTCGATCACGTTGCCGGCGACCGCGCCGCCCGCCGCGCCCACGACGGTGCCCGTCGTGCGGTGGTGCGGCCCGCCGACCGCATAGCCGAGCACCCCGCCGATGACGGCGCCCGTCGCGGTCCCGGCGCCGTACTTGCGCGGCTTCTCGATCTCGCGGATGCCGGTGACCGTGCCGCACTGCGGACAAGCCGGCGCCTTGGCCGCCGGCGCGGGCGCGCCGGCGCTGCGGCTCATGATCTGCTGGATGACGTTGTCGTTCACGCCGCCCTGCTTCAGATTCACCAGGCCGTCGGGGCTGGTGTCGAAATGGGGCTCGGCGGAATTGATGGCCTGGATCACGGTGGCCTCGCCCAGGC
>Ga0335082_10003134_pt1 | contig 17933 bp, 20 predicted proteins | sample Lox_Sample_41_FD_206718 | JGI IMG/M metagenome (GOLD analysis project Ga0335082, IMG submission 206718) | Soil microbial communities from Loxahatchee National Wildlife Refuge, Florida, United States - Lox_Sample_4.1 | ecosystem: Environmental > Terrestrial > Soil > Wetlands | place: USA... | reverse complement strand
AACCATCAACATCAACCTGGCGAGCAAGGCGCGCGTGTGGGGGAGGCTCCGCGGGCTTTGCACGCGGAGGGGGCGACGCGAGCCCCATAATAATGGATACACAGACCCATCAAAACCTTGAGCGATTGCGAAAAATCTTCCAGGAGATGGAATCGGTCTTGGTCGCCTTCTCCGGGGGAATCGACAGCACGCTGGTGCTCAAAATCGCCTACGATGTTCTCGGAACCCATGCCGCCGCCGTCACGTCCGTATCTTCCACCCTGCCGGCTTCCGAATTGGAAGGCAGCCGCCGGATCGCCCGTCAGATCGGGGCGGCGCACCACCTCGTCCCTTCCACGGCCATGGAGCAACCGGAATTCTACCAAAACGGTTTTCGGCGGTGCTACGCTTGCAAACAGGATCTCTATTCGAACGGGAAGCGTCTGGCCAAGGAGTTAGGCCTGCGATGGTTGGCGAACGGCACCAATCTGGATGACCTCAAAGATGTCCGGCCGGGGCTTGAGGCGGCCGAGGCGTTCGGCGTTCGAAGCCCTCTGGTCGAAGCCGGCCTCGATAAAACCCAGATCCGTTATTTGAGTCGGGCGCTCGAGCTTCCCAATTGGGACAAACCGGCCGAGGCTTGTTTGTCCTCCCGCGTGCCCTTCGGAACCTTGATCACCGTCGAAAGACTGGGTCGAATCGAACGGGCCGAGGAGATTTTAAAGAAGGAGGGATTCCGGGAGGTCCGGGTTCGCGATCATGGCGAGGTGGCCCGTATCGAGCTTGCCGCGGCGGATTTCGACCGATTGCTCGAATCAACCCTCCGCGAGCGGGTGGTGGCCGCCGTCCAGGGAACCGGATTCCGATACGTCACAATGGATCTCCGGGGTTACCGACAGGGAAGTCTCAACCCGGAGTCTTCTCCCTGATGGTTTCGATAACGGGACCCCGAGCAACACGCGCCATGACCGTAGTTGCACTCATCGCCGGGATGTTCATCGCTGTCGCGGCTGCCGCGGAAACGCCTTCTCCTCCCCCAACCGTCGCAGTCCTTCCCGATCTCTCGGCCAAACTTCAGACGACCCTGATCGACCTAAGCGGCCACCGATCGCTCTCGACGGTTCAAATCTACCGATCCGGCCAATCCGTTCGTTACGAGCACACGGATTCCGACCCGCCCGAGGTCTGGATTATGGATTTCAAGGAAATGAAGGAGTATCGAATCTACGCGGGGGACAAAATCTATTTCGAGACGCCGATTTCCAACCGGCTGTCGTTTAAAGCCCAACGCGAGGGACTGATTCCAAAAGAAGACCACCCGGAGTTGATTGAAACGCGGATCCTTCTAAGGGAGGACCGTATTGAAGGGCATCCTTGCGATATCGTCCTTCTCATCCGTTCGATCAAAGACCGGAAGGATCTCGGCACGGATTATACCCTGCTTTGGGAAGCCCGCGACCTGAATCGGCAACCGCTCCGCATCGCCTACCATCAGCCGAGCTCCACACTGGCCGTTATTGATCTTCTGGCCGTCCAGCCGGGGCCCGTCGATCCGGGCCTACTCCAGCCTCCGTCGGGATACGCCAGCATGAGTCCGTATTGACTTCCCGCTATGGCTTCGACGGCTGGGTGATTTCCCGCACGGCCTCGTCGACCAAGCGCCGGTGGTCCGCATCCGTCAGACTGCGGGCCAAAACCTTTTCGGCCGCCAGCAAGGTCAGATCCACGGCGGTGCGTTGAATCTCTTGCAGTGCATGCTGCTGATCCCGCTGAATCTCGGACCGGGCGTCGTCCAGCATTCGCTGTGTCTCCTGTTCAATCCGCCGCTCATTCTCCTCAAGCTGTTGCTGCGCCTGTTTTCGGGCCGCTTCCAGAATCGACCGACCCTCTTCGTGGACCGACTTGAGTTTCGTCTCATACTGACTCAGGAGCTGCTGCGCTTCCTGCTTAAGCCGTTCCGCCTGATCCAGGCTGTCCTTGATCTTTTTTTCCCGCATATCCAGCATCTCCAGGACGCCCGGCAGGGCAAAGCGCTTGAGCAGAAAGAGAAGAATTCCGAAGGAAACGATCGACCAGAAGAGCAAGGGGGAAAGAAATTGTGTATCGAATTGCGGCATGGGTTATTTCCGAAGGCCCAGGATGATGAAGGCCACCACCAGACCGTACAGCGCGATCGCCTCGACCAGCGCAAATCCGATCCACATGTACTTCCCGACCTTGCCCTCGGCCTCGGGCTGCCGGGCGACGGCTTCGATCATCTTTCCGAAGATGAAGCCGATGCCGATCCCGGCGCCGCCGAACCCGGCCGCGGCCAAGCCCATTCCCAATAACGCTGCTGCGTTTGCATCCATAATGTATTCTCTCCTTTCAATTAATGTAATTTGATTGCATCGCCCAGATAAACGGTCGCCAGAATGGTAAAGATAAAAGCCTGAATGAAGGCGACGATCACTTCCAAAATATACACCGCCACGGTGAAGGCAAACGGCAGCCAGCCGATCAACACGCCGCCCGCCAGCATCAGGCTGAACAGGACAATCAGGATTGTGTGTCCCGCCGTCATGTTCGCAAAGAGCCGTACGGCCAATGTCACCGGCCGCGCCACCTGGCTCACCACCTCGATCGGAATCATCAACGGCAGAAGCCAGCCCGGCGTGCCGGGCGGAACCAGTATGCTAAAAAAATGTACACCGTGAACCGTAAAACCTACCACCAGGCTGATCACATAGACCACGATCGCAAACAACGCCGTCACCATGATCTGGCTGGTGACCGTGTAAGTCCCTGGAATCAGCCCGAGCAGGTTGGCGAACAGAATGAAGAAGAAGAGCGTTACGATGAACGGGAAGAAGCGCATCCCCTGCTCGCCCATATTTTCCATCACCAGTCCGCGCAGAAACTCGACGCTCATCTCGGCCAGGCTTTGAATTTTGGTCGGAACAAGCCGGCGCTGGCTAACGGCCGCCCAAAAGAACAGGGAGACCGCCCCCACGACGACCCACATCATCACCACGGCCTGATTGATCGAAAGATCGAATCCGAAGAGATGGATCGGGATCAAGGGATGCAGTATAAAATGATCCAGCGGATTTTCCATGAGTCCGTTTAACGCTCTTTTTTGTCTCCGGGTTGATCCCCGGAAGTGGCCATCCGATAAATGGTGAGGAACCCCGCCGCGCCCCCGGTGAAAACACCCACCACCATGATCCAGGGACGCGTTCCGAGCCAGGTGTCCAACAGGTATCCCAAACCGGCGCCCACCACCGTCGAAACCACCAGCTCGACGCCGATCCGGGCCGCAAAGGACAATCCCTGACGAAATGGATCCTGCGGATCCGCCATAGCTTCCCCACCGAACGTGGGTAAACAAAGTGGTTATCTAATCAGAATTGTCGAACCTTGTCAAGTTAGAAGTGTCGCAGTTGGCCCCACCCCTTCGCTCGATGCACAAGTCGCAAGAATGATACTGGATTGTCTATGGTCATCCGTTCGACGACCTTTCGTTTGACCACAGTTGATATAATGATTGCCCGATGTTCTACGGTGGCTCCGGCGTGCCTCTGCGCTCAGGGCTGGGACCGACTGCTTTAGGCAACCTGTTTGGTTGTGGCCCGGGCTGCGACTTCGGCTTTTGTTTGGGCACACGGCTTGGCGAAGGGCGCGGGCCTGTTCTTTCAGGCAAATTTTGCGTGCCTCACCTTCGCAAAATTTAGCGGCTGAGCCTTAGCCGGGTCAAACGAAAGCCGCCGGAGCAGGAAGGGCCACAGTCAAACGGGACCACCACCGGAAATCCCGGCCTGGATCATCGTGCATCGAGCGAAGGGCTGGGCTCGCCGGCGATTTCAACTCATCTTTACTTTTCATCGCCTCCGTGCGATAATCCGGGGCATGATGACCGCCGTCAACGAAAAAGTCCGCGTCCGGTTTGCCCCCAGTCCGACCGGGTATCTCCATATCGGCGGTGTCCGCACCGCGCTCTTTAACTGGCTGTTCGCGCGTCACAACCGGGGGACGTTTATCCTTCGGATTGAGGACACCGACCTCTCGCGGTCTACAGAGGAATCGATCCAGACGATTCTCGACAGCATGCGCTGGCTTGGGCTGGACTGGGACGAGGGTCCGGTACGACAGATGGACCGGCTGCCCATCTATAAGGAGCATGCCGACCGCCTGCTCCAAGAAGGCAACGCCTATCTTTGCTATTGCACACCGGAAGAACTGGAACAGCGTCGCAAAGAAGCCCAGGCCAAGAAACTCGTCCCGCGTTATGACGGACGATGCCGGGAACGCAAGGCCCCGGCTCCAAACCTCCCGGCCGCGATCCGGTTCAAGGCCCCGCAGACCGGACAGACCGTCGTGGAGGACCTGGTCAAGGGCCGCGTCCAGTTCGACAACGCCCAACTGGACGATCTGATCATGCTCCGCTCCGACGGCGTCCCGACCTACAACTTCGGCGTCGTGGTGGACGACGCGTTGATGGGCATCACCCACGTGATCCGCGGAGACGATCATCTGAACAACACCCCGCGTCAAATCCAGATTTATCATGCCCTGGGCTACTCGCTTCCGAAATTCGCCCATCTGTCGATGATCCTCGGTCCGGACAAAAGCCGCTTGTCCAAACGCCATGGCGCGACTTCGGTGACGGAGTACCATGAGCAGGGATATCTTCCGCAGGCCCTCATCAACTATCTGGCCCGCTTGGGCTGGTCGCACGGGGACCAAGAAGTCTTCAGTCGGGATGAACTGATCGACAAATTTTCGCTCGACAGCATTACTTCTTCCCCCGCCGTTTTCAATCCGGAAAAGCTGCTTTGGTTGAACGGTCATTATATCCACGAGGCCGACAGTCGGCGGCTGGCCGGACTGCTTAAACCTTTTCTGGCCGGTCAGGGTCTTTCAGCCGAAGCGATTGACGACAGCGTTCTGGACCAAGTCATCACGGCGGTCAAGTCGCGCTCGCGAACGCTGATCGAGCTGGCTCAGGGCGCGGTCTATTTCTTTAAAGAAGATCTATCCTATGACGAAGCCGCCCAGACCAAATTTTTGACGCCGGAAATCCGTCCGGTGCTGATCGAGCTCGTCGGCCGACTGGAGGCCGTGGCGGCCTTCACGGCGCCCGAGTTGGAAAAAACTTTTAAAGCGCTGCTTGACCAGAAAGGGCTGAAGCTGGCCCAACTGGCCCAACCCGTCCGCGTGGCCCTCACCGGCCGCACCGTCAGTCCCGGAATATACGAGGTGATGGAGATCCTCGGGAAGGAGCGCAGCCTTACCCGATTGAAAAAAGCGACGGACTGGATCGTGACCCATACGTTAAAGTAACGATTTTGCAACCGATGGCGAACGGTTATTGCACTTCACCGCGATAGGGATGGAGGAGACCATGATTAACGGGGAGCACGTGATCAAGGGACTGCGTATGCTTATTTTGCTTGGAGCGATGATCGGGGCCTCTGCCTGTTCCACGGTCTCGGTGAATTCAAGCGCGAAATATGATCCAAAGTTCGACTATTCCCGGTTCAAGACCTTCAACTGGCTGCCGAAGACCGAAACGAGCGACAGCCTTCAACAAACGGTGATTGCCTCGGAGGTGGGTCACATGATCGAGTCCGAGGTGGAGAAGGGTCTGGAGGCCGGTGGTTTTAAAAAACTGACCACCGGGAAACCCGACTTTTATTTGAATTACCATGCCCGTGTTCAAGAAAAAGTGGAACCCCAGGTCGTGACATACAGCTGCGGGCACACAATTTGCGGCTCGGGAGTTGATATGAACCGGGTCAGAGAAGGAACGCTGATCCTGGACATCATCCAGGCCGAAACCAACGATGTGGTCTGGCAGGGGACCGCGGTCGCCAACGGCGTAGATCCATCCAACCGAAAGGAAGCCATTGAAACGGCGGTCAAACAGTTGCTCAGCGTCTTCCCGCCCAAATAAAAACACGGATTCGGTACGGGCCGACGCTGGCTTGAATAAAAAAACGATTGACTCGATCCCGTCCGCTGGTGCAAGATAGCGCGGACTTTTCCTTATTCACTATATACAATTTACCATTTTTCGCGAATGCCCCGAAGTGCGGCAAATGGTAAATAGTAAATAGGGACTTCGCTTGGGGGATCGTCTAATGGCAGGACGACAGACTCTGACTCTGTCTATCGAGGTTCGAATCCTCGTCCCCCAGCCAAATATTTTGTTTTGAACCCATCGATGGCAAGACCGGTTATCTTCTGTAGACAAAAAGATCAGTCCGTTCATCCCACACTTGGAAATCAGCCGCTATTTTAACACACCCCGTTTTTTGAGATCGGCCGCGATGGCCTTGGCAATGTCGTTGACCAACGTAACGGCATCGCCGGGATTAAACGTTTCGCTGCGGGCGGCATAGATTAGTTTTTCATCGGCCACGGAGTAGATGTTCGTCTCCATCTGCGCGATCGTGTCGGTCCGCATATAACCCGGATCATAGACCGCGGTATTGGCATAACCCCAGTAGCTAGGCATATTGTAGTAGGGCTGAGGATAAGCCCCTGGGACCCATGTCGTCTGTTGATTGACCCCGATGAGCCGCATGACCACCACACCGTCGACCCCGGCCTCGAGCAACCGGGCTTTGACCCGGTCGCGGTCTTTTATTTCCGACTCCGAAAACAATGAATAAGATGGCACGGCCTCCGTTCGCTTGATGCGGGCCACCAGTGCGTCCTCCGCAGCCCGACGGACGGTCGGGTTCGGCGACAGCACGGCGACCACCACTTTCTTAAAGTGTATTTCGGAAGTGACGGAGGGATCTAACCAAGATTCCTTGAGGGAAGTAGTACAAGCGGTTAAGCCGATCATTCCAACGACGGCGAGTATTCCAAATATCTTGCTCGGCATATTAAAACTCCTTTCTTTCAGTTACGATCCTGGAAGGATACCGCCGCATTGGCGATTCCACCGTTTAAATCCATGCGTTGGCCAATCGCCGAGTTTATTCTACCAAATTACGGAGTCGGCGCTACCTTCTTTTCGGATATCGGCTGTGATTGTTGTATCGCCGCCAGATGTTCAAGCAGAATCCGGCGCACCTCCTCGATCACCAACGGGTTTCCCTGACAGGAATGTTGGTCGCGTACGATGAATTCGGATTCCACCCCATCGATATGGGCGCTCGGGTATTCGACCACGCCGTCATTTCCTTTTGTGTAGTCACTGTACTCCGGCAGAACCGCGATGATGGAGTGGGCCTTAATCCCAGGGGCCACCGGGATTTCGGACAGGGCCTTGAGGGTGGGATTTGCCGGCGACATGAAGTCCACGCTGGTCAGCACCTGATGGCGCATCTCGGGGGGGATGTTGGCTTGTTCAAGAACTTGTAAATACTCCATGGGATGGGTCGATAGAATATCCCCTGGAAGGGTCACGATGCGCCGGAGGATGTTGCGAACCCAGGAACTGGCTCGGAAGCTGCCTCGATGCGGGGTGGAAATAAAGACGACCCGTTTGACGAAGGGGAGCGGCTCGATGAAAAATTCCCTTTGCAATTCTTTCTTTAACTCGGGTTTCACCTTCAGGTCTTTCAGGCTCACGTCGGTGATCGCATTCCAGAGCGTGTCGCCGGTATTAACCACGCTCATCTTCTCGAGCAATCCCCCCTGGCTGTGCCCGACCAGCACCATCTCATGCAATGCGGGGTCCTTCCCCTCCGGGTCGAGTTTCGCCACCGTCGCGGTCAGGATATCACGCAATGCGGCGGCCGACGTCGGGACCCGAACGCTGCTGTTGTACATGAAGAACCAGAATTGATACCGATCCTGCAACACCAGATCGGAATAGAGCGTGTTGAACATTTCGGCCCACCACAGGGGATTGCTCGCCGTGCCGTGGATGAAAACCACCGGAATGCGGCCGGGCGAGACGGGTTGGACCATAATGAGCTTTGGCCTTTCCTCCCCACCGAAAATAAACCGCCGTGGACCCAGTTGCCTCCAGAGGTAGTCATCGCTGAGCTTGTACGCCAATGGAGTCGTGGTGTCGGTCTCCAATGGAACTTTATGGCCGTTGGCCACGACGGTCGTTTCTTTATAACCGGAATAGATTTCGAGGGACGCCGCGACGGTCTTTTCGTTGAAGTCCTGAACGTCCCCGGTAACCTGCAAGAAAGCGGTCAGAGGAATTGCGGGACTTCCGGGATATTCCGGTGTTTTCTTGTGCAATGCGATCAGGGGCATGCCAAGACCGGGGGATCGGACCCGAATGCTGAAACCGTACACGGAATAGTCATCGGCCGGCAGAAAGCCCTCGAAATCCTCCAGCGGCCAACTCTGCGCCTTCCATTTGACTGAGATCTTAAGATTGCCGATGGGGAGCTGGCGGATTTCATCTTGGAACACCAGTTTGCCATCTTTTCCGGTGGCCAGGGCTTTACCGAGCGCACGATTGTACAGGGAGACGGCGATCTGGAATCGGCGGTCATAAGGATCCCCCAGTTCCTTTTCGCTCTCGCCGAACAAATAATAATAGGAATAGACGGCCGACATCAGATAGTAGTCGTAGGGTTCCGCCCAGGTTGGATAGAAAATGCCCCGTTTTTCAAGTGTCTTTCCGTAGAAAAAGCTCATCTCCGCAAGTGCGAATCGAAGGTCACGCCGGGGATCCTTGCTCGCCTTCTCCTGAAGCAGTGCGATGACCGCCGCGGGATCTTTGTAAAACCGTTCCAAGAGGTCGAAGCGATACAACACGATCTGCGAGTCATTGCTGAGCATGTTGCTCCCGAGCGCGTTGGCGGTGGTTTCCCGGTAGGTGATATCCGAAGGCACCTTCCGTACACCGATGGGTGTGATGCAACCATAAAGGGAGACGGCCAGCAATAGGAATAAAGGTAGGCGCCATGCCCGGGTTAATTTCCGCCTTCTATGTTCTTTATGCCCCTCGTCGGTCATGCGTTATCTCCCTTCTTATTAAAGTCCTGGCAGTCCTTCCCGGATCCGTCGTGAAAAATCAGGGTCCTGATCCGCGGCCTTTGCACGGGAATTGATCAGGCTGCGCGCCTTCAGTTCCGGAAACGGCAGGCTCGTATCCAACCGTCCCACCTCATACATATACTCGGGAACGTAGCCGCTCAGAAGGATCTTCCACGAAAAATGGAGGTGATCCGGATTAATCCGGGTATTCTGCCAAATCGTGGTTGTACAGTTTGTGGTCACCGTATTGTAAAACTCCGGCTCCTCCTTCAGCAAATTGATTTCGCGCAAGTACTCGAGGAACAGGCGCCGGCCGTTCTCGATAGGACCGTGGCTCCGATAAAGATAGACGTCCTCCGGAGGATCTTTGCGGTAGTTGGTGCGAAGGCGGATGACATCGCGCTCATCCGCGACCACATAATACAGCTCGTATTGCTTGAAGAACCCCTTGATTGTCGAGTATTCCTCCCCCTGCTCCTTGCGCGTCTCGATTGAGATGGCCAGGTGGTCTCCCCCATCAAATCCGAAGCTCAGGAAGGTGTGGGCAATCGCGGGTCCCATCCAGTAGACGGCGATAAGATCCACGGATTGGAGTTTCCGAAGGTCGAAGGTCTTGTCATAATAGGCCGGGGTGAAGTCGGTCTCGCTTCGATAGTCGAAGTTTCGGATGTTGTGGACCGTTACACGATCGCCATCGATAGTTGCGTACGGCAACACCGCAACATCAGGCTGCCACACGCGGTCGTTGGACGCCTTGATGGTGCTCCACCAGGCCACCATCATGACAAACATGACGGTGTAGCAGATCAGCGCGCGCAAACGCCACCGGCGTGATGCGAGACCGATCATCGCAATCAGGGCAAGCAGCCCAAAAGTGCCGGCGAAGGCCACACGCAGGGCTGGACTTTCCAAATCCGAGTAATAGATGGCGAGAACGCCCCAGCACGTCATCCCGATCAGTAGCAAGGCCAGCAGGAAAAGACCGGAGACCGCTAATGCCCATCGAACGACCTTCTTCATGTTCGTCACTTTTCCTTACCCAGACTGTGCGGACCCGCCCACACCCTGGTTATCCGAAACCTCCGCCATGTCGCGGTCCATTTGATCGTCAAAATCGCGTTCCACGGATTTCTGCAGCAACTGAAGCTCCCGATGCAGCGGCGCTCTTCGCCCCTCCGGCAATACCCGAATCATGTGTTCCAACATCGCCCGGAGCCGACGGGCGACCTGAAGGCTGCCCTTGCCGTATTGCCGGATCTCGCTCACGGCAAGCAGTACATAATCCGGCCAGTCCGGGGTGTCGTAGATCAGCCGAAACTTTCCGTCTGCGTCGCGCACTACCCCGGAGTCGAGATCCCGCTGTCCCACATGGAGCAGCAAGCGATGGATCTGGTCCAGCGCCAGCACGGCGGTCGTCGGATCATTAATCCCCGGCGACAGCGCCCTGTTGGCGATATCGACCATGATGCGAAAGGCAAAACGAGGATCCTGCTCCATCGTCCGCTCGGGTCCGATTGCGATACAATGTCGCAAGGCCGCGTCATCCACGGGCCGCTGTTCCGAGACCACGCGAAAGAGCGGGTCTCCCATTACGATAAAATCGCCGACCTGGGGAACCATCTCGATGATCGCATCGGCGCGTTGAGCGATCGCGACCATGTCCGCAGGACTGAATGCCTGGATCGTCCCGGACGCGCCCCTGTGATCGATGATACGGCTCGGGGAAGACGGTCGCCGGTCGGACGGCGCCTTCGATTTGTGCGCGGGGTCGAAGAGCTTGGGGTAGACAGTCTCAACGACCCCTCGGGCCGTCATGCCCACATCCTCCAGCATGGCGATCGGGCGCAACCCGATCCCGATTTGATAGACGAAGCGAACGAAGACGATTATGGAAAGCAAATTTAAAACGACGGCGAGAGCGACGGGCAATTGGGGAACGGTTTGTTCGACACGACCCAGCGCGGCCAAAGTGTAGATGTAGGAAAACGTAAAGATGCCCAGGGCCGTCTTGACCTGCGGTTTGGAAAAAGCCAGGATGATGATACGGGGCGTCAACTGTGCGCTGGCCAACTGCACCACGATGATCATCGAGGAAAGGACAAAGATCAGAAAGGTCAGCATGGATGAGGCGAGCGCACCCAGGATGGCCCGCGCCCCGTCAGGGCTGAAGTTGAACAAGGTCCACTGGGTGAGAATTTCCAACTCCCGAACGACCGGCGCGACCAACAGGGCGGACAGCAATCCGGCCACCGGGTAGAGCCATAAAGAAAATTTGATGAACGATCGCCAGTGGTAGCGTTGTAACCAGGTCATGGGTCGCGCCTTACGGAGTTCAACCTCGACGACTCTCCGAGTGGCTCCTTATGATATAGGCGGTATCTTCCCGCAGGCCCGTAGGTCCCAAAGTGAGATCGAAGGACGGGACCTACGGGGCGTAACAGAAAAGTTCAGGCAGCCTTATTTCGACCGCTCCTACGGTGTGGAACCCTTTTCCGGAGCGGGAGCAGGAGCCGGCGTCGGCGCTGGTGCGGGAGCCGCCTCCGGGGCTGGAGCGGGTGCCGGTGCTGGAGCCGCAGTTGGCGCCGCCGGCTTGGAGGCCGCTGCCGAAATTCCCGCCGTATATTCACCTTTGCTGATTTCCGTTACTTCCGAATTCTGAATCGTCACTTCGGCGCCGGACCGGGCATCTTTGAAGGTCGCCGCGCCCCCACTTTCCTTTTTCACCTTTTCCGTGTAATAGGTGTTTCCTGTGCCGGGATCTCTAACCTTGTAGTAAGATGCACAGGCCGTCACAAGCAAACCCACCGCCAATGGAACGAAAATCCAGCTCATAATCCTGAACCGTTTCATGATTTTTTCCTCCTTTTTTGGGGACCGTGTCCCGTGTTGTTTTGTCATTCTTATTGCATGGTGACATCGAAACGAAGGCATAAGGTATCCTGTTCCACCCACGTTGTCAACGGATCCTCCGACGGTTATTGCCGGCAGTCCGAACAAACAGATCACTTCCCTTTTTATGAACCGTATCGCTCATCGGATCGGCCGGAACAACGGTCGTCCCGCCGCCCGACGAATCCGACAAGCTCAGCGGTCTACGATTCGTGGACGATAGGAAAAGTCCTCACTTCGCCAACGGAATTTGCGAGGCGAGTTCATACCGGACCAACGCCCGGATCTTGTTCTCGATCTGAATATAAACCGCCACCTTTTTCATGGGAAGAACTTTTTCCAGCTTGGGAATGTAGGATTTTTTCAGTCCCACTTCGGCGTTCTCGATCGCGACCGCTTCGCTCAGCAGCGATTTCGCCTTGGCATCGTCTATCGTATTGCCGTTATAGGCGTCGGCGTAGCTCATGATCAATTTGGCCAGGCGCTGATTGATGCCCCCCAGGTCCTTCTGATAGCTTTCATAGACAGGCCAAAACCCCTTGGCCTCCGCGTCCGTCAGCTCCAGGTTCGACGACACGACGAGCTTTTTATCGGCCTTCACCTTGTCCTTCAGGGCCTGCATGGTGTCGGCAGTCATTTCCTGCGCAAGGACCGACCCGGCACTAAAAAGCACACTCACGATTAATGCGATTCGAAAAAGATTCATGACATGGACCTCCTTATGTTGAATTTGACTTGACACCTCATGCGCCAAGCCGAACGGATTGTTCTTACATCTTGGTGACAATTCTGAATCAATGCCTACACGGTTCCTCTCAATCAATTGGGGCTCTCTAAGGTCCGGACCCTCTCACATCAAATTAAGGAGGTGTGGTGCGCCAGCTCGTTGGGTCGGCCCCCATTTTCTCGCCCAGGTCGGCCAGGTTGTTCATAACCTCCGACACAAACGTGCCCGGCTTGGGCGGCACCCACTCCTCAGGGACGGACATGACCCGCACTTCCACATCCCCGCTGTGCTTGAGTTTTGCGATCTCGGCCAGCGCAAAGAGGTGGCGCATCGAATTTATGGTGGACGTCTGTGTGGACATGATCGTCGCCCGGCCCATGATGTCGGGCCATCGCTCCTGTGTGACCTGCGGTGGAAACCGGAACTGGTTGTTGAAAATGACCCAATAGCGTATGGGCGGCATCGGTTCGCCGGGATGCCTCTCTTCCCACATGTCGGGAAGACTGCGCGCCCGCTGCCCGTAGATAATATTTCCGGTGATCGCGCCGTCGACATAAAGGTAATCACCAATGTCCCTTGCCGGAAATATTCCGGGTATGCCGGCGCTGGCCAGAAGGATCCTGTGCACCCGGTCCGGATCGTTGTCGGCCAGTGCTTTCTTGGCCTCGGCCACAATATTCCACGCATGATTTTCGCCCAAGTCGATGTTCGTCGTGTTGACCACCAGTCCGCGGCCATTGCCATACTGCGCCGCGATCCGCTCCAGCATCGGGCGGTCCAGCGCCGTGCGCACTTCGCGCTCAAGTCCGGGCAGGGAGTAGAATGACGGATTGTTCGGCAGAAAGAACAGCTTCCCGCGTGAAACGGCCCAGTCATTTTGCGGACGGCGGTACAACTGAACAATGCGTTCGATGGATTCATCATCGCCCAAAAAGGCAAACGGGGCGATCAACGCGCCTGTGCTGACGCCGGTGACCACATCGAACTTCGGCCGCGCCAGTTCGCCCTTGACGCGCCCCCACCCCTTCAGCACGCCCGCGCCGAAGGCGCCCCAGTCCCCGCCGCCCGAGATGACCAGCACGTCCAGGGTCCTCCACTTCGACACCTTGGTATCCGTTGACGGTGCCTGGGCCTCGCGCTCGACACGCTCCAAAAGTTGCTGCATGAATTGGCGCGTTTCCTTGGCCCTCGCGGCATCATCCGCCTGACGGGCCGCGAACAGGTCTTCCTGTGTCCGGTCCGGGCGACGTTGTACCGAGGCGCAGCCGATAATAATCGTGTTTATGATCAGGATCGCTGTGAAAAGGCGCAATGCTCCGACCATTTTCCCCGTTGAGCACGGTCGCTCTATTCGTGGTTTTCTAATCACGGTGTGGATCGCGCCGTTGAATCCTGAGCTATGCATGTTGCTGTCTCCTTTCATCCAGGTCCGTTCCTTACTCCAAACTCCAACCCGGAACGGTGTTTGCCCGTGGCTTACTTGGCCAAGGGAATTTGCGAGGCCAGCTCATACTTCACCAACGCTCGGATCTTGTTCTCGATCTGGATATAAATCGCCACCTTTTTCATGGGAAGAACTTTTTCCAGCTTGGGAATGTAGGATTTTTTCAGTCCCACTTCGGCATTCTCGATCGCGACCGCTTCGCTCAGCAGCGATTTCGCCTTGGCGTCGTCTATCGTATTGCCGTTATAGGCGTCGGCGTAGCTCGCGATCAACTTGGCCAGGCGCTGATTGATGCCCCCCAGATCCTTCTGATAGCTCTCATAGACAGGCCAAAACCCCTTGGCTTCCGCGTCCGTCAGCTCCAGGTTCGACGACACGACCAGCTTTTTGTCGGTCTTTACCTTGTCCTTCAGGGCTTGCATGGTGTCGGCAGTCATTTCCTGCGCAAGGACCGTCCCCGCGCCAAAAAGCACACTCACGATTAATGCGATTCGAAAAAGATTCATGACTTGGATCTCCTTTTGTTGAATTTAACTTGACGCCCCATGCGCCAAGCCAAAGCGTTTGTCCTTATTTCCAAGCGCTACTCTTTGCCCTTGCGCATCGACCTCGCCATGGACTTGACCAGCGGCAGGATCATGGCTAGTAAAGGGGAGTCGAGGGGACGGTGAATGAAGGAAGTGACGGTCGATTTTATCGATGCAAAATCCTCACGGGCCCCCCGGATCTGCTCCTGCATCGCCGCAAACTCGGCGGTCAGCTCCTCGAGGGCGACCTCCCTCGCCTCCACCGCGAGTTCCAGTTCTGGATCGGCCCGAACGGTCCCCGCCACAACGATGGCCAACACAGCCAGAAGAAAATCCGCCGCGGCCACCAGCAAGGCCGCACCGACCGACCCCATGCCGGGCTGGAGTGCGAGGTATCCGGCGACATTGAGCATGGCGACGCCGAACAGCCCCACCAGGCACGCGCAGATGAGCAGCATGCCCCGTCGCGAGGCTCGTCGCATCTTGAGGCCGGCAATGAGCGATTCAGCCCGCCACAGCACGTGAAGATTCCGAATCAGTCGCTCCATCACTCCCCCCTATCGACTCAGCATCCGACCGACAAGGATGCCGACCAACAACGCCCCCAGCACATAAGCCACCGGCCGCTTGGTGATTCCGGTCTCGATCGACTCGGTCAGCTCTTCCATCACGGCCTTGAGTTCCTCCGTCATCGCCATCTCTTCGCCGACGGAAGACGGCGTTTCCGCGCTCCGGGGCGACGCCGCGCTCAACCGGCGCGCGCGCAGCTCGGCCACCTCCCGGCGCAGCGCTTCGATCTCGGCATGAAGATCGGTGTTCTGTGACCTGTCACCCGGTTTCATGTTCATCCGTTTCATCCTCCCCTTTGGCGACGGCACACGAGGCCGCCGCCTTTTTTTAGAACCGGCACCCATACGAGGCGGCGGTGGCGAATGGTATCGCGTTTATTTATGAACATCCGTGTCGACTAAATCGCCCCCGCTTATTCCATCGCTCGGCATGATATCTTTACCGGCGCAGTTTTTCTACTCGGTAAATTACCAGCTCGTAAATTTACGAGTTGCTAAATTTTCGAAAATATGCGTTTCATGCCACCCCCAGATCCTGCCGGACAGTGCGCAGGGCGCGTTCAGAACCAGAGCAACTGCCAGCCCACCCCGATCGTTTGGAACGAGGAACCCACACGGGTCGAAACTCCATTGGTGTAGGTCAGCTTCAACGACTGGCTCCGCGCCACCGGGAAGGAGAGCGTCAACCCTCCCCGGGTATTATCTTGCCGGTCGTTATTCCCTTGTCCATCGACCGTCGTCGTACCGCCGGCGTAATAGGTGAAATCAAAGGCCGCCCATAAGCGCGGACGAATCGTGTATACAACATGGGTCTGATACGTCGTAAGCGAATCCTGTCTTTTGACGTGCCCGCCGAAGAAATTGTCGTTGGCCGTGAACAGCCAGACACCCGCGTAGAATTCGAATCCCCAGTTCCCGACCGGATGCGAGAGCCCCAACTCCGGTTTGAAGGCCCAGCGGTTTGCCCCGAGGTTGATCAGCTTTGACGAGTCGTACTGGCCGAACGGGGCAACAACGACAAGGCTCGTGCCCAGAGTGGTCTCCGGCTCGCGCTTGAAGAATTCCATCGGCTCCAGCGCCGGCCCGCCGATCAGGTTCACGGCAAACCGAAGCTGCGGGTCGGCCAATGCCGAACGATTGACGCTGCGACTCATCTCCTCCACATTGCCGTGGACCGTGCCCCACGCATAGGGCGTCGTCAGCGTCACGCTCGCCTCCCGGCCGAAGAGGCCGAAGGTCCGTCCGTAGTAGGGAAAAGCAGTGGAGACCTTGGCATGAACGTTCTGAATCGGCAGGGAGGGGTCGAGCACGACGCCCCCGCTCGAGTAAAGGTAGCCCACGCCGAGGAAGTTCACGCCCACGGGTGAAGGCGAGTAGGCCCGGGGTTCGAGCTGCTGTGCCGACGCCGGTCCGGCTCCGACAAACAACGCGGCGAGAACGATAAACCCTGCGGCTATTACGATCGCGCATCTCTTCATTCCACCCCTGCCTCGAATTTCTGATCAACTATCCCCTCCGGCGCATGATAAGAATGCGTCTCAAGTTCGCGATGGACATGGACGTTATCGCCCATCAGAAGTGGAAGGTCACCGCGACCGCCGGTCCGTTGAACCGAATGTTCTGAAGCAGCCGGTCGCCGGACTGGTCGTAGTTAAGACTGCGATAGGACGCCAAGACATCTATCCAATCAAAGGCGTAGCCGATTCCTGCCAAGGCCTGCCACGTCAGAGCGGATTCGCCCGTCCCGAAATCGAGATAATAAGGAACAAACCAGTCACCGCCGAATCGTATCCGGCCCCGCAGGCCAATAATCGCGTCGATGAGATCTCCGCGATTGGAATGATCCCCCACGCTCTGTACGGAAATCCCGGGTCCCGTGATGGTCGAGGTAAGGTCCCAGCTAACCCGCGTCTTGATGACGAGATAGCGTGCGCCGGCCAGGATATCGAGCGTGGCGGTGTCATTCCGTGCAACGGTATAGCTTCCCGCCAAGGTCCAGACGCCACCTCTCAAACTCGTCTCTGTATTCACATTCTGATCCCGCGGAATGTGTATGGTGCCATCCGGACCCGACACCGACTTCAGGCTGCTCTCCTGATTGGCAAAGTCCAGGCCGATGATGTCGGTAAAAATCGCCCACGGCCCCTTTCGCGCCTCGCCGCTGAGCATCAAGGCAAACGTTAGATTCTCAAGGTAACTGTTCGGGCCGGTCTCGGCGTCGGCGCTGGTTCCCGGTCCCGCCGGAAAATGGTCAATCCGAAGATCGCCGTTGATATTCGGCAGCCAGATGTAGGGCGTCACCGCAAAATGCCAATCCCCGTCGTAGGGATCGTCTGCGGCCCGGGCCGGGAGTTCGGCTCCGATCATTAATATCCCCAGCACAACCAAACAGCCGACGATCCTCCATCGAGTCAGACACCCCCTTTTCCGTTCCCAAACCGGAACGAAATATTTCAATCTCAACGAACCTCCCTTTCGCGTCGTGCAAAATAGAGGTAAGCGCCCACGCTGAAGAAATTGGTCACAACCGCGATGATATTCCAAAGAACCACGGGTCTCGACACAATCAACAACCCGTAATAGACCCAGAGGATCTGAAAGGCGCCCATTATCGCCGCCATCCTCGGATTCATGCCAGCGGTGGACCGTCGCCGGAGCATCGCGATCAGGTCCGGCACGGCGGCAAAGGTGGTTCCGAATCCCGCCACCAAACCGATGATCTCGGACCGGTGAAACCGGGGGATAAGCAGGCTCGCCGTGTCCTGAGGGACCAATTCCTCACACCCCGTGAGAGCGATCACGCCGAGGCAGAAAAATCCCAGCGCAAGTTTCTTGGAAAAATCCACCTTCACCGTCCT
>Ga0335082_10003133_pt1 | contig 17935 bp, 13 predicted proteins | sample Lox_Sample_41_FD_206718 | JGI IMG/M metagenome (GOLD analysis project Ga0335082, IMG submission 206718) | Soil microbial communities from Loxahatchee National Wildlife Refuge, Florida, United States - Lox_Sample_4.1 | ecosystem: Environmental > Terrestrial > Soil > Wetlands | place: USA... | reverse complement strand
CGTGTCGAATCCCGAGGAGATCTTCATTGGCAACGACGGCGGCCTGTGGCGTTCTACTGATGCCATAAGCGAGATGGGTCCGATCTGTGATGCCGGCGACGCCTCGCATTTTACGAACCTGAACGGGACGATCGGGTCGCTTGCGGAGGTAGGGAGCATGTCGCTGGTGACGACCACTCCCTACACGATGATGGCCGGGCTTGGTGACATCGGGACAGCCGGCGTGAAAAGCACGGAAGGACCAACTGCCTTGTGGCCGCAGATCCTGGATGGCGAGGGCGGGCCGGTCGCGATCGATCCGGAGAATGCCGCCAACTGGTACGTGAACAGTGGCGCGGGCGTGTCGATTCACCGCTGTTCGCAAACGGGAGCTTGTGACATCGCGGCCTTCGGCTCGAGTCCAGTAGTTGGCGATACGGATGTGAACGGCGATGGAATCGCCATGGCGATGCCAGCGCCCTTCATCGTCGATCCGTTGGATTCGTCGCAATTGCTGGTGGGAACGTGCCGCCTGTGGCGCGGGCCGGCCGATGGAGGATGGACAGCATCGAATGCGATCAGTCCCATGCTGGATGGCGCAATGGGACACAGCCGCTGCTCAAATGACGCCCTCATTCGAACGATCGCGGCCTTGCCGCTTGCAAGCGGCGGCGAGGTGATCTACGTGGGTATGTACGGCGTGGGTGATGGAGGTGGGAGCCTGGGGGGGCACGTCCTGAAGGCAACGTACGATCCGGCAGGCACCTCCTTGCCGGTCTGGCAGGACCTGACCGCGAACCCCGTGACCAACGACACGCTGCGCGTGAATTATTACGGGCTCGATATCTCGAGTGTCTTTGTCGACCCGCATGATACGACCGGAAAGACGGTCTACGTTACTGTGGAGGGGTTTCCGGATCTGACGCACAACGTGCGCGTCGTATACCGGTCAAGTGACGGTGGAGCGCATTGGGCTTTTATTACTGCGAATCTTCCGAGTTCACCCGCCAACGCCCTCGTGGTGGATCCGCTGGACGCAAATACGGCCTATATCGCGACGGACAACGGTGTTTATTCAACGCGACAGGTTGCTTCCTGCGCAGCGGCTGCTTCGCACTGCTGGTCTGCATTCGGGACCGGGTTGCCGCACGCACCTGTGGTGCAGCTGAGTGCGGCTCCAGCCACTGCTTCGCTGAATGTGCTGGTTGCAGCCAGCTACGGGCGAGGCGTGTGGCAGATTCCGCTATGGACAGCAGGGACGCAAACGACGAGCGCCACGGTCTCTCCGGTGTCGCTGACGTTTGGCGCGCAGGCCGTGGGTACGCAGGCCGCAAGCCAGAATCTGACCCTGACAAACACCGGGGGAATTGCACTGACGCCGACGTCGATTGCTGTGACTGGCGACTTCAATGAAACAGACAATTGCGCTGGTGCGGCGATCAATGTGGGAATGAGCTGCACAATTCAAGTGAAGTTCACGCCGAGCCAGACCGGCGACAGACCGGGCCAACTTGCGATTGCCGCCAACGTTCCTGGGGGTCAACTGATTGTGCAGCTCGATGGAACCGGTACCAGCTCCGGCATCGTCAGCCTCGCGCCCGGGTCGCTGACCTTTGGCCAGGTTGCCGTTGGATCGACGTCGAACCCGCTATCGGCGACCGTAGAGAATGCAGGAGTCGCGGCGGTATCGATCACGAGCCTTAGCGCAACGGCGCCGTTTTCGGTCGCAACCAACGCATGCGGCAGCTCGATCGCGGCAAACAGCGATTGCGAAGTGACGGTGGTTTTCAAGCCGACTCAGGCGGGCAGCGCCGCCGGCACCCTCACGATGGTTGACGCGGCCGGGACACTGACTGTCGCGTTGAGCGGGACCGGCGCGAGTGTCGCCACAGATGGGATTACGCCATCGTCGCTGACATTTGCGGCGACGCCGGCGGGACAACTCTCAACCGCGCAAAACGTTGTGCTAGCGAACGATGGCGATCTACCGCTGAACTCCATTGCAGTTTCGGCAAGTGCCGGGTTCCAGACAAGCGACAACTGCGCCGGTTCTCTGGCCGGCCACTCAAGTTGCACGATCAGCGTGGTATTTGCACCCGCCCGGGTTGGCGAACAGAGTGGGACACTCACGGTAAGTGATTCCTTGCGAACGCAGACCGTGCCGTTGTCGGGCGCTGGCCTGCTTCCGCCCACCCTGAGCGCGAACCCGGTGCAACTCAGTTTTGCGGTGCAAGCTGTCGGCACGGCAAGTACGCCATCGACGGTGACGGTCGAAAACACTGGCGGTGCTCCGATGGTGAATGTCGGGTTCCAGATAACGGGAGCAGGAGCAGGCAGCTTCTCTCTGGGAGCAACCACGTGCGGCTCCGTACTGGCCGCGGGAGGCGGCTGCAATGTTCAGGTCGTTTTTAGTCCCAGGACTGCGGGGGCAATCACGGCCGTGCTGGTGGTTTCATCATCAACGACCGGCGTTGATGCGGTTCAGGTGCGGTTAACCGGAACGGGCCAGACGGCATCGGGACTGAGAGTCAGCCCTGTGCAGATGGAATTCACCCAGGCAACCCTGGGACAGGCGAGCGCGGCGCAGACCGCCACGATCACGAACACGACAGGCGTTGCGGCGGATGGGCTGACGCTGGCGCCGACCGGGCCCTTCGGGCTGGTGCAAAACGCATGCGGAGCAAGTCTGGCCGCGGGTGCTTCCTGCACCACGGGAGTTGTCTTTACGCCTATCGCGAATGGGATTGCCACGGGCTCTTTGGCAGTGAGCTCGCCTGTATTTGCGAGTTCGGCTCTACTCGCGCTGGGCGGTACTGGAGGAGCGGCGGGAACGGCGCAAGTCCTGCCAGCGGTTGTGAACTTTCCGACGACCGGGGTCGGCACGACGAGCGCGGCTCAATCAGTGACCATCACGAACACCGGCACCGTCGCTCTCAGCGACATTGCTGTTGCGGTTTCCGGCGCGTTTCAGTTGACCAGCTCCACCTGCACCGCATCGCTCGCGCCCGCTGCTTCCTGCACCGGCATCGTGGTGTTTGCCCCGGCAACGGCCGGTGAACTGAGCGGAAACCTGACGGTCTCGAGCAGCATGCTTGTGGCGAGCCTGCAAACGCCGCTATCGGGGATGGGATTTGATTTTTCGGCTTCGGTGGCCGGCAATTCAGGCCAGACAGTATCTGGCGGGCAGACGGCCCGGTATACTTTGATGCTTTCACCCATGAATGGCTCGTCCGGTACCTTTGCGTTCCAGTGCGATTCGCTGCCGGCACATGCGGCATGCGCGTTCAATCCCACGAGCGAAACGGTCGCCGCGAACACAACTGGAAGCGTGACCGTTCAAATTGCAACAGGGCAGACGGCGAGTGCGGCGCGGCGCCCATCGATTGGCCCGGGATGGCGAGCTGCGCCGTTTGCGCTGGGACTGATCGTGTTGCCGATCGCATGGCGCAGATCGCGGAAGTTCCTCTGCATCATCGGATTTCTCGTATTTGCCGCCTCTGGAGTGATCAGTTGTTCTGGAGGAGGAGGAGGAAGCAAAGGGAGCGCATCGCCGCCGCAGCAGACGTCCAACAACACACCCGCGGGAACGTACTCTGTCGGCGTTACGGCGACGGCAAACGGGGTGTCGCACAAGGTGATGGTGTCACTCACCGTGGACTAGAGCAAAACCAGAGTTGCTGTATCCGGGGCTGCGCAGCCTCGTTGATGCGACCACCAGGGAGCGGCAACCTTCCAGGAGACTCATCTCGGGCCACACCAACTCTGGTTTTGCTCTACAGCGAGATCATCCGCACGCAGGCGCCGTGCGGCTTGTTGGGGATCAGGGGCGTAATCGTTCACCGGATATACTTGACTTTCGAACGAGGTGCGAAGGGAAGAAGCCGAAGATGACTGCCAGGGTAACCGTAGAGGACGTCAAGCGCGTGGCCGAGTTGGCAAACGTGGAACTGACTGCGGGTGAGACCGAGGGCATGCTCCACGATCTGAACGCGATTCTTGACTATGTGGCTACGCTGAACGAGCTCGATACTTCCGGTGTTGCTCCGCTGGCGCAGGTGAGCGAACTTGAGGGCGCCGGGGGCGCCAGTTCGCTTCGTCAGGATGCAGTTGTGCCGTCGCTCGATCGGAGGACAGTCATGCCGCAGGCACCCGAGACCGATCAGGTTTTTTTCAAGGTGCCCAAAGTGATTGAGAGATAGAAAGGTTCCCGCGCGAGCCGGGGGGACCAAAGAATCGCCACCAAGGAAGGCCCGATTTGCCAAGCGAAGTGACGTCCAGTGAGACCTATGTTGAGAAGCCGAAGACTCTGGCCGAGCTTCGCGCAGGGATTACCTCGGGCAAGTTGAAAGCGGTTGACCTCGCCGCCACCTACTATGAACGCATTGAGAAGGTGAACCCGCGGCTGAATGTCTATCTGAGCCTGACGAAAGAGCGGGCGCTGGAGCAGGCGGCCATGGTGGACGCAGCTGCGGCAAAAGGTGATCCGCTGGGTCCGCTGGCGGGAATTCCGATCGGAATCAAGGATGTGCTTGTCGTGCGCGGGGGCACAGCAACCGCTGGATCGAAAATCCTGAAGGGGTACCATCCGCCATACGACGCAACCGCAGTCAGGCGGCTCGAGGACGCTGGAGCCGTGTTGCTGGGCAAGCTGAACTGCGACGAGTTTGCGATGGGCTCTTCCAACGAGAACTCGGCTTACGGACCGGTAAGGAATCCTGTAGACACGAGCCGTGTTCCCGGGGGATCGAGCGGCGGCTCTGCAGCGGCCGTCGCGGCAAATATGGCAGTCGCGACGCTCGGGACGGACACCGGTGGATCGATCCGGCAGCCGGCGAGCTTCTGCGGTGTGGTGGGTGTGCTTCCGACCTACGGGCGAGTTTCGCGCTATGGGTTGATTGCATTTGCTTCGTCACTCGACCGCATCGGGCCGTTTGCGACAAACGTGCGGGATGCGGCAACCGTTCTCGGTGTGATTGCAGGACACGACCCCTGTGATGCGACCAGTTCTCCTGCTCCGGTTTCCGATTATGCAGCAGAGAGTGACAGGCCCGTCCAGGGACTGCGCATCGGGGTCCCCGCCGAGTATTTTGGCGAAGGGCTCGATCCTGAGGTGCGTGAGCGGATCGAGGAAGGCATCGCATCGCTGAAGGCCGCGGGATGTGCAGTGAAACCAATCTCGCTGCCGCACACGAAGTACGCTATTCCAACCTATTACCTGGTTGCGACAGCGGAAGCCAGCGCTAATCTCGCGCGGTTTGACGGGGTGCGCTACGGATATCGTTCGCCGGCATCGGACACCCTTGCCGCGATGTACAATCACTCGCGCGATCAGGGGTTTGGTGCGGAGGTGAAGCGCCGCATTCTTCTGGGCACGTATGCACTGAGCGCGGGCTACTACGACGCGTATTATCTGAAGGCTCTGAAGGTACGACGGCTGCTTGCAGAGGATTTTCTGCGGGCCTTTGCCGATGTGGATGCGATTGTGACACCGACCGCGCCCATGCCTGCTTTCAAGCTGGGTGAGAAGACGGGCGATCCGCTCGCGATGTACCTGGCGGATATATACACAGTCACAGCCAGCCTTGCGGGGATCTGCGGCGTGACCGTGCCGTGTGGAACGACCAAGCCTGGGTTGCCTGTGGGAATGCAGGTGCTGGCAGCACATCTGAAAGAGGGAACAGCGTTTCGCGTTGCGCGCGCGGTGGAGTTGGCGCAGGGCCAGGGGTGAGTAAGTGAAGCGGCTAGGGGTTGTGGCGAGTGTTCTATCGGGTCTGATTGTGATCACGTCATCGGCTAATGCGGTTCCGCGCAAGCATACCGTGGGCCTCGGCGCGACCAAGCGCGTGCCGTATTCCAAGATCGGAGATCCTGCAGGAGCTCAGCCGGGAGAAGATGGTCTCAGGATTCGTCCATTGGTGGTGGACGGCCAGGTGAAGGAATGGACAACCGGGGATGCGCATGACGTCACCGACCGGAGCTTCGTGGTCAGGAGGGCGCTGCGGCTGAACGATGAATTGCCGGGCGAAAAAACGAAGGCAGGCGAAGCGCACTGGGTTTGGCAGAGGGGGCCGTGGCTCATGGTGGATCGTGTGACTGGGCACGTGACCGCTCTCAAACTGCCCGACTATGATCCGGGCGTGAGCCAGGTGAGCTGGTTCCGCGATTACGGGGCCTATTGTGGCGTAACCGCCAGCGGGAAGAGCCTCTACGCCGTGGTGGCACAGATTTCCGGGCGGAAGCCGGTGCTCGCGAAGAAGCTTGCAGCGTACAACCCGGAAGACCGGAGCCAACCAGCGTGCAATATGCCAGAGTGGCAGCGTGAGCCCCTGAGAGCGACATTTCATCCGGCGGGAGGAGAAGCCACGAGCTTCGATATCATCGCGGGATCGGCGGTGTTGGTCGAGGAGTCGGGCGACGAGCCGGAACCCGCCGAGCCTGCAAAGAATTAGGCGGCGGGAAACTTACCACGATCCTGAGCCGGCCGCGATCAGGAGTGATACCGATGGAAAACCTCGAAGAGCTTTTGGAAAGGGCCAGGGTGGCTCATGGGCATCTTTGCGCCGGTCAGATTCTGGGCGTTCGCATGGCCCTGCTCGGGCTGAAGGAACTCGGAATCTCCGACCCACTGGGAGCCGACCGGAAACGCCTCGCGACCTTTGTAGAAATCGATCGCTGTGCGACTGATGCAATCGGACTGGTGACCGGCTGCAGGCTCGGAAAGCGAACCCTCAAGTTCAGAGACTGGGGCAAGATGGCTGCGACCTTTGTCGATCTCGCTTCTGGCGAAGGGGTGCGGATTGTCGCGCTGGAAGGATCGCGCGATCTGGCGCGAAATCTGTATCCGCACATCGAGAGCAAAAGCCAGCAGCAGATGCAGGCCTATCGCGAACTGCCGGAGAGCCAGCTTTTTCGAGTGGAGCGGGTGCGTGTACACGTCGATCCGGCTGAGTTGCCCGGCTACAAGGCGGAGCGCGTAAGCTGCGCCCGGTGTGGCGAGGGAGTGAACTTCGGCCGGTACGAGGAAGTGGACGGTAAGCACCTCTGTCTCAGCTGTGCGCGCCCAGAGTTGCGCTACTGGAGTTGAGGTCCGCCGCGTGTGGCCATGTGGGTTGATGGAGAGCATGCCGCGCGGAGGTGAACTTGCCGAGTCTGCTTCAGAATTTTCGTTTGACGGTCTGAATATAGTTGCGCCACAAGCGGGCAAGGGCGCTCCATTGCTCGTCGGTAGGACTCTCCTGGGTCGTTTCGGTTCTAGTGACGAAGTAGAGAGCCGGAACGCCAATCGATGGCTGCGCCTCCATGTACTCCCACCAATTTCTCAGGGTGGTGGATGAGGCGTTATCTGTGTCGACGAGCGGCCAGCCTGATATGTTCGCAATCTGAGCGCGCAGCCGCAAAACATCGGGTACGTTTCGGGTTGCATACCAAATGTCATTGAGCCGGATCAGGTCAGAGGATTCGCGGAAGAGCGCGTTTGGCGTCTGCGTTTCAACCATTGCATCCGGCTTGCTCCTGTGAGCCTCGGTCCACAGAATCCACTGGAAGCGGCGCACGAATTCAATTCCGGTTGCGGAACCTGTGAGTGGCAATCCAGGCGCAGCTGGAGCGCCAACCCAATCCTCTTTGAAGCCGTCGATTCCGATGTCTTCAACGAGGTGGCGAATGCGAGGGCGCAACCAGGACTCATACTCCGGTTTGCCCACGTCGGCAATTACACATTTTCCCTGATACATTACGCAAAGATCTGCGGGGAGCCCATCTTGATGCGCCACTGGCACCCAGAGCAGGACATGCCGGCCTTTAGCGTGCTGCGCAGCGACAAAGCCCTTCATGTCGGGCCATTTCTTCTCGTCGACTTCAAAGTTTCCGTAGCCCTGCTGCCACTTATCGTCGATGACGATCGTGCCGACGGGCAGCCCCCGCTGTTCGAGGGTTTCGACCCACTTCTCGTAGTTGGCCTGCGTCGCCATGGTATTGGGCGCAATCCCATATGGCACGGATTCGACAGTCTGTTCGGCCCAACCGCAGAAGATCGGCAGGTGATGCCACAGGACATCATGGCCATCGGAGCGAGTGGAGAATCCGCTTTGATCGAGCCATGCCGTGTAATTTGCCAGAGTCTCGAGGGATTCATGAGCAAAGTGGATGGCGAGCACGGGCGAGGCAAAGCCACCGTCAACCGCCGCGTAGCCCATATAGTCGACGAAGAAGGAAGCTCCGGCATAGCGAGAACCGGTGTACTCAAAGGCGGGAAACTTGTACTGACCCGGCTGCGTGCCGATGCCAAGGCCGACCCAGGCGCCGTTCGTGTGAAACGCGAGAAACAGAGGCGGCGGAGCGAAGATTCCCGTGATGCGTTCAGGGCGAAAGTCGTCTTCCGAGTCGGGCTGGCGCCCTCCGCTGAAGCCGAGAATCTGAGGCATGGCGATATTGAACTCGAACTGATTGGCATGGTTGGGACTTGGGGAGAAATAGCGATCGGCGTAGATCGTCGTGTCCCATAGAAAGTTGGGAGTCATGCCGTTATCCCAGCGATTCGAGACTCCGTTGGAGAGGAAGTAGCTGCGGCCGAGTTTGCCGTGGCCATTGGCGAACTGCTGGAACTCGATATGGTCGGGAAGAAACCTCCAGAGGAACCGACGACCTGACCAAAGAGAGCTCGTTGCGGTGGTCGCGAGTTCCCATGTGCTGTCAGGGTTCTTGCGGAGCGAAGACTGGATCCCAGAGAGATGCTCTTTTTCCTTGTCGGAATCGAGACCCGAGACAACAGGGACAATGAAGACAGGCTCGTTTTCATGCTCTATCAACAAGCGCGGCGGAGTTCCAGCCTGCAGCCGGACCGTATACTGCGCCATTTCGATCTGATTGGCTGAAGCGCCATCTTCGGAACGGCTGGGAGTCACGATCGCGAATAAAGTCAGGATGTGGGCGGGAAGGAGGCGGGTGAGAGGATATTTGGGCATCGTGGCGCGAGGACTCGCAGGACGAAGTTATGCTAGGCGCTTTCGGTCGCGGAAGTCCACTTCGAGAGCCTGGTTGGAACAGCCTGAGACAGATTCTGGCGATCTGATCCAAATGGGCTTACGGGGACACGCGGACGATGGGCGAGGCAGCCTTGACACGCCAGCGGTCACGCATTTCTTATCTTTAGAGGTTCTCTTTTTGGAATCTGGCGGGGATATGTGTGCGCTGCAGGTGGCGCCTGTCCGGAGCCCAGCGGGAACTGTGTCGAACAGGAAGCAACGGTAAGCTGGGTCACAGGCTTGTATGCGGGCGGGGGAGTATGGTTCAAATGCCGGCAACAAGCGGGCCAGCCTTCCAGAGCCTGAGCCGGATGTGCCAGGAGGCCAGGACCATTCCCGGAGACCAATTCAAGTCAGGCGCTCGATAGGACGGAAGCGTCTGTGCCCTGGGCGCGGCAGTCTGGCGCGGCCAGAGGTGAGCAAAGGATGATTGTGACGACGAGTTTCGCATTGTTGGCGGCTGTGGCCGCCGGTGGCGGAAGCAGCATTCCGATGCTTCTGCCTTTGTTGTTGATCCCGGTCTTGTATCTGGTGATGATACGTCCGCAACAGAAGCGCCAGAAGCAATGGCAGGAGATGCTCAGCCAGATCAAGAATGGTGACCGGATCACGACGGCTGGCGGTATTCGCGGCACCATCGTCTCGATCAAGGACGACGTGGTCATCATTCGGGTGGCGCCGGACAGCGTGAAGCTGGAAGTTGCGAAGAACGCCATTGCGTCGGTCACCACCCAGGAGTCGTCGGGGGACTGAGATTGAACTGGCCAGCACAACAGACTGGAAATATTCTGGTTGGTTGAGCGAATTCGAGCCGCGGCATTAATTGCATCGGCGGCGGCAAATAGAGAATTGGAGCAATGAAGAAGAATCTGAAGAACAAAATAGCCCTGATTGTCGCGGTCCTGCTGATTTTCGTCTACGGCATTTTCGGGCTGCCTTCCGGGTTTTCCGGCAAGGCGCTCATGGATTCGCTGACCAAGCGCATTCACCTTGGTTTGGATCTTCGAGGTGGCGTCCACCTGATTCTGCAGGTGGTGGTGTCGGAGGCGGTCAACGCCGAGACCGACAATTCGGTGGCTCGGATCCAACAGGATCTGCAGACAGCAAAGCTGACGTATTCGCAGGTGTACAAGCCGGATCCGGCCCGTCCGGACGTGATCAAGGTGGAAGGCACGGATCCGACCAAGTCGTCGGCCGTTCGATCCGCGTTGGACGCCAAGTACTCGAATGAGTACGACGTAAGCGGGGGCTCTGACACTGCCTTTACGGTCACGATGAAGCCGAATATTGTGAAGGCGCTCAACGACAAGACCGTTCAGCAGGCCATCGAGACGATTCGTGACCGCGTGGACACGCTGGGCGTGAGCGAACCGGTGATTCAGCAGTATGGCCTGGGCGACAACCAGATCCTGGTGGAGTTGCCGGGCATTTCAGATCTCGATCGCGTAAAAGCGTTGATTCAGGACACCTCTCGCCTCGAGATTCACGAGGTGGTGGGTGGTCCCTATCCTGACGATCAGGCTGCGCTGGCAAGCGTGGGTGGCGTGCTTCCCGGCGACCAGCAGATTGTGCATGGTTCAGGGGTGATGGCGGCCGGCTCCGGCGCGGATAGCGCCTTTGTGCTGAAGCGCGTTTCCGTGGTGGCGGGCAGCGACTTCCGATCGGCCGATCCGGGCACCAACCAGAACACCGGGCAGAGAATCGTCCGGTTCACCCTGACCAACGAGGCGGGCGACAAGTTCTGGGCCTACACGAGTGCGAACGTCGGACGGAGCATGGCAGTCGTGTTGGGTGGCCGGGTCCGCGAAGTCGCCAACATCAAGAGCGCAATTCGCGACACGGGCGAGATTGAAGGCAGTTTCTCGCAGGAGGAAGTGGAAGCACTTTCGAAGATGTTGCGCACGGGTGCCCTGCCGGCTTCGCTCAACTATCTCGAGGACCGGACGGTGGGAGCCTCGCTGGGTGCAGACTCGATCAAGCAGGGGGTTACGGCAGCGATTGTTGGCATCCTTCTGGTGATGGTGTTCATGCTCATCTACTATCGCGGGTCGGGTGTGAATGCGGATCTTGCGTTGATTCTGAACCTTGTGATTCTGCTGGGGTTCATGGGCTTCTCGGGCGCGACCCTGACGTTGCCTGGCATTGCCGGAGTGATCCTGACCATCGGTATGGGCGTGGACTCGAACGTACTTATTTTCGAGCGCATCCGCGAAGAGATGCGTGCGGGCAAAGTGGCGTCGGCTGCCGTGGATCAGGGCTTCGCGCACGCGTGGGGAACGATCTTGGATACGCACGTCACGACGATTGTTTCGGCGGCCATCCTGTTCCTGTTCGGGAGCGGGCCGGTGAAGGGGTTTGCCGTAACGTTGACCTTTGGCTTGCTGGCGAACCTGTTCACGGCGGTGTTTGTCTCGAGGGTGATCTTTGACGCGCACGTGAACAAGCTGAAGTCGGGCGAGGCAGTTTCGATCTAGGGACCGTGAGCAGGGAAGGGCCTAAAGCTCGATCCCTGAGTTATCAGAAATGCCGGAGCCAGGGAAGTTCCGGCGCCAGGAAGGCAGAGAACCAGTGGAATTTTTTCGCAACGTAAATGTGGACTGGCTAGGGAAGAAATGGTATTTCCTTGGCTTTTCTTTGATCTTCAGCACCGCCGGCTTGATCTCGATGGCTATGCACTGGAACAAAATCGGCAGCCCGGTGCCGCTGGGTGTCGACTTCAGGGGTGGCACGCAGGTGCAGGTGCAGTTCCAGAATGCTCCGAACACAAACCAGATTCGTCAGGCAACCGAGGCCGCCGGGATCAAGGATGCGAGCATCCGCAGTTACGGCTCAAGCGGAACCAATGAGATGCTCATCAGCCTGCCCGAACAGCAGGACGAGAGTTCATTGGATGCTGGGCGTGCGCGCATCGTGGACGCTCTACAAGCGCACTACAATAACCCATTCACAGTCAGGAACGTACAGGTAGTAGGTCCGACCGTGGGTAAGCAGCTCGAGAAGCAAGCTACACTGGCGACCCTGTATTCGCTGCTGGGAATGCTGATTTACCTCTGGTTCCGTTTTCAGCTTATCTATGGCGTGGCTGCAGTTGTCGCATGTTTCCACGACACTCTGATTACAGTCGGCTTCTTTGCGCTTACCAACCAGGAAATCAGCCTGACGGTGATCGCGGCCATCCTGACACTGGTCGGCTACTCGATGAATGACACGATCGTCGTCTTTGACCGCATCCGAGAAAACCTGCGGCTGAGCCGGCGCGAGCCCTTGCCTGATCTGGTGAACCGGAGCATCAACCAGACGCTGAGCCGGACGGTGCTGACCTCGGGACTGACGTTTCTGACGGTGCTTTCGCTGTATGTCTACGGTGGCCCGGTGCTGCGCGGTTTTTCGTTTGCACTTGTGGTGGGAATCCTGATCGGGACTTATTCGTCAATCGCCATCGCGGCACCGATGCTGGTTGCATATCAGGAGTGGCGGGCGAAGAGCGGCAAAACAGTTGTTCTGCCTGCAGCAAAGCGGTCAAAAGTGTAGTTTCTGTGGTAGGATTGCAGCGCTCTTTAACGGAGCTTTGCAGGTGTTGGGCAGTTCTGATATAGGTGGAGCACGCTGTTGGGGAGCATTTGGATGGGCGGGAACATTTGAAGTTCCCGCGGTGTCTAATTAGAAGTAACCAACACTCCGAGTTCGAGGCTGGCCATGTTTGAAGATTCCACATTTGAATCCGGCGGCAAGATCAAAACCAGGAGCAGGTACTGGATGATGGCAACGTTCATCCTGAACGGCTCGATTCTTGTGCTGCTGATCCTTATTCCTCTGATCTATCCTGAGGCGCTGCCGAAGGCCGCCATGCAGACCCTTCTGGTGGCACCACCGCCTCCACCACCTCCGCCACCGCCGCCACCGCCGGAGGTTGTCCATGTGGTCAAGGTCCAGTCAGAGATGATGAACAATCAGCTGACTGCGCCGACAAGAATTCCGCATGACATCAAGATGGTCGCAGAGAAAGAGGCGCCTCCCAGCTCATTTGGCGTAGCCGGTGCTGAAGGTCTTGGGGGAAGTTCATCGGGCGTGCTTGGAAGCGTATTCGGCTCCGGAAGCGGACCCAAAGTTCAGGCGGCTGCGCCGAAGAAGGTCAATATCTCTGCCGGTGTGGCGCAGGGCATGTTGATTCAGAAGACGGTGCCGGTATATCCGCCGATCGCCAAGGCAGCCCGAGTGTCCGGAACGGTCGTGATTCAGGCAACGATCTCAAAGGCGGGCACCATCGAGAATCTGCACGTCATCAGTGGGCCAGCCATGTTGCAGCAGTCAGCTCTGGATGCAGTGAAGACCTGGCGCTACAGGCCCTACCTGCTGAACAACGAACCGGTCGAGGTAGAGACGACCGTCAACGTGATTTTCTCTCTCGGTGGTTAACGCGTCATTTGGCCCTTTCCGGAATCGGAAAGGGCTCTGTTTTTGACCTGAATGCGAATCCCGAAAGAGCCGCATTCCAAGCAACCGCAAATCAGTCGCAGTTCACAAACTCCTTAGGAGGAACGATTCAAGTGATTCTCGCTCAGCTCGCACATTTCGCTTCGCATACGGTCAACAGCCTGGCCTTCCTGCAGGAAGAGCAGACGGTTAGTTTCAGCCCGCTTGGGCTGTGGCAGCACATGGGCTGGTTGGCCCGCGCTGTTGCCATCATCCTTTTCATTGAGTCGATCTGGTCGCTGGCCGTCATGATCGATCGTTACCTTTACTTCTCAGCAGCCCGCAAGCAGTCGCGCGAATTTGCACCCAAGGTCGCCGGCGCGCTGAAGGACAGCAAGCTGGAAGAGGCAATCAAGATTGCCGATCGCAACAAGAAGTCGCATCTGGCCGAGGTTGTCACTGCCGGTCTGCAGGAGTTCCGCGCATCGGGCGGGGCAGCTACCGAAAGCACGATCGAGAGCTCGGGCCGCGCGTTGGAACGCGCAGAGGCCATCGTTCACGCCAAGCTGAAGAGAGGCCTCAGCGTTCTCGCCACCATCGGCGCGACCGCACCGTTCGTTGGCCTGTTCGGCACCGTCGTCGGCATTCTGAACGCCTTCCAGCAGATCGCGACCCAGAAGACTTCTGGTATCGGCGCGGTGGCCGGTGGTATTTCTGAAGCGCTGGTTACCACGGCATTCGGCCTTCTGGTGGCCATCCCGGCGGTTATGGCATTCAACTACTTCACGGGGCGTGTCGAAGCGTTCGACGTTGAGATGGATAACTCCTCGAGCGAACTCATCGACTACTTCATCAAGCAGAGCAACAGGCGCTAAGCGTCGCAGTTGCAGGCCCGAGCGAGAGACTTTTGTGGGTGGGGAAGCGGCGACGCTCTCCCACCCCGGTTTCGAGTGTCGCGCCTGCTGGTCGGCACGCTGAAAGTTCGGAAGCCGTCCTGGAAAAAACTCTTAAGGCACGGAGCCCAACATGGGAATTGCAGTTCGAAACGAAGGAAGCAAGGTCAACTCCAACATCAATGTAACCCCGATGGTGGACGTGATGCTGGTGCTGCTGATCATCTTCATGGTCATTACCCCGATGCTGCAGAACAAGGTGGCAGTCGACATGGCCAAAGTTGAAAACCCCACCCCGATGCCAGATGCCGACAAGGAAGACGCAATTGTCGTAGCAATCACGCGGGATGGCGGCGTGTTCCTGGGCCAGAACAAGATTGCGACCAGCGAACTCGGAACCAAGGTTCGGGACCGGCTGGCAGATACGCCTGGGAAGACGATCTATATCCGCGCCGACGCGCGTGCACAGTTCCGCGCAGTGGAAGACGCGATTGATGCCGTTCGGACGGCGGGCGTGGACGAAGTTGGTTTGCTAACCAACAAGAAGGAAGGCGGCGGTCTTGGCGGCCAGGAGTAATGCCCCTGCCCCTGGGGCAGCGTGGTTCACTAACGACATGCACGAAACGAGGAGTTTGAAGCCATGGCAATGACAACTGGTGGCGGTGGTGGCGGCGCGATGGGCGACATCAACGTCACTCCGATGATCGATATTCTTCTGGTGCTGCTGATTATCTTCATGGTCATCGTGCCGGTGACGCCGAAGGGTTTGGACGCGCTGGTTCCCCAGCCGCCTAAGAATCCCGAGAAGACGCCGCCGCCGAGCGATCGCACCATCGTTGTACAGGTCCTCTATCGCCCTGGCGCAGCTCCGGCCTACAAGATCAACGAGACTGATGTGGCCAAGGCTGAATTGTTGCCGCGTCTGACTGAGATTTATGCGAATCGTGCAGAGCGCGTGATGTTCGTTAAGGGCGACGACGACCTGAATTTCTCATATATCGCCGAGGTCATCGACATTGGCAAGGCAGCCAACGTGGATCATATCGGCATGATGACGCCGAAGATCATGGCGGGTCAGTAGCTCCGGGGCGAGATAGTCCGACGAAGCTGGAGCCTGCTAACGGTAACTGTGCGATCGGAATGGATCAGGCCAGCATGTCACGCGGGTTTTGCCAGAAGAACGCCGAGTGGTGCTGGCCTTGTGGTGCGAAAGGCGGGACCCGACAACCGAAGAGTAGCGGCTGGCGGGGAGAGAATCGGGACGCGGTTGGCCCCGATGCGCGCAAAATGGCAGATTCCCCGGGGCCGGATATTCGGGGACCAACAGGAGTACAATTCTTTTTTATCCCGGTTTCAGAAACTCCCGTCTGTGACCCGGATGTTTGAGTTTCCAGGTGTTGCGATTTAGAGGCGCGACCTGAAGGAGAAGGATACGAACATGAATGGACCCGCACGAATTACGGCGCTCACGGTTGCCCTGGCCGGCATGGTGCTTTCCATGGGCGGGTGCAACCGCCTTGCAGCCCGTGACCAACTGAACAAGGGAGTAGAAGCGTACAAGAGCGCTCATTACGAAGAGGCGATCGGACACTTCCAGAGAGCTACGGAACTGGATCCAACGCTTCCGATGGCGAAAAGTTATCTAGCCACGGCGCTTGCGCAAAACGTGGTTCCAGGCCTCGACACGCCGGAGAATCTCAAGAACGCTCAGCAGGCGATCGCCATCTTCCAGCAGGTTCTCGACAAAGATCCGAACGATGTAAACAGCCTTAAGCAGATCGCCGCGATCAATTTCAGCATCAAGAGGTTTGGGGATGCCAAGGAATACCAGAAGAAGGTTCTGGCCGTTGATCCCAAGGACGCGGAGGCGGCTTATACAGTGGGCGTGATCAACTGGACACTCGCTCACGAAAATGCTCTCAAGGCACTGGTTCCTGCCGGACTGAATGACGACGGTGAAGGCAACGTGAAGGCGCCGAAGCAGATCATGACCACAATCAAGGAGCAGAATGCGGCTTTGGTTGATGAGGGCATTCAGTATCTGAATCAGGCGCTGGCCAACCGCCCCAACTACGACGACGCGATGTCGTATCTGAATCTGCTGTATCGCCGCAAGGCGGATGTTGATTACGGCAATGCAGATGCGGTGAAGGCGGATGTGGCGGCTGCCAAGGACTGGAGTTCCAAGGCCATGGGCACCCGCAAGGAGAACGAGGCCAAGAAGGAAAAAGGCCCTGGCGGCATTACGATGGACTCCAGCGGAAACCTGAAGTAGTCATCAATCGGCCAGTACGCAGTATCGACGGCCTCCGCTATGTGCGGAGGCCGTTTTGCTTTGTAAGCAGCGAACAGACGAACGGCAGGAAGGCACAGGGCAGCTGACAGAGATCGAGGACCAACCGCAACGAGATTGCCTGAGGCACGTAGCCGAGAAGAATACGAGCCGGTGTGCTTGTTCGGCGCAAAACGTACTCTGAGGTCAATCAGGGCACGATCTTCGGATCACGAAGGGCCGACGACGAGCGCATCGCAAGATGTGCGTTCTCCTATTTCGCACATACGATCAAAACTGATTGACGAGAACAACAGCAGGTTACTTCGCGCCCTCTTTGAGGATCTGCTCGGCAAAGTAATTACGAACTTTGGATTCGTCGCGAAGGACCTCAATATAGGCGTTCTTGAGCAACTGGGCGTGGCTCTCGCGCAGGCTCTGCCGGATATTCTGCTGTACGCTCGGATTGCTCAACTCGCGTTGTCCAGCAGGTTCACGGGCAATCAGCTTGTAGATTGCGTAGCCGACTGCGCGCCGTGCCGGTCCGGAACCGCCATAAAGCGGCTGGATGTCGGTGATCTGGCCAAGTTTCAGCCGGCTGATCGCAGCGAAAGCTGCTGGATCCCGCTGCTGCATCTGGGACTCGGGAATGAACCCCATGTCGCCGCCGCTGGAGGCGGTGTTTGGGTCCTCGGAGAAATTCATTGCCAGACTGCTGAAGTCTTCTCCGGTGTCGAGGCGGCTGTGGATGGTCTGGATCTTCTTCTTCGCGTCGGCGTCGCTTGTAGCCTTGTTGTTCTGCAGGTTGCCGGGCTGTTGCGCCGGCAGGCTTGTCACCACGATCCAGGCGAGATGATACTGCGGCTCAATGACATTGAATTCCGGTTTGTGCGCTGCGTAGTAGTTGCCGATATCGGCGTCGGTGATGTTGATCTTTGACTCGATCTCTTTGTTGATGAGCTTGGTCTCGGTGAGTGACCTGCGGATCTGAGTCTTCAGATCATCGATCGTCATGTTGTTCTGCTTGAGCTCGTTGTCAAAACCCTCCTGCGTGAATCGCGCCTTGAACTCGGTCAGTTTGGCGTTCACATCTTCATCAGAGGCGACAAGATTGAGCTTGGCTGCACGTTGCTGCAGGATCTCGCTGTCGATCATCTGTCGCAAAAGATTGAGACGAACGATATTCGCCTGTTCAGTGCTGGGTTCCTGAGGATTATCACCGATGCTGGCTTTGTAGGCCTTCTCGAGTTCTGAGCGTGAAATCTCCTTGCCGTTTACGGTTGCCATTACGTCGGGCGAGGGAGCCTTGTGGCATGCAGCAACAGCGAAGAGTGCGAGACTTGTGGACAACAAAG
>Ga0335082_10003131_pt1 | contig 17939 bp, 16 predicted proteins | sample Lox_Sample_41_FD_206718 | JGI IMG/M metagenome (GOLD analysis project Ga0335082, IMG submission 206718) | Soil microbial communities from Loxahatchee National Wildlife Refuge, Florida, United States - Lox_Sample_4.1 | ecosystem: Environmental > Terrestrial > Soil > Wetlands | place: USA... | reverse complement strand
ACCGCCTCGGGCGGCCAGGCGCCGCTGACCTATTCGTTCCGTCGGCTGAACGTGAAGACCAACGTTTGGACGATCGTGCAGCCGTATGCGACCGGCAACAAGTACTCGTGGACGCCCGCGGCCACGGAGGCTGGCACCTACAAGATCGAGGTCCGCGTGCGAAACGCCGGCTCGACAGCAACCTGGGACACGCACCTGATCGGCCCGAGTTTCACGATCAATCCCTGAAAAAAGGAGGGCCGCATGACCAGGACCACGAAGCGCGGGCGGGGGAAAGCGAGGGCCGCTTGCCGGCTTTCGCTCTTCCTCGCCGGCATCGCGCTCTTCGCTGCGTCGCTCTCCGCGACGACGATCATTCCCATCTCGGACCGAGAGCTCGCCACCCGGGCCGACGTCGTGGTGCACGGCATCGTCCTCTCGAGCGAGCCCCGGCTGCTGGCGAGCGGACAGGTAGAGACGGTCAGCGTCATCGGGCCGCTCGAGGTCGTCAAGGGATCGGTCGCGGGCGCCCTCGTGATCCATCAGCTCGGCGGGCGGCTTCCCGACGGCCGGTTCGTGCAGATCTGGGGGCGGCCCGAGTACCGCGTCGGGAGCGAGGTCGTCGTGTTTGCGATCGCGAGGCCGGAAGGCGACTACCAGACGGCCGAGCTGCTGCTCGGTATGTTCGAGGTCCAGGCCGACGAGCGCTCCGTGCTCTTCGCGGTCCCGGCCCGTGCGATCGGAAGCCACCCGGGTGTCACGTGGAAGCGCCCCGCGCTCCGGGACCACGGGATCGACGAAGACACCGCCTCGAGCCAGGACGCGAGCGATGTCGCCGACCCATCCAGGGCTCCGCGCGAGCTCATCGGGTTTCTCTCCTATCTGCGGACGGGGGCCCCGGGAGCGTTCGCACCCTCCTTCGCCGCCGAAGGCGCGCTGACCCCCGTCAATCACCTCGACGCCGTGCCCCTCCAGGCCGTCCCGGAGTGGGGAAGCATCAACGACTCCCTGTGGCGCTACACCAACAACGCCACCGCCGTGTGGACGCTTTCGGGAACGGCCAACATCACGGGTGGAGGCGCCGCAGAAGCGCAGGGCGCCGTGAACTCATGGACCAACGACCCCAACACCACCATCAACTACACGCTGGGCTCGGGCACTTCGAACCTGATCAACCTCAACGCCCTCAGCTCCCCGTGCGGCTGGTCGACCTGCCTCTCAGGATCGGGCGTGATCGGTTGCGGCGGTCCCAGCGGCGGAGGGTCCAACACCTGGCGCGGGGACAGCTACGGGACGATCACGGGCGGCACGGTCTGGCTCCGTTCCTACTGCACCATGAATCTGTACGGCTCCGTGGTCACGCAGTCCGTGCTCACACACGAGCTTGGCCACACGCTCGGCCTCGGGCATTCCGACCAGAACGTTTCGCCTCACGAGGTCTGCCGCGGCGACGAAGACCTCGCCATCATGCGGTCGGTTGCCCAGAGCCGAGCCACCCTCGGAACGGACGACCAGGACGCCATCCGCTGGCTCTACGGAGACGGCGGCAACCACTGCAGCGGCTCGACCACTCCCACGGCCTCGCCCACGCAGACGACGACCCGGACCCCCACCCGAACCCCGACGCGGACGCCCACGGTCACCGTGACACCGACGCGGACCGCGACGCCGCTTGCCGCGACTCCCTCTCGGACACCCACCAGGACGCCGACAACGCCCACGGCATCCCCAACGCCTACGCCGTCGCCGTCGCGCACGCCCACGGGAACGCCAACAGGATCCCGTACACCCACGCGGACGCTGACGCCAACGCCGTCACGTACGCCGACGGGGACGCCCACGGGCTTCCACACGCCCACGCGGACGCCGACGCGGACCGCGACCGCGCTGCAACCATCCCCGACGAGGACACCCACGCCGACAGTCACGAAGGCCGGGACACCCACCCGGACGCCGTCGACCGTCACGATCACGGCCCTGACGCCGGTACCGGTTCCGCCGCAGCGCGTGGGGACGAAGATCACCTGGACGGCCACCGCTTCGGGCGGCACGCCGCCGCTGACCTACAGCTTCCGACGCTTCAACTTGAAGACCCTGGTGTGGACAATCGTGCAGGACTATTCGACGGCGAACACGTATTCCTGGACGCCCTCGGCCACCGAGGCCGGGACTTACGAGATCGACGTCCGCGTGCGCCAGGCGGGCTCGACCACCTGGAACGCCCACTTGACCGGCCCCAGCTTTACGATCACGCCCTAGTCGCAACGCCCGCCGCCCGCGCCTCGCGGGCGGCGAGCTCGAGGTCGGCGTCGACCATCATGTCCACGAGCTCCTCGAACGAGACGCGGGGCGCCCAGCCGAGCTTCGTTCGGGCCTTGCCGGCGTCGCCCTGGAGCGCGTCCACCTCGGTCGGCCGCAAGTAGCCCGGGTCGATGGCCACGAGGATGCGGCCGGTGCCCTGCTCGACGCCGGTTTCCTCGAGGCCCCGGCCTCGCCACTCGAGCTCGAAGCCGCCCCGGCGAAAGGCCCGCTCGCAGAACTCCCTCACGGTGTGCGTCCTCCCCGTCGCGACGACGTAGTCGTCGGGCTCGGGCTGCTGGAGCATGCGCCACATCGCCTCGACGTAGTCCTTCGCGTAGCCCCAGTCGCGCCGGGCCTCCAGGTTTCCGAGGTAGAGGCGCTCCTGCAGGCCGTGGCGCATGCGGCCGACGGCGCGCGTGATCTTGCGCGACACGAACGTCTCGCCGCGCCGGGGCGATTCGTGGTTGAAGAGGATGCCGTTGACGGCGTAGAGGCCGTACGCCTCCCGGTAGTTGACCACGGCCCAGTAGGCGAAGACCTTCGAGACGCCGTACGGGCTGCGCGGGTAGAAGGGGGTCTTCTCGTTTTGCGGCGTCTCGAGCGCCTTGCCGAAAACCTCCGAAGACGAGGCCTGGTAGATCTTCGGCCGGTCGTCCCGCTCGCGGATCGCTTCGAGCAGCCTGATGGCGCCCACGCCGGTGATCTCCGCGGTGTACTCGGGGACCTCGAAGCTGACCATGACGTGGCTCTGGGCCCCGAGGTTGTAAATCTCGGCGGGCTGGACGACGCGAAGGATGCGGTTCAAGGACGACGAATCGTTCAGGTCCCCGTAGTAGAGGTGGAGCTTGCCTCCCGGGTGGCCGAGCCAGGTCGTCAAGTGGTCGATCCGGTCCCGGTTGATGCTCGAGGAGCGGCGCACGATGCCGTGCACCTCGTAGCCCTTCTCGAGCAGGAACTCCGCCAGGTACGAGCCGTCCTGGCCCGTAATGCCCGTGATCAGGGCGCGCTTCACTTCTTGTAGACCTTCCCGCCTTTCATCACGAAGACGACCTTCTCGGTGACCTTGATGTCCTTCAGCGGGTCGCCGGGCACGGCCACGATGTCGGCTTCCTTGCCCTTCTCGAGCGTCCCGATCTGGTTGGAGAGGCCGAGCAGGTCGGCGGCGGCCGGGATCGTCCGGAGGGCGGCCGCGGGCGACAGGCCGAGGCTCGTCATCAGAGCGAACTCCTGCGCCTGGACGCCGTAGGAAAACGCCGCATCCGTGCCGAAGGCGATCTTCACGCCGATCTTCTGGGCGCGGCGGAACATGTCGGAGCGCTTCGACACGGCCTCCTTCGCCTTGGCGGCGATCGCCGGCGGGAACGTGGAGGTCGGCCGCACGACCCACTCGCCGATGAGCAGCGTCGGCACGAGGTACGTGCCCTTCGCCTTCATGAGGACGAGCGTCTCGTCGGAGAGGAAGGACCCGTGCTCGATCGAATCGATGCCGGCCTTGACCGCCGCCCTCGCGGCCAGGTCCCCGTGAGCGTGCGCCGCGGTTCTCTTGTTCAGCCGGTGCGCCTCGTCCACGGCCGCGGCGATCTCCTCGTCGGTCATCTGCGGGACCGACACCTCGTCGCCCAGAGACAGCACGCCGCCCGAAACGCACATCTTGATGAGGTCGGCGCCGTACTTGACCTGGAGACGCACGGCCTGCCGCACCTGGTCCGCGCCCGCCGCCTTGCCCTTCTCCGGACCCCAGTCGGGGCCGAACCTGTTCGGCGGAAAGCCCGTCTGGTCGCAGTGCCCGCCGGTCGCTCCGATCGGGTAGCGGGACGCCAGGATGCGAGGGCCCGGGACGACGCCCTTGTTGATCGCGTTTCGGAGGCCGATGTCCTCGTCGTCGTAGGCCCCGACGTTGCGGATGGTCGTGAAGCCCGCCTCCAGAAGCTTGCGGGCGTTGACCGTGGAACGCACGGCCTCCTCGGCCACCGTGCGCCGGAGGCCCTCGAAGAAGTCCGAGAGGAAGCTGTCGCTGCCCTCGAACGTGATGTGCGTGTGCGCGTCGATGAAGCCGGGCAGCAGGGTCGCGTCGCCCAGATCCACGACGGTCGCGCCGGCCGGGACCGGAAGGTTCGCCCCGACCTCGCGGATCCGGCCGCCTTCGACGATCACCACCGCGTTCGAGACCGTCTGGTCCGAGCGGCCGTCGAACATCCGGGCGGCCTTGAGGACCGTGACAGGGGCGGCCGGCGGCGGCGCCTGGGCGGCCAGGGCCGATCCGACACAAAGGGCCACGAGACCGAGCAGCATCTTCTTCATGTTGTCCTTTCCTGAGGGCGTCGCGCGAAGTAAATCACGGCGCCGACCGCGAGCGCGATGCCCCCGGCCAGCCAGTGCTTGGCCTCCGCGGCCGAGAGGAACAGAACGCAGATCAGAAGGGCGATGATGGGTATCGTGTCGCCGCCCGGCAGGCGCAGCGCCCGCTCCGAGGACGGCATCCGGCGGCGCAGCACCGGAACGGACACGCACGTCCCGATGTAGGTCGCCAGGCGCGCCACCGTCGAGATGACGGCCAGTTCCTCCGCGAGCCCGAACGCCCCGGGCCAGACGATCCGCAGGAGCGCGTCGGCTCCGATGAGCGAGAGTGATACGCCCGTCTGCGTCAGCACGGCCACATGGGGCGTGCGGTAGACGGGGTGGATCCGGGCGAAGACCGCCGGAAGCCGTCCGCCCTCGGCGAGGGCATAGAGGTAGCGAGGGCCCGAGAGGATCGTGTTGTTGTTGGTGCCGAGCACCGAGAGCACGGCGCCGAGCGTCAGCAGGAAGCCCCCGAAAGGGCCCATGAGCAGGCGGCCGGCATCCGCCAGCGGTGTGGGCGACTGCCCGAGGTTCGGGATCGTGCCGATGGCCACGAGCTGCACCAGCGTGTAGATCGCGGTCACGATCAGGATCTGCACCACGAGCGCGAAGGGCACGTCCCGCCGCGGGTTCTTGAACTCCCCCGCGGGGGCGGCCGTGTTCTCGAAGCCGGCGTAGGCAAAGAGGACGAGCAGCGCGGCTTTCATGAAGTTGCCGCTCTCGGGAGCCTGGACGGGAAAGATCCGGTGCCAGTCCACCGAGAAGACGCCGACCAGAACCAGCACCACGAGAGGCAGCACCTTGCCGATCGCCAGGACCACCGCGGTGCGCGCTCCGGACTTGATGCCGACGACGTTGATCCAAGTCAGGACGAGGACCGGCAGGACGATCATCGCCACCTGGCCCCAGCCGTGGTTCGCCCCGTCCCAGAGATAGCCGACGGCGCGAGCGAAGAAGACCGACAGGCCCGAGACCGAGGCCACGCGGGCGATCCAGGTCATCCAGCCGACCTCGAAGCCGGCGAATTCGCCGAAGGCGGCGCGCGTGTAAACGATCGCGCCGCCCGGAGTGTCGAACAGGCTGCCGGCTTCGGCAAAGCACAGGACGAGGATCAGGACCGCGACCCCCGCGGCCAGGATGGCGAAGACGCTGGCCGGGCCGAGCAGCGCCGCCGCCGCCACCGGAAGGATCAGGTACACGCCGCTACCGATGACGTCGTTGACCGACAAGGCGACGATCTCCCAGCGGGAGACCGCTCGCAGGAAACCAGGCTTGTCGGCCGGCGGGGAGCTCAACTGCGCGGGATCATAGCAAGCGCGTCATATACTGCCGCGCCCCATGCTGCGAGCCGGCATCGTCGGACTGCCCAACGTCGGCAAGTCCACCCTCTTCAACGCCCTCACGCGGACCCGCAAGGCCGAGGCGGCCAACTACCCCTTCTGCACGATCGAGCCCAACGTGGGGGTCGTGACCGTCCCCGACGAGCGCCTGACGCCGCTGGCAAAGCTCGCGAAGTCCGCGACGATCGTGCCGGCGGCGATCGAGGTCGTGGACATTGCCGGTCTCGTGAAGGGAGCGTCGAAGGGCGAGGGACTGGGCAACAAGTTCCTCCAGCACATCCGCGAGGTGGATGCGATCATCGAGGTCGTGCGGTGCTTCGAGGATCGGGACGTCGTGCACGTGGCCGGCCGGCTGGATCCGGTCGCGGACATCGAGACCATCCAGACGGAGCTCGTGCTGGCGGACATCGAGACCGTCTCGCGCGCGAAGGAGAAGGCGGAGAAGGTCGCCAAAGGAGGCGACAAGGACGCCCAGGCCGCGGTCTCCGTCGGCGGCAAGCTCCTCGCCCACCTCGACACCGGCCGACGGGCCCTGACCCTCGAGCTTCCTGCGGACGAGGCGGCCGCAGCCCGCCGCTTCTTTCTCCTGACGTCGAAGCCCATGCTCTTCGCGGCCAACGTGGCCGAGGGCGATCTCCACCGGGCCGGAGAGCTGCCGGCGGTCCTCGCCGTGCGGCGCTACGCCGAGGAGCACGTGGGCACCGAGGCCGTGGCCGTCTCCGCGCAGATCGAGTCCGAGCTGGCGGAGCTGCCCGAGGAGCAGGCGCGCGAGTACCTGGCTCGCCTCGGCGTGACCGAGTCCGGCGTGGGATCGCTGATCCGGTCGGCCTATCACCTGCTCGGCCTGCGCACCTTCCTGACGGCGGGCGACAAGGAAGCGCGGGCCTGGACGATCCACGCCGGCGATACGGCACCCGCCGCCGCCGGCGTCATTCACTCCGACTTCGAGAAGGGCTTCATCAAAGCCGAGACCGTGTCCTACGCCGACCTCGCGGCATCGGGCTCGATGGCCGCGGCCCGCGAGAAGGGTCTCGTCCGCCAGGAAGGCCGCGACTACGTCGTCAGGGACGGCGACGTCATCCTCTTCAAGTTCAACGTCTAAGGCTCGACGAGCCGCCCCGCCGCTGCGGGCTCCCCGCGGGGACACACGCCGGGCCTCTGGTTCCTGGAGGGAATCCTTCCATGCCCGGCGTTCCGCGAAAGCGCTGCAAGGGAAAGTCTCTCGCTTGCGCCTCTTCGTCTGGTGCAGACCAACGCGCTTTCGAGGGTCCCCGCGGGGAGCCCACAGCGCCGGGGCTACCAGTGAGGCGATTGCGCCACGGTGTGAGCCCCGGGCCGGCGGGGTTGCCCTCCGGGACCTTCGTCTTTTAGAGGAACGTTCGCTGGATGGCCCAGTAGAGGCCGATCGAGGCGATGACCGCGGAGGCGGGAATCACGATGCGGCTGCGGTACCAGGGCTTGTTGCGGAAGGGCAGGCCGATCAGGAGGAACGCGGAAAGGATGACGGCGAGCTGGCCGCCCTCGACCCCGAGGTTGAAGGACAGCAGGGCCGTCAGGAACTCCGTCCGGGGCAGGCCCTGCTCCGAGAGCACTCCCGCAAACCCCATCCCGTGGAGAAGGCCAAAGCCGAAGACGACCGCCACCCGCCACGGCGAGACCTTCGCCGAGAGGATGTTCTCGACCGCCACGAAGACGATGGACACGGCGATCAAGGGCTCGACCATCGCGGGCTTGAGCGAGAACACTCCGTAGATCGTCAGGGCGAGCGTGATCGTGTGCGCCACGGTGAAGGCCGTGACCTGCAGGAGCACCGGCTTCAATCGGATCGAGAGCAGAAAGATCCCGAGCACGAACAGGATGTGGTCTGTCCCCTTCGGGAGGATGTGCGTGAAACCGAGCTTCAGGTAGGTCCAGGCGACCTGGCGCCGCGTGGGCGGCACGACCCGCGCCGCAAGCACGACCGCCAGGCCCTCCTCTCCCCCCTCCTGCCACTGCCGGTGAGCCTCCGCGACCCCCTCGGTCCGGACGGTCAGCAGGTACGACCCCAGCTTGCGGTCGTTCGAGAAGGCAAAGAGCGAGGCGCCGGGCGGGACCTCGCCCGAGAGGCGCAGCGTCAGCTCCGCGGCGTCGGGATCGGGCCGCACCCACTCGAGCGACGGCCTCTCTTCCCTGCCGTCGAACGTGACGTGCACGTGATCGGCGACCTCCGCGAGCAGGCGGCCGACGACGGCCTCGTCCTGTCGGCGCACACCGCGGATCCGGCCGGCCTTCGGGGGGTAACGGGCCTCGCTCGCGAACCCCGGCGGCAGGTGCTCGCGGTCCACGACGCAGTCCACCGCGTACGTCCCGTCCTTCCGGAACTCGGCGTTGACCCGAATCGTGCCGAGCTCGTGGGCGAGGACCGGCGCGGCGAAGAGGAGGACGCCCAGAAGAGCTCGAGCTCTTCTCCCTCTCATCAAAAACCAATCGAGGCGAACACGCGCACCAGCCGCGGCTCGGCGGGGTGAGTGTGGATGTCGTTGATGCCCCCTGCGGGCTCCCCCGGAAGGCGGGACGCATAGTAGTAGTCGATGTCCGACACCCGGGCGTTCGTCAGGTTGACCACCTCCACGGACAACCGCACGCCGCGGGCAACCGTGTAGCCCACCAGAGCGTTCAGCGTGGTCGAAGCACTTGAGCGCTCGCTGTCGTCCTCGATCAGGGGCCGCGGCCCGAAGTAGCGCAGGCGCAGGCTCCCCGAGAAGCCGGAGAGGCCATCCACCGTGATGCCGCCCGATGCCACGATCCCCGGCGACCCCGGAATGGAGTTCCCCACCGTATCGACGTCTGTGAAACGCGCCTTCGACAGCGACAGGTCGGCATCTGCCATCAGCCACGGCCGGATGCGGAAGAAGTTCGACCACTCGATGCCGTAGCGGCGGCTGGGGCGTGAGGGCTCCGTCGTGCCGGCATCTCCGGAGAAGACCAGCTCCGAGGCGAGGTCGAGGCCCCACAGGGCCACGGTCGTCTGCCAGCCCGGCAGCAGGAAGGCTCGCACGCCCGCTTCCGCCGCCTTGGCCCTCACGAGCGGCGTGACCGGTTCGACGGCCTCGCCGGTGGTCGGGTCCTGGTGCGTCAGCGCGCCGCGCCCGTCGTTCGAGTGAAAGCCGTAGCCCGCGTTGGCGTACAGTTCGACCTGCCCGAACGGCCCGAACACGAACGAGAGCTTGGGGCTCAGGATTGCCTGAGACACGCGCCCCGAGTTCACGGGTATGTTCGCGTCCACGTCGAAGTGATAGAGGTCGCCGCGCAGCCCGAGCACGGAGCGGACCTTGTTGCTCCATTGGATCTCCGTCTGCGCGAAGAGAGCGCCGCTGTATTGCTTCACGCTGTCGTCCAGGCGAGTCTGCAGCCGAACCCTGTCCTCCGTGTGAAACAGGCCGCTTTCCCCGATGTCGTCGAAGCGCCCCTGGAAGCCGATCTCGTTCTCGACCTCGAAGCCGCCCCACCGATCGAACCAGCGGTGCGTGACCTTCGCACCATAGACCTGCCGCCGGTCGTACTGCTCGAACTGGTCGCCGTGCACCGGGTCGTCCAGGAAGTAGGTGAAGTTCGAGAAGAGGTCGAGCTTGTAGTCGATCGCGTAGACCGCGGCGTGGGTCAGCGACGCCTCGCCCGAGCTCTGGAACTCGGCGGAGAGGCTGTAGCGGTGCGTCTGGCCGCCGTCGCTCGGGTCGAGGGAGCCGTACCGCGTGATCAGCCCTTCCGCGATGGCGCGCTCGGGCACCTGGTCGGTCGCGTTCCACTTCGCCTGGTATCCCATGGCCGTGATCGAGAAGCCGTTCTGCTCGTCGCCCGCGCTGTAGCGCAGCACCCCGTTGTACTTCTGGAGGTTGTCGGGATGGACCCACGGCCCGTTGTTGTGGACGAGCTCCACGGCGGCGAGCAGGTGGCCGTCGCCGACCTTCGGCGCCGTAGCAAAGAGAGCCCGGCCGTACGCGTTCGAGCCTCCGCCCGCCTGCGCGATCGTGCCGTCCAGGGCGTTCACATAATTGATGTTCGCGGATCCGGCCGCACTGAAGTCGCCGTCCTCGACGAAATAAGGGCCTTTCTTGTACTGCACGCCGCTGACGAGCTCCGGAATCAGGAAGTTCAGGTCGGTGTAGCCCTGGCCGTGAGCGTGGGTGGGCATGTTGATCGGCATCCCTGCCACGGTGGTCGAAAAGTCCGTGCCGTGATCGAGGTTGAATCCCCGGAGGTAGTACTGGTTGGCCTTGCCCTCCCCGCTGTGCTGGCTGACGACGACGCCGGGAATCGTCTCGAGCATGTCGCCCGGGCGCTGCGACGGCCTGTTCTCGATCTGCTCCGCCGCCACGGCCCCCTGGTTGGCCGCATCCGCGATGCCGATCAGGCTCTCGCCGGGCTCCGTCACGTCGGCCAGATTGCGGAACGTGCGTTTGCCGGTCACGACGACGTCGGCCGACGCCGAGAGATGCAGCACGGCATCCACGGTTGCCGTCCTGCCTTCGACCACGGCCACGCCCTCCCGCGCCACGCCCACGAAGTTCAGGAGGCGGAACGAGACCCGGTACGCTCCCGGCGGCAGCCCCGAAAAAGCGTACGCTCCGGAGCGATCCGTGACGGTTCCCTTGGGCTCGGGCAGGGCCGGGCCCGCCAGCTCGACCGTGACTCCGGGCAGGGAGCCGCCCGTTTCGTCCTTCACCGAGCCCGTGATTCCGCCTCCGAGGGCGGCCGCGGATCGCGAGCAGGAAAGCGCGAGAAGAGCGACTCCAGCCAGCAATCTTCCCATGCCCTACCTCTACGAGGGTCTGTGGCGGCCGGATTGGAGAAGGGGCGCCGGAGCCTCCGATCCTGAGGAAACCTTCATCGTCCCCACTTCGTCCAGTCTCTCCAGGCGAGCTTCGGGCGGCCGTCGGCCGTCTCGAGGCCGCGGTTCCTGAGGAAAGCGTCGCGGCGGCGCGCCGTCTCCGACGCGCCGCGAGACCCCGGGAGGGCCGCCGGGTCCCGCCACGGGACGTAACGGGCAAAGAGGAGCCGGCGCCCGTCGGAGCTGCCGACGATGCCTCGCAGCCGCTTCACGAACTCGGCCTGCTTCTCGGGGCTCGAGCCGTTCTCCGGCGAAGAGGAGTAGCTCACCTCCGGAAAGGCGATGGGCCTGCCCGCCGCGCGCGTCAGGAGCTGCCTCCAATCGCTGTCGAGAGACTCCGGAGAGCGGTGACGGAACGGCGCGCCGCGGTCGAACGGAGCGTAGATGTAGAAGAGCACCGGGCTCTTCGCGTGCAGCGCCGCGGCGACCAGAGGGGCCACGCTCTCGGTGGGCGACTGCGTCGTCACGCCGACGGCCAGGTGAGGCGCCTTTCCGCGCAGATAGCCGACGGCTCCTTCGAAGAGCGAGCGAAAGGCCTTGAGCTCTTCGGGCTTGTCCGAAAAGTACGCGTCCGCTTCGTAGCCGAGGGACAGAGACGAAACGTCCAGCAGAACGGGCTCGAGCGCGTCGAAGAGACGCCCCAGCCGGATCGCGAGCCGGGAATCGTCGAATGCCGCGTCCGCCAGGTCGGGAGGCACGTCGCGCGTCCGGCTCGAGACGAGCGGCAGGTCGAGATGCAGCGTCGCCCCCGACTGCCGGAGAACCCTCGCCGTCCGGGCAACTTCGGTCAGGTTGTAGCGGCCCGGAGAGGGCTCGGCCGACGCCCACGAGATCGTGAGGCAGAAGAGCGAGACGCCCGTGCGCCGCACCTCTTCGACGGCCTGGCGCCCCTCCCGCTCCGAGGGCTTCTCGAGGTTGACCGCCAGACCCAGAAGCGCGGGCGCGACGCGCGGCCGCTCCGGAGCGACGGCAAAGAGCGGCGGCACTGCCGCCAGGAGGACCGCGAGCGCGCGCCGCTTCACGGCGCTCATTATCGGCGAAAGGGCCGTCCGGTCAGAACAGGAACGTCAGGCCCGCATTGAAGTTGGTCTTCTCCTCCTGAATCCCGTAGAGATTCTTCCAGGCCGGGATCTGCACGGCCAGCCGCGCCACGAAACCCTTTCCCAGATCCACGATGAGCCGCGGTGTGACGTAGAGGACGTCGCCTCCGGTGTCCGGATCGATCTCGCCCGAGGCATCCACCTGGTCGTGCCCGGCGTGGCGGAAATTCAGTTCGACGACCGCGTCGAGCCGCTCGGCGAGCTTGCGCTCGTAAGCCAGGTTCGCGATGGTGAGGTTGCCGTACTTGTAGCCGAAGGAATTGCGGCCGGTCCCCCGGTACTGGAAGGACGAGAAGAGCGAGGAGTTGGCGTCGAAGAGATACACCCCCGACAGCCCGCCGAAGAGATCGGTCGAGCCGGTGCCGGGCTGCGCGTGCTCGTCGACTCTCTCCCCGTCCTGCTGGACGTTGTTCTTGCCCCAGGGCGTCTTGACTCCAAAGACGACCGAGAGCCACGCGCGCCGGCCGAGGCCCGGACCGAACCGGGAGGACCAGAGACGAAAAAGCGCATAGACCTCGGGATCCGAGAGGCCGTGTGTCGTGACTTCGTCCGAGCCCTCGGCGGTCGTCGTCGTCAGGTTCCGGAAGCTGTAGGGAACCCGCGCCACGACGACGAGGCGCTCGGCGATCGAGTAGGAGAGCGTCAGCGTCACCCGGTTTTCGATCTCGTGATCGGTGCCGGGAACTCCGCCCTCGTCGGTGAATTGCGACTTGTTGAACCGGTCCCAGTCGACCGCGAGGTGAAACTGGCCCGAGGAGTAGATGTTGCTGCCCAGGGCGTTGAACGTCGGGTCGCCGCAGCGGCACATCGAGCAAGCCGCTGCCGGTCGAACGCCGACGAGAAGGACAGAGAGGCCGAAAATGATGGCAAGACATGCGCGAAATCGCACGGCTGGTTCCCCCCCTTTCGAAGCGAAGCGTTTCGGTTCCGGGCCCGGAACCTCAGCCGCGGGGCGGGGGAACGAGAGGGCGCGGTGGCAGCGCCGAAGGGCGCTCGGAGAGCTCGACCGGCGCGCCGGGAGCTGCGGCGAGCGCGACGGCGGGAGGCGCGGGAGGCAGGACCGCCCGTGCAACCTGCGGCGCCGCCGCGTCGGACTCCGTTGCGGGGCACCGCGCGAACCCCGGCTGGATCGGACAGGAGCACGCCTCGCCGGTCCCGCGGCAGCAGGCCATCGGGGCCTGCGACACGGGCACCATCGGCGCGAGAAACGCGGCCAGGACGAGCGCGGCCAGGCCATGACGCAGCACGGCGGAATCCTACCCCGGCCGAGAGCTCACGGCAGGCCTTCCGAAGGAAGCCTTCAGGAGCCGATGAGAACGATCGGGCCGGTGGGCTGCGGCATGCCGCCCTTGGGCTCGATCGAGATCGCGAAGTTCTGCGCCAGGGTCACCATCGGCATGTCCTTCGACTCGAACACGACGCGGCCCGAGGGATCGCAGTCGAAGACACCGGCCGACACGGGCTTGCCCTTGTCGAAGACCCAGAGCTCGTACTGCTTGTCGGGCGGCAGCATCTGGAGGTTCCCGGCCACGACGACGCCGCGTTTGGCCTTCTCGCTCCAGAAGACCCGTGCGCGCGCGGCGGGCTGCGGGTCCTTGCCGCCCAGAGAGAGGACCCGCACGTCATCGCTCTCGAGCACGCGCCGGTAGAGCTCCTGGCGGGCCTTCTCGACCTCCGCCGCCCGCGCCCGGCCCTCGGCGTCCGAGAGCTTGCGGGACAGCTCGGCCGTGCGCCCGGAGAGATCGTCGCGTGTCGCGCGCAGCTTCCAGTCGTCCAGCCCCACGAGCACGAGCAGCAGCGCCGCCGCCGCCAGAGCGAGCCAGGCCCCGGCCCGGCTGCCCGCGCGGCGTTCGGGCAGGCGCGTGGGGTCGAGCGATGCGAGGAGCCTCGCCTTCACCTCGGGCCTCGGCGCAACCGGCCGGGCTTCGACCGAGAGAGCGGAGGCGGCAAGCGCCAGCTCGCGCGCCAGGGCCTCGCCCTGCTCGCCGGCCTCGGCGAGGAAGGCGTCCAGGTCGTCGGACCCGGCCGGAAGCAGGCCCAGGGCCTGCAGCGCGGCCAGCTCTTGCAGCCGCTCCCTGTCACTCACGGCTTCCACCTTCCCGGTACGGACGAATCCGCTCTCGAAGTTTCATCAGGCCCAGGCGCACGCGCGTCTTGACCGTGCCGAGCGGTGTCGACGTCCGATCGGCGATCTCCACGTGGGTCAGCCCCTCGAAATACGCGAGCTCGAGGACGCGCCTCTGCTCGGCCGGCAGCTCGCCGATCGCGGCGCGGCAGACGGCCTCCCACTCGCGGGACACCGAATCGCTCTCGACGTCGAGCGGCGAGGCCGTCTCGGGCACGTCGTCCAGACGCTTCAGCTCCCCGCGCGAGGCCGGCCTGCGCGCCCGCAGCCGGTCGATGGCGCGGCTGCGTGTGGCGACCAGAAGCCACGCGAGCACGCTGCCCCGCGCGGCGTCGAAGGTGTGCGCCGAGCGCCAGACAAAGAGGAAGACTTCCTGCAGGACCTCCTCGGCCTCGCCGGACACGCCGAGGATCCGCTGGGCCAGACCCATCAGCCGCGCGGAATGCCGGTCGTACAGCAGCGCCAGGGCGTCGGCGTCCCGCGCCTCGATGCGGGCCACGAGGGCCGGGTCCGTGTCGGGCGGAGGCCGGTTCATCGCGCGCTCCGAGGATATCCGAGAGTTAAAATCCGGTGCGATTCCTGAGGAGGTTACGAGCATGAGGCACCGTCGGGATCTCTTTCGCGCCGCCGCCCGGGCCGGGCTGGCGGTGGGCCTGGCGGCGGCGGGCCGGCCGGCCCTGGCCTTGCCAAAGAAGGACTCCTCCCTGTTCGACGACATCTCCCTCATGAACACGGCGCTCGACCTCGAGCACGAGGCGATCTGGGCCTATGGCCTGGCGGGGAAGAGCGGCCTGCTTTCGGCGAAAGCGAAAGAGGTCGGCCTCGCCTTCCAGGGCAGCCACGAGACGCACCGGGACCTTCTCATCGACGCCGTCAAGCGCAAGAACGGGAAGCCGTCGGAGCCCAAGCCCGAGTACGCCTTCGGGGTGCCGCTGACGAACGAGAAAGACGTTCTGGAACTGGCCTTCAAGCTCGAGCTGGGCGCCGCGCGCGTCTACCTCTTCACGCTCGAGCGATTCCAGGACCGGGCGCTCGCGGCCTCGGCGGGAAAAATCCTGTCCGACGAGGTCCTGCACGCCACGGTGCTGCGCTCGGTGCTCGGGCGCGACCCCGTACCGACCTTCCGGCTCATAGAAAACTGAGCCCGACGTCAGGAGGGCCGGGACAAGCCCGGCCCCTACGGCGCGACGGGGACTCGACCAGGAACAAGGACCCATTGCGGGCGGTCCGGGGGCCGTAGGGGCGGGGCTCGTCCCCGCCCTTTCCCGCTCCTAGCTCTTCCTCAAATCGTCGGGGATCGGGATCGGGCCCGACTTCAGATCCTCGCGGATGATCAGGTCGAGGAAGAGCTCGCGGACGCCTTCCTTGCCGCCCTTCTTGAACGCCGCGCGCACGTCCCGGGGCTTCAAGGCGATCCCGGCCATCGTCCGGAGGTACTGGCAGAAGACGTAGGCCCTCGAGCGGAAGGAAACGACCAGGAGCACCAGCAAGGCGAGCGCCACGCCCAGCATGGCCCACGAGGCCGGCGAGGTCATTTCGAAAAGGGTCTTCATTTGTGCGATCCGGCGTGCCCTAAGCGTAGCAGAAACTCCCGGGCCACGTCCTCGGGCCGGCGCTTGTCCCGGTCCACGGCGGCATTGAGCTTCCGCATCGCCGCCGAGGAGAGAGACCCCTCGAGCCCTTCCAGGGCGGCTCGAACGGCCTGGTTCCCGTTCCAGACCGATTCCCGGACGACGAAGGCGGCCTCGTAGGGCGGAAAGTACCTCCGGTCGTCTTCGAGCACGGCGCCGCCGATCGCGTCGATCAGGCCGTCGGTCGAGTTGCCGGCGACGACGTCCACCTGCCCCGAGGCCAGGGCCGGGTAGAGCAGGCCGAGATCCATCTCGGCGGGCCGCTTCTCGAATCGGAGACCGTAGGCGCGGGCGAGGCCCTTGTAGCCGTCTTCCCGCTCCAGGAACTCGTAACCGAATCCGGGCCTCAACTCCGGGTGCGCCGCGAGATCCGAGATCTTCGTGAGGGCGAGCCTCTTCGCGTCCGCTGTGCGCACCACGAGAGCAAACGTGTTCTCGAAACCGAGGGGCGGCCCCCAGACCAGCCGCCAGCGCTTCGCGTATTCGGCGCTCACCGCCGAGCGCACGGCCGCCGGATCCGTCGAGGGCTTTTGGGCGAGGATCGCCGTGAAGGCCGTGCCCGTGTACTCGGGATAGAGGTCGAGCTCGCCGGCGACGAGGGCCTTGTGACAGATGAAGGTGCCACCCAGGTTGAGCCGCCGGTCCACGGGGACGCCGCGGGCCTCCAGGGCCTGGGCCGCGATCTCGGAGAGCAGGACCTGCTCTGAAAAGTTCTTGGAGCCGATGCGCACCGCGACTCCGCGGCGGCATGCGGCGACCGCCGCGAGAGCCGCGGTCGCCGCCAGGGCCAGCGCGATCGTCCGGGTCCCGTTCACGCGGACCAGCGCCGCTCCATCCATCCGAGCAGGGCATCGGCGCCGACGGCGAGCAGGGCCGCCGGCACGGCTCCCGCCAGGATGAGCCGGTTGTCCACGGTCGCGATGCCGCGGTAGATGAGCACGCCGAGGCCTCCGGCCCCGATGGCCGCGGCGACGGTGGCCAGACCGATCGTGGCCACGGTCGCGACCCGCACGCCCGCCAGGATGACGGGCAGCGCGAGCGGCAGCTCGACGAGGCGCCGGCGCTCGCCCGGAGAAAAGCCGAGGCCATCGGCCGCCTCCAGGACCGCGGGATCGACGGACCGGATGCCGGCGTACGTGTTGCGCAGGATCGGCAGGAGCGCATAGACCACCAGCGCGATGATGGCGGTCGACTTTCCGATGCCGCCCAGCACCGGCAGCGGAATGAGCAGGCCCAGCAAGGCGAGCGAGGGCACGGTCTGTGCGATCGAGGCCGCGCCCAGCACGACGCGGGCCAGGGCCGGGCGCCGTGTCAGGGCCACGCCGGCGGGGATCCCGATCCCCGCGGCCAGGGCCGTCGCCACGAGGGCCAGCAGGGCATGCTCCCCGGTCAGACCGGCGATCTCGGCGCGGCGCTCCCAGAAGTAGGACGCGAGGCCGGTCACGAGGCGTCCTCGCCCAGGAACGCGCGCACGAATCCGTCCGCCGGCCGCCGGCGGATCTCCTCCGGCGTGCCGACCTGGCGGACCCGGCCGCCTTCGATCACAGCGACGCGGTCGGAGAGCAGCAGGGCCTCGCGCACGTCGTGGGTCACGAGCAGGACCGCTTTGCCGAGGCCTTTCTTCCAGCCCAGGAACTCTCGCTGGAGGGCGCGCCGCGCGATCGGGTCCAGAGCGCCGAAGGGCTCGTCCATCAGAAGGAGAGGCGGGTCTGCGGCGAGGGCCCGCGCCACGCCGACGCGCTGTCTCTGCCCGCCGGAGAGCTGCCGCGGCCGCCGGTCTCCCCATTCGGCCTCGGGCAGGCCGACCATCGTGAGCAGCTCCGCGGCGCGCTCGCGGCGCCGCCGGGCGTCCCAGCCGAGCAGGCGGGGCACGGTCTCGACGTTCTGGCGGACCGTCCAGTGCGGGAAGAGGCCGCTCTCCTGGATGACCCAGCCGGTCTGGCGGCGCAGCGCGATGGCGTCCTCCGAGCGCACGTCGCGGCCGAAGACGAGGACCTCGCCGCTCTCGGGATCGAGCAGCCGGTTGACGAGCTTCAGGGCGGTCGTCTTGCCGCAGCCCGAGGGCCCGAGCAGCGCCACGGTCTCGCCGGCCTCGACGCGGAGCGAGAAGCCCGCGAGGACCGAGCGGCCGGGAGCGTAGCTCTTCGAGACGTCGCGAAATTCGACGGCGGGAACGCTCACATCGTCCCGCGGCTAGAATGCGGCCATGACGGAATCTTACGACGCGATCGTGATCGGCGGCGGGCCGGCCGGCTC
>Ga0335082_10003130_pt1 | contig 17941 bp, 15 predicted proteins | sample Lox_Sample_41_FD_206718 | JGI IMG/M metagenome (GOLD analysis project Ga0335082, IMG submission 206718) | Soil microbial communities from Loxahatchee National Wildlife Refuge, Florida, United States - Lox_Sample_4.1 | ecosystem: Environmental > Terrestrial > Soil > Wetlands | place: USA... | reverse complement strand
ATTCGTCTTATCCGCTGCTGAACGTCTTCTGGTCGATGTTCATCTTCTTCCTGTGGATCATCTGGATCTGGATCCTGATCACGGTGTTCATCGACATCTTCCGCAGTAAGGACCTGTCCGGCGGGGCGAAGGCCCTGTGGGTCCTGTTCGTGCTGTTCATCCCGCTGATCGGCGTGCTGGTCTACCTCATCGCCCGCGGCGGCAAGATGCACGAGCGCGCGGTGCGGCAGGCTCAGCAGCAGGACCAGGAGTTCCGCCAGTACGTCCAGCAGGCCGCGGCGAGCACACCGGCCAGCACGGCCGACCAGCTGGCCAAGCTCGCCGACCTGCGCGACCGGGGAGTGATCTCCGCCGAGGAGTTCGAGCGCGAGAAGGCGAAGGTCCTGGCGGCTTAAGCGGACGGCCCGCTGGGGCCGTCCGGGCTGCCCAGCCAGGACGGCCCCCGGTGCGCCGGGCCCCCAGCGCCTGATCACGTGCGATGATGTGCGCCTGACTGTCCCATGACCTGGATTGAGCTGGCCGTATGGATGTGAGCCGGGAAACAGAGGTCGGCCCCGCCGACGCGGAGGGCGCGGCGGAGGGTGCGGCGGCCGGCGCGGCCGGGATCGTGCTGCTGACGCTGGCTTCGGCGCAGTTCCTGATGACGCTGGACAGCTCGGTCATGAACGTGTCGATCGCGACCGTCGCCAAGGACGTGGGCACGACCGTGACCGGGATCCAGACCGCGATCACCTTCTACACGCTGGTGATGGCCTCGCTCATGATCACCGGCGGCAAGCTCGGGCAGATCCTGGGCCGCAAGCGCGCGTTCGCCATCGGGTGCGTCATCTACGGCTGCGGGTCGCTGACCACCGCACTGGCGCCGAACCTGGCGGTGCTCATGGCCGGCTGGTCGGTCCTGGAAGGCGTCGGGGCCGCGCTGATCATGCCCGCGATCGTGGCGCTGGTGGCGTCCAACTTCGCCCGCCCGCAGCGGCCGCGCGCCTACGGGCTGGTCGCCTCGGCCGGGGCGATCGCGGTGGCGGCCGGGCCGCTGATCGGCGGGCTGTTCACCACCTACCTGTCCTGGCGATGGGTGTTCGCCGGGGAAGTCCTGGTCGTGCTGGTCATCCTGGCGTTCACCCGCCGCATCGCCGACACCCCGGCGGAACGGGGCGTGCGGCTGGACCTGGTGGGCACCGTGCTGTCCGCGCTGGGCCTGGGGCTGATCGTGTACGGCATCCTGCGCGCCGGGACGTGGGGTTTCGTCCAGCCCAAGGAAGGCGCCCCCCACTGGCTGGGGCTGTCGCCAGTGATCTGGCTGATCCTGTCCGGCGGGGTGGTGCTGCGCCTGTTCATGTGGTGGGAGCTGCACAGCATCAGGCACGGCCGCGCCGTGCTGGTGGACCCGGCGATGCTGCGCAACCGCACCCTGCGGGGCGGCCTCATCTCGTTCCTGTTCCAGTACCTGCTGCAGGCCGGGCTGTTTTTCACGGTGCCGCTGTTCCTGTCGGTGGCGCTCGGCCTGTCAGCGGTCGCGACCGGCGTGCGGCTGCTGCCGCTGTCGCTCACGCTGCTGCTGGCCGCCGTCGGCGTGCCCAGGCTCTTCCCGAACGCCTCCCCCCGCCGCGTGGTCCAGATCGGGTTCCTCGCGCTGTTCGCCGGCATCGTCATCATGCTGGCTCTGCTCGACATCGGCGCCGGGCCCGAGATCGTCACCTGGCCGATGCTGCTGGCCGGCCTGGGGGTCGGCGCGCTAGCCTCCCAGCTCGGCAGCGTGACCGTCTCGGCGGTGCCCGACGAGCAGAGCGGCGAGGTCGGCGGCGTCCAGAACACTGTCACCAACCTCGGCGCCTCCATCGGGACCGCGCTGGCCGGCGCGGTGCTCATCGCCGCGCTCACCACGTCTTTCTTCGCCGGCATCCAGGACAACCCCGCCGTCCCCAAGGACGTCGCGTCCAAGGCGCAGGTGGAGCTGGCCGGGGGCATCCCGTTCCTGTCCGACAAGGACCTGCAGACCCAGCTCGACAAGGCCGGCGTGCCCCCCGAAACCGCCGACGCGATCGTCGCGGAGAACGCCAGCGCCCGCATCGACGGGCTGCGCTCGTCGCTGGCGCTGCTCGCCGTCGTCGCGCTGATCGCCCTGTTCGCCACCCGCCGGATCCCCGCCGAGCAGCCCGCCGCCAGCCCGGCCGCCGACCCGGCCAGCGCCCCCCGGCCTGACGGCGCCCGGCACGCGGACGTGAGCTGAGGCTGGCCGACCAGGCGGTGATCTAAGTGAGGCGGCGCACCGCCGCGGCGACCGGGCTGTCTCCGCTGACGAGCTCAAGCGTCTGATGCCCGGTACCCGGCTCGTCGAGCAGGGCGGCGATCACCGCGGCGACGTCGGCGCGGGAGATGGTGCCAGCGCCGGCGGGCGGGGCCGCGAGCCGGACCCGGCCGGTGGCGGGCGCGTCGGTGAGGCGGCCGGGGCGCAGGATCGTCCAGTCCAGGTCCCGGGAGCGCAGGTCGTCCTCGGCGGCAGCCTTCGCCGTGATGTAGGCGGCCCAGACCGGCCTGATCACCGCGCCCGGCCAGCAGGCGCTCCAGCAGCAGCGCAATCTTCCCGTGCCCGCCCGCGATCACTACCCGCATGCCCGCCAGCCTACGTACCGGGACCACCAGCAGAAGAACAGACGCGGCATTATGGGCGGGCCGCTCTGTGGCAGCGCGGCCGCCTGCCGAAGCGCTCGTATATCCAGCTGCCTCCCGCACGCTCTCATGACCGACGTCGCCCGGGACTCCGCCAGGTCCTCCGGCTCTATCAGCCAACAGGCGCGGCCAGCGGCAAAGCAGTGTGTATCCAATTAGCCTGGATCAGTTTCGCCGTAATTGGTATGACATACGCTGCCCCGGTTGGCCCCGGCCGTAGGAGATACGGTCCGGCCTCTTGCCTGTTTGCCGGAACGGGGGGAAGATCCGGGTAGGCTGGCGGAGAACCGGCTTAGTGGTGTCGCGTCTGTCGCGGCGCCGCGCGTCGGGGTGGGGGAAGCAGTGGGTCTGGCAGCGGTCTCATTCGTGCTGGCAAAAAACAAAAAGTGATCGCTTGCATTTCCACCTGAGCGTTCCCGTGCAGTGGGCGGCCTCGAATAGGGCTGCGTTGCCGGAAATGGCCGGGCGGTGGCATGCGGCGTTGCCGCGGCCGGGGGAGGAGCCGCAATGGGTGAACGGTGGGACACGGCGGTTGCCGCCGCTGCGGAGGAGCCGCCCGCGGATCTGCGCGCGGCGGTCGAGGAAGAGCTGATCGCCCTGTGGAATGACCTTGGCCAGGCGCTGCAGCGGGCAGCCGGGCGGCGCTGGTCGGCCGAGTGCGACGGGCTGGTCGTGCGGATCGTCATGCTGACCCGGCTCACCACGGCGACATCGTGGCCCTGGATACCGGCGCCCCTGCTGGCCAGCGGAACTTATCAGGGCATCTTGAAGTCAGCGGGCATCGCATTCACCCCGCCGCCGTCGCGGGAATCCATCGCGCGGGCTGCTCCCCCATGACCCCCCCAGGCCTCCTGGCCAATGTCTCTTGCTAAACCAGGTGGCGCGATGACTCGTGCTGCCGGACAACGGCGATGGCACACCGTTGCCGCTGGCGGGTCCGGCCGCCGGTGTAAGGAAAGCCTGGCCGCCTGGCGGGCCATCCCGTCCCGCACGGGCCGGTTCCGGCCTGGTGGGGGCGGAACCCGTGGCGGTCCCCCCCGAGGACACAATGCTGGTCACGGTGATTGCTGTGAGGGCCGTGACCGTTCCCTGCTGGCTGCTGCCGGCGGTGAGCGTCCGCCTGACCTGACCTGGACATTTCCAACCCCCGTGTGGCTGCTGGTCGTTGTGGCTTCAGCCTGCGTCGCAGCAGGCCAGCGGACATCCGTGCCCACCACGGAACTGCCACCCGTTCACCACGGATCCGGCGCGGATCGGGGCATCCGCACGAGCGCCGGCCGGCCGCGCGGGCATTACCTGGCGGGGACCGGGAATGATCGCATGGTTGACGGGGACGGCTGCGGCTTCCCGGAGGGAGTGGGGTCAGTGGCTGATGATGACCGGACCGCATCGGGTGTGGTTCCCGCGCTGGTCGAGGCGCTCGCCAGCCAGCTCCGCGCGGTAACCGAGGGGCTGCAGGACCTGGCCGGATTAGGTCAGCGCGTTCCGCTGCCGGGCGCCCTGTCGGCTGCGCAGCTGACGTCGATAGCCGACAGCGTCGCCGCGCAGCGGCGCAGCATCGAGGCGCTCAAGGCCCAGCTATCGTCCTTCGACGAGCAGCTTGCCGCGCTGGAGCAGATCCTCGGCCCGCTCGCACAGTGGAGCGCTACGTGGGCAGAGCTGGAAAGGCGGCTGCTGAACACGGGCCGCGGCCCCAAAGACCAGGGCCGGGCCAGCGGCTCCTCACCCGGTCATGATCACCGCTGACGACTTCACCTTCCTGCGTGGCGACAAGGGTGATTGACCCACGCTGCCGGCCCAGCAGCGCGGCTACTGGTCTGTCTCGTCCCTGTCGTGGTGCCGGTGGTTCCGCCGCGGCCGGTCCGGCCTGCGTCCGCTGCGGGCAGGTGCGCCCGTGATCCAGCGCCCCAGCAGCAGGGCACCCAGCAGCCCAGGCACCCACAAGAACCACAGGCCGCCGCCCGCCCCACTGACCAGCCAGATCACGACAAACAGCAGGCTGATCCCGAGCCAGGACCCCCAGGCCGCCCGCCACGCCGGGGAGAACCTGCCCCCACTGGCCTCGACCGGCCCGCCGGAACGCTGCCCGGTCAGCGGCGGGCTGCCCGCGGCGCTGTGCAGTGTGACATCGGCGGGCTGCTCCAGGCCGGTCTCCGGCAGGTCCGCCATCAGGTCCTTGAGCTCACCCAGGGTTTTGGCCGCATAGACCTTGTCCAGGCGCTCATCGAACTCCTCGGTGGTCAGCCGGCCCGCGGCCAGATGCTCGCGCAAGGCGGCGGCGGTCCGGTCGCGGTCCGCGTCAGAGGCGCGGATCTTTGGATCACTGGCCATGGCATGCTCCTGAGCTGTCCCGGGCACCGGCTGCGGATGACCGCGCCTGCCGGGCAGGCCGGCGCGCTGATGGCCCCACATGGTGAACATACGCAGGGCTGCCCGGTCAGGTGAAGTCCACCGGCCCAATGTCGCGGTCGTTGCCAGGCGATGTGCCGGGGTGGGACGGTGACGCCATGTCTTCCGACCGCCAGCGGGTTGCCCGCATGCGGCGCCTGGCCGTGCGGGCACTCGACGCGTACCCCCTGGTGGACCGGGAACTGCGGTTCATCGCTGATCAGGAGAACGCCACGTTCCGGGTCGATGCGACTGCCCCCGATGGCCGTGACCGGTTCCTGCTCCGCGTGCACCGCCCGGCACGTCATGGGCGGGATATCGACCCGGCGGCCGCGATCGGCTCGGAACTGGACTGGCTGGCGGCGCTGCGGGCCGGAACCGATCTGCCCGTCCCCGCGCCCTTCCGCACGACCGATGGCAAGCTGACCACGGTGGCCGCGTCCCCGGGCGTGCCGGAGCCGCGGGTGTGCTCGGTGCTGCGCTGGATGGACGGCCGTATCCACAGCGCCGCGCCCCGGCCGGTGCACCTGAGCCGGCTCGGGAGCGTGATGGCGCGGCTGCACAATCACGCTGGCCAGTGGCGCCCCCCGCCCGGTTTCGTGCGGATCCGGTGGGACTGGCCGACGTTCTTCGGCGACACGATGGTCTACGGGGGAATCAGCGCGGCAGGTGTGTGGGACCTGCTGCCCGGTGACCTGCGGCGCAGGTTCGCCCGGGTGGCCTCGGGCATGAGACGCGTCATGACACACCTGGGCGAGGGCGCCGACAACTTCGGCCTCATCCACGCCGACCTGCACCTCGACAACGCGCTGTTCTGGCGCGACGAGGTCAGGGTCATCGATTTCGACGACTGCGGATTCGGTTACTGGCTCTACGACATCGCCGTCTCGCTGTGGGAACTGCGGTACCGGAACGACTACGAGGACTTCCGGTCGGCGCTGATCGACGGCTACACCCGGCACCGGCCGCTGCCGCCCGGCGGCCTCGCCCATCTCGATGACTTCATCGCCACCCGCGAGGTCGCATTCGGGCTGTGGTTCACCGGTACCGCGCAGGTCAACCCCGTCTTCCGCGCCGAGCTCGGCCAGATGCAGGAAGACATCGGCCGCTCGCTGGACACCCTTTCCCGGAACTGAACCGGCCGTCCCGGAACTGAACCGGCCGTCCCGGAACTGAACCGGCCGTCCCGGAACTGAACCGGCCGTCCCGGAACTGAACCGGGCGCCCCGGAACTGAACCGGGCGCCCCGGAACCGGTGACCGAGGTCCCGCCGGCATCGGCCGAACTCCCCTGCCCGCGTGCGCCCGGCCAGGTGGACGGTGAGATCACCTGGGCGCCGTGGCCCGGTGCGGATGGCCACGGCTGGCGGAGACTCACCGAGGAGGCAGGCTCGTGGCAGACACCAGCGAGGTGCGGCGCTACGCCGACGCGATCATGACGCTGATCAGGGAAGACCAGGACGCCGGGCAGGTTCCCCGTGACGTTTGCTCCTGGGACGAGCTCGATGACAGCGTGGACACCGAGGACTATTACCGGCAGGCCCAGCTGCCAGCCGGAACCCCCGAGGCGGCCGCCCTGCGCGATGCCGTCAACGATGAGGTCGGCCGGCGCCTGGCCGCATCACAGGGTGGCCCGTGGGGCGTGACCTGGACCTCCCCCGACGGCCAGCCGCGGGACATCGGCCGCACGATCGGGTACCCCACCCGGGCCGAGGCGGAAGCCGTCGGCCGGGAATACCTGGCCGAGCACCGCGGGGCGTATCAGGTCCACGGCAGCTGACGGGACCCGGCGCCCAGGCCAGGCGGGGCACCAGCCATCGGCCTGCGGCGGCCGCGGCCGGGTGTGCGGCGCCATCGCTCACCCGTCAGTGCCCGGGCCCGCCCGCGCGGCCGCCAGGGTTTCCAGCCACGCATGCACCTGCGGGATGCTGACGGCACCCTCGCCGACCGCGGACGCGCAGCGCTTGACCGACGCCCGGCGCACGTCCCCGGCCGCGAACACCCCGGGCAGGCTGGTCTCCAGCGGGAACGGCGGGCGGCCCAGCGGCCAGGCCGCGTCCTCCCCGCCCGCCAGGTCGGGACCGGTGCGGATGAAACCCCACTGGTCCCGCGCCACGGTGCCACCGAGCCATTCGGTGTGCGGATGCGAGCCGATGAGGACGAAGAGCGCGTCGGCCGGGACGCTCCGGCGCTCCCCCGTCGCGGCGTCCGCCAGCACCAGGGACTCCAGGCAGTCGGTGCCCGAGCCGTCGGCGATGCGCACGCCGTAGAAGACGTCCACGTTCGGCGCGGCGTCGATCATGCGGACGAGGTAGTCGGACATGCTCTGCGCCAGCGATTCGCCGCGCACCAGGACGGTGACCTGGTCGGCCCACTTGGCCAGGTGTATCGCCGCCTGCCCGGCGGAGTTGCCGCCCCCCACGACGAAGACCCGCTTCCCGCGCATGGCGGCTGCCTCGCTGACCGCCGCGCCGTAGAACACGCCGCGGCCCTGCAGCGCCGCCAGGCTGGGGACGTCGAGCTGCCGGTAGCTGGCGCCGGTCGCGATGATCACGCTCCGCGCGGCGAGCACGTTGCCGTCGGAGAGCCCGAGCCGGAAGTGGCCGTCGGCACTCGCGAGGCTGGTGACCTGCCGGATGAAGATGAACGTGGCGCCGAACGACCAGGCCTGCTGGTAGGTCTCGAACGCGAGCTTCGATCCGCTGACGCCCTGGGCGAAGCCCGGGTAGTTGCGGATCAGCGAACTGGTTCCCGCCTGGCCGCCGATGGCCTCCGCCTCCACCACCGCGGTCCGCAGGCCTTCCGAGGAGGCATAGACCGCCGCGGCCAGGCCCGCCGGCCCCGCGCCGACCACCGCCAGGTCGTAGACGTCGTCGGCGGAGATCGGCGCCGTGAGGCCGAACGCCTCGGCGATGTCCAGGTTCGACGGGTTGACCAGCGTTGAGTGCTCGGTCCCGAACCGGAGCACCACGACCGGCAGCTCCGGGTCCATCAGCCCCAGTTCCGCCAGCATGTGCTGGCCGTGCTCGGAAGCGGCGTCGTAGAAGCCGAACGGGAGCCGGTTGCGGGAGAAGGTGTCACGCAGCTCCTGCGACCGTGGTGACCACTGCTCGCCGATCAGCCGCAGGGCCTCGAAGCCGCCGCCGCGCCGGGTGCTCCACTCGCTCAGGAACTCGGTGATGGCGCGGTGGAACTCCTCGTCGCGGGCTCCCTCCGGGCGGGGCAGCCAGTGATCGATCTTGCCCAGGGTGACGGCGTCGAAGACGGGTCCCGCGGTTTCGAAGTCACCCCACCGGAAGGCGGTCACCCGCAGCGCCGTTGAGTCGGCCGGGTGCACCGCCGACAGCGTGTCGATCCCGTCGGGGTCCTGCCCGCCGATCCCGCTGATCACCAGCGCCACCGGCGTCCCGGCCGCCCGCAGCGTGGCGAGCAGCGCCGCCAGCCCGGCGGGCTCGGCGCAGACCACGATCTGGTAGTCCTCGCCGTACCGCTTGGCCAGCTCGCTGTCCATGCTCTGCCGGGCGGCCGCGTCGCGGCTCACGACCACGATGGCGGGCCGGCCGGCGGCGGTTCCGCCCGCCCCGGGACCGGCGCCCGCCCCTGATGCAGCTTGATCCCCCGGCATGCGTTCTGCTGACATCCCCGCCCTCCCGAAATCCCCCCGGCGCGGAACGCGCGCCACCGTCGGCGACCGGCTGCTGGTGGCGCGACGGCGGCCCGGCTGGTGCCCCGGAGAGCCGAGCTTAACAAGACGGTCCCGCCGCGGGACACTCATCGGATGGCGCTGTCTGAAGACTTCTACTACCGCCGCGACCTGGCCCTTGTTCACCACCGCGGCTTCGGCTTCCACGCTCAGGCCTGCGCTCCGGGGATCCTGGCGCTGCTGGAGCCGGTGCGGTCGCGGGAGGGAATCGTCCTGGAGCTGGGCTGCGGCAGTGGCCTGCTCACCAGGGAACTGACCGCCGCGGGCCACCGCGTCATCGCCACCGACGCCTCCCCGGCGATGCTCGAGCTGGCCCGCCGCTACGCACCGGCCGCCGACATCCGCCCCCTGGTCCTGCCCGCGGACCCGCTGCCGTCGGCAGATGCCGTGGTCTCGGTCGGCCACGTGCTCAACTACCTGCCCGGTGAACCCGCCATCGAGGCGGCGCTCACCGCGATCGCCCGGGCGCTGCGGCCCGGCGGCCTGTTCGCCATCGACGTCTGCGACCTTGCCTACGGCCAGGCCCGGCGCGACGCGCCCAGCACCGGCCTGGTCAGCGACGACTGGGCGGTCATCACCCAGTTCTCACTGCCCGAACCCCACCGGTTCGTGCGCCAGATCACCACCTTCGTGCCTAACGGGGACGGCTGCTGGCGCCGCGACGACGAGCGCCACCACAACGTGCTGATCGACACCGCCCGTGTGCCCACGCTGCTCGCCGCCGAGGGCGTCGGCGTGCAGGTGGCCTCCGCGTTCGGGACCGAGCAGCTGCCCACCGGGCTGCGCGTGCTGATCGGGCGGCGCGCCGCCTGACGCGTGGCTGCCGGCCGGCCGTCGCCGGAGCCGGGCGGTGGACCGGCACTGGCGGGACTTCCCCCGGGTCACAGTGCGAACCGGCTGCCGACCGCGTTGGGCCGGAAGGCGCCGGGGAGTGCGGCGGCGAGGGCGTGCTGGGCCTTCCAGCCGGTGCAGTGGGCCGGGACCAGCACGCCCGGATTCTCGGCGGCCAAGGCGGCGACGGTCTGCGGGATGATCTTCTCGAAGATCCCGCCGGTGAGGTGGAACCCGCCCATGACGGCGTAGACCTGGCCGACGCCGGTGAGGGCCTTGGCATGCCGGACGATGTTGACGATGCCGGAGTGCCCGCACCCGGTCAGCACCACCAGGCCCTTGTCCCGCACGTGAAGGACCACGGCCTGGTCATCATGAATGAGCGGGTCGGGCACCCAGTCTCCCCCGCGCCAGGCCTGGTGAATGGGGAACCCGGTCTCGAACTCGGTGGTCCGGTCCACCTCGCCGGTGACCAGCAGCACCCCGTCGAGCAGGAACGACGGCTGGCGGTCCTCGATGATCGCGAACCCGGCATCCTGGATCCCGGAGCGGCTCGGCATCGGCAGCTCCCACGCCCCCCCGCCCGGGGTGACGATCCGGCGGCGGGTCCAGAAGTCCGGGTGCAGCAGCAGCGGCAGGTTCCGCGGCCCGAGCCGGCGGGCCAGGCCATCGAGGCCCATCACGTGGTCGAAGTGACCGTGGCTGAGGACCACGGCTTCAAACGTGTCCGGCGAGATCGCCAGCCGGTCCAGGTTGCCGATCAGCCCGTCCGGGGTGATTCCCGCGTCGAACAGCACCCGCCGCCGGCGCCCGCCGGCCCGGACCTCGATCAGCGCGGAGAACCCGTGCTCGGCTCGCAGGAAGTCCACCGTCTTGCCGCCCTCGGCCAGCTCGGTCGGGATCACCGGGATCTCCCCCGCCGTCCCGGCCGGCCCCCACCGGCGGACCAGCCCCTCGTCCGGCATCAGCACGTCCGAGGAGTTGTCCACCACGGTGGTCACCTCGACGCCGTCCACCGGTTCCAGCGTGATCGGCTCCATGGCCTGCGAGGCTACCGCCGGCGACGCCTCATCGCGAGACGCGCGACCGCCCGTCCGCGGCGAAGCCGCGCTCCAGCGACGAACGGATGGCCAGCGCAAGCAACGGACCGGGGGCCAGGCCGGCCCCGAGGCCCAGCGACAGTCCGAGAAGCAGCTGGTGCACGGCGCGGTCCTTTCACCTTCACCATCGAGACGCCCGACCGGCGAGGACAGTGGGGAGAGGTTCTTTCCCTGCCTAACGTCGCCATTCATTGCCACGTGCTGCCGACCGGCCTGGTGCTCATGTGGGGCAGGCGGGACAGCCCTCAGCAGTCCCTCGACACCGATCCGCCCAGCCCGCTGGGGCCGGGAACACCGCCTGCGCCTCCGGCACAGTGCAGCCCGTTCCTCTGGGACCCTGCGAATGGCGGCATCACGGCCACGCCGCAGCCCACACTGGGCGGCACCACGAATGCCAACCTGTTCTGCTCGGGCCACGCGTTCCTCCCGGACGGAGGCCTGCTGGTAGCCGGCGGCCATCTCGCCGACAGCCACGGCCTGAACCAGGTGACCATTTACGATGCGGCCGCCGATACCTGGATGCCGTCCGTGGCGATGAACAACGGCCGGTGGTACCCGACCGCCATCACACTGGCAGACGGAAGCATCCTGGTCCTGTCGGGCAGCTTCCTTGACCCGGCCCGGACACCCCCGGTCGTGGCCAACAACGTGGTGCCGCAGATCTGGAGCAGCGGAAGTCTCACCAGCATCGCGCCGATCCCGGACGCGGCTTTTGACCTCTACCCGCGCATGCACATCGCTTCCACCGGCATCGTCTACATGACCTCGCTCGTCCAGACCTGGTCGCTGGACGTCTCCGGCGGGGGCACCTGGACGGCACTTCCCAACGTCACGCGGCGCAACGGGCTGCGTGACTACGCCCCGTCGGTGCTGTACGGCGCCGACAAGATCATCTTCATCGGCGGCGGCAACCCGCCGACCGCCAACGCCGAGATCATCGATCTCAGCGTGGCGCAACCTGCCTGGCAGCCGACCGGCCCCATGCACTTTCCCCGTCGGCAGCACAACGCCACCATCCTGCCGGACGGGACGGTGCTGGTGACCGGGGGCACCCGTAGCGGCGGAGCGCCCGGCACCGCGCAAGCATTCAACAATCTCGATCCGGGCCAGCCCGTGCATATCGCGGAGCTGTGGGACCCGGGCACCGGGCACTGGACGCAGCTGGCCGCGGAAAGGACCGACCGCTGCTACCACTCGACCGCGGTGCTGCTCCCGGACGGCAGGGTGCTCAGCGCGGGCAGCGGTGAGTTCATCTTGAACGAGGGGACACCGCAGCAGCAGCAGAACGATCCGCAGGACACTCACCGGGACGCCCAGGTGTTCTCTCCCCCCTACCTGTTCAAGGGACCCCGGCCGGAGCTCGCCTCGGCCCCGGATTCGGTGCACTACGGCGACACGTTTGAGATCGGCACCGCTCAGCCGGACGGGATCGGGGCCGTCACCCTGGTCCGCCTGTCGTCGGTGACACACTCCTTCAACGCCGGCCAGCTCATCAACTTCCCCTCCTTTCACGTCGAGGCGGGACACCTCACGGCAACCGCGCCACCCCACGCGGGCGCCTGCCCGCCCGGGCACTACATGCTGTTCATCTTGAACCGCCAGGGCGTGCCATCGGTCGCCAAGATCCTCCAGATCTCCGCGCCCGCTGGCCCGGCGGCCCCCGCACCCGGGGCACGGCCCCGGGTCCTGTCCGCCAGCGCGCCGGCCACGGCGCAGGCGGCGCCCAGGGATGCCTTCGCCTTGCGGGCGATGGTGCGCGACGCGGCCACCGGAACCCGCGTCGTGGTCGGGATCCAGGGAACATGCCCGTATGGCATCGCGGCCTGCTGGGGAGGCGCGAACGAAGCGCTCCGCCACCTTGACGGAGTGCGGTACGTCGACCCGATTCCCGATGGCGACCGCTCGACAGCAACGGTCTACCTGGAAGACGAGCGGCTGCCCGCGCTGGAGCACTGGGATCAGCAGTTCCGGCAGATGGTCCACGACAGCTACCAGCTGCAGGGGGCCGAGGTGACCCTCAACGGCACCGTCGAAGCGCGAGAAGGCGTGCTCGTGCTGGCCGGCGAGGGGCGCAGGCCGCCGGTCACGCTGACCCCGCTGGGCCCCGGCCAGAAGGTCCAGTGGGATCGCGCCGCCGCCGCCCCCGAGCCCGTCGAGGACACCGAGGCGGCCGCGTACGGAACGCTGGTGCGATCACCACGGGGGGCCGGCGCCCGCCAGGTCACGGTCACCGGCCCGCTGATTCAGACAAAGGCCGGGTACCGGCTGCAGGTACGCCTGGTTGAGCTCTGAACCGCACGCGGCGAGCCTCGATCAGATGGCGGGTGAAGTGCGCCGCCCGTTCCCGGAAACCGATGACCTTTCTCCGATATCGGGGAATTGCTGTCAGAATGGGCTGATGGCGCAGGTATTGTGCCCGGTCGTGATCGGCAGGGACGCCGCGCTGGAGACGGTCGACGCGGCGCTGACGGCCGCTATGGCCGGGCACGGCGGGTGTGTAGTGATCACCGGGGAGCCGGGGATCGGTAAGTCGCGGCTGGCCCTGGAGACGGCCAGCCGGGCGGCCAGCCGTGGCGTCCGGGTCGTTACCAGCCGGGCGGTGCCGCAGTCAGCGACCGTCGCTTACCGGCCGCTGACGGACGCGCTTGTGCAGCTCCTCCGGGACCGGGCCATTCCCGATGACGCGACGATGGAGCCCTGGCTGCCCGCGCTGAGCGCGCTGCTGCCCGGGATGGCTGGCCGCGCTCCGGCGAGTGGGGAGGTCTCACCTGGGATCCGCGGTGAGGCGCTGATCCAGCTTCTCCGGCGCCTCGCGCCGCAGGGCCTGGTCATGGTGCTCGAGGACCTGCACTGGGCGGACCCGGACACCGTGGCCGTGATGGAGTACCTGGGCGAGCACCTTGATGGCGAGTCGTTGCTGTGCGTGCTTACCCTGCGCGCCAACCGGCCGTCGGCCGCACTGAAAGTGGCCCGCCGGCAGCGGGGCCGGCCCGGAGTAGTTCACCTCGACCTTGAGCGGCTCAGCGATGAGGACATGGCGCGCATGGTCCATGCCTGCGTCCCGGGGGCAGGGGCGGAACTCCTGCGCCGGGTGCAGGCCTCCGCCGAAGGGGTACCGCTGCTGGTGGAGGATCTGCTGGCGTCGCCCGGGCTGCCGGAGTCGTTCACCGAGACGGTCCGCGAGCGCCTGGCCGGGTTCAGCGAACCGCAGCGATCGGTGATCGAGGCCGCCGCCATCCTCGGCCGCCACTTCGACTGGGAACTGCTCCCGGCCGTGAGCGGCCAGACTGCGGTCCGGGTGGCGGAGACGCTCGGGCTCGCTGTCGAGCAGCTGCTGGTGAGCGCCGACGGCACGGCTTTCCGCTTCCGGCACGCGCTGACCCGCGAAGCGGTGCTCGATACCATGCTGCCACCCCGCCAGCGGGCCCTGGCCTCGGCGGCGCTCGCCGTTCTGGACGCCGCGCACCCGCGCCTGGAGGGCGGCCTGCGTGAGCTGGCCGCCGAGCTGGCGAACCGGGCCGGGGACCGCCGCCGGGCCGGGACGCTGCTGAGCGAGTCCGGCGGCCAGGCGCTGGCCTGGGGCGCGCTGGCCACGGCCATCGGTACCCTGCAGCGTGCCGCTGACCTCCTCGAAGGCATTCCCGAGCGGGACCAGGCGGAACTTCGGCTGGTCGAAGCGCTGGCCCTGGCCGGCCGGGTTGAGGAGGCAGCGGCGGCCGGCGGCCATCTCATCACCCGGCTCGGGACCGAGGCGCCGGAGCTCCGGACGGAGGTTCACCTTCGCCTCAGCCAGGCGGCGGTGGGCGCCTCGCGCTGGGAGATGGCCCGTCACCACCTCGGCGCCGCCCGGCGCCTGGCCGGAACCGCCCCGCCGGCTGGCGTGCGCGCCCGGATGGGTGTCATCGATGCCGAGGTGGCCTTCGCCGCCGATGACCTCGATCAGGCCCGGCTGCTGGCCGAGGGCGTCCTCGCCACCGAGGGCAGCGCTCCGGATGTCCGCTGTCATGCGCTGGAGCTCATCGGCCGGAGCTACCGGCTGCGTGATCTGTCCGCCGCCCGCGCGGCGTTCGAGAGCGCGCTGGTGACCGCGGAGGCAGTCGGCCTGCCGTTGTGGCGGCTGCGCGCCCTGCACGAGCTGGGAACCATCGACCTGCTTGATCATGCCGGAGTGGAGCGGCTGTCCGAGGCCCGGCGCGCTGCCGAGCAGATGGGTGCGCTGAGTACCGTGGCGATTCTGGATCTCCAGCTCGCCGCGAGCTTCACCTGCCGCTGGGAACTGGACACCTGTGATGCCCACGCGCAGGCCGCCGTCGGCCTCGCCGAGCGGCTCGGCCTGGACCAGGTCCGGGCCAAGGCGCTGGCGGTACTTACCGGCAGCGCCAGCATGCGCGCCGACGCCGGGCAGACAGAGCGCTACGCCGCCCGCGCCATCGCGGCCGCTCCGGGCGACCAGATGGTCGAGGGCATCTGCTGGGCCAGCCGGGGAGCGGCGGTTCTGCTCGGTGGCGAGGCCGCGGCGGCCGTGGAACCCTATGGCCGGGGGATGGCGATCCTGGCCCGCCTCCCGCATGCCGAACCCGCCGGGCTCCGGGCGCTATGGCCGCTGCTCCTGGCCTCACTTGGTGATCAGCGGGCGGCACGGGCGATCGAGGAGGCCCGCCGGCTGGGCGTCGGCGCCATCCGCATGAACCGGAGCCTTCTCGGCTATGCCGAGGCGGTTCTGGCCGGGCGGGCCGGGCAGCGGCAGCGGGCTAACGAGCTGGCGGCGGGCGGCGACGTTGGCTTCACGAACTGCGAGGCGTGGGGTGAGCTGGCGAGGTTCTGCGCCGCCCCCGCTGCCCTCGCCGACGGATGGGGCGACCCGCTTCGCTGGCTGGCCGAGGCCGAGGCAGGATTTGACCGCCGGGGCCTGCCCCGCCTGGCCGAGCGCTGCCGCGAACTGCTCAAGGAGTCGCAGCCCAATCCGTGGGTGGCGGCGGGGATCACCGCCAGGGAAGCGGACGTGCTGCGCCTCGTCACCGGCGGGCTGGCCAACAAGCAGATCGCGGCACAGCTGCAGCTGTCGACACGGACCGTGGAGAAACACGTCGAGAACCTGCTGCGCAAGACCGGCGCCCGCTCCCGGACCGGCCTGGTGGCGGCCGCATCACAGGCCGCAGCCCGCGACTCCTAGCGGGCGTTCCTCCCCCAGCCACTACGTAGTCCCGGCTGGCATCTACGTGTTGTCCCCGATGTGACGGCGGGCGGCCGGCCTGCATGCTGGCCTGGCAAGCCAGGCCAAGGGAAGGCAACATCTGATGCCCGAAGCTACGAGACTCGTCGTGGCCGTCAAGAACATCGAGATGCCCGATGAGCGGCACGCGTTCGAACACGCCTCGCTCAACGTGGTCAACCTGCCCGGCGTCACGATCGCCCGGACGGTGTATGAGCCTGGCTGGAAGTGGTCGACCGACGTCAAGCCGGTTGTCGGCACGGAAGCCTGCCAGACGGCCCACACCGGCTACATCCTCTCCGGCTGGCTCCACGCCCGCATGGGCGACGGCCGCGAATACGACTTCGGCCCGGGTGACGCGCACGTGGTGTCGGCCGGTCACGACGCCTGGGTGGAGGGGGACGAGCCGTGCGTCGCGCTTGACCTCGCTTTCACCGGACGTGCGCTGGCCGGGCACGTCGGCCGCTGCCCTTGCGGGGTTGAGTTCCGGGTCGCCAGCGACGACCAGTTCGGCCAGCTTGTCGCCGCCATCCGCGAGCACGCGCGCGGCTCCCACGGGCACGAGCTCACCACCCAGCAGGTGCTCGCCGAGGTGATGGCGTGATCGGCCCCAGCCAGCAGATGCCGGAGCAGTCAGGAGGGGGCTGCTCCGGCATCTAGCGAGTCCGCCAGCCGGATTCGGGCATGTTCCGCATCCGCTTGCGGCCGCTAAGCACGGCGCGGCTCCGGCTACGCGGACGTCTACCTGCCCGTACAGGGGCCGTGCAGGTAGATGCCGGCGTAGCCGGAGCCGCCCGTGCGAGATCAAGGAAACGCTTGCTGAGCCGCGGCTCTGCATCCGAACGGGCCGCACGCCCAGCCGGGCTCTGCGCCTGGCCGGGGTCAGGGCGGGGCGGTGAAGCGGTAGCCGGCGCCGCGCACCGTTTGCAGGCTTCCGGCACGGTCGCCGAGTTTGCGGCGGAGGGCACTGATCACGACCTCGACGACGTTGCTGCCGCCGCTCCAGTCGTAGCCCCAGACGTCGCGCAGCAGCGCCGCCCGGCTGACGATCCGGCCTTCGCGTTCATGCAGGTACTGCAGGACGTCGAATTCGAGCTTGGTGAGATCGGCGCGGGTGCCGTCGAGTACGAGCTGGCGGCGGTCGGGATCGAGCAGGGCATGGCTGTCGATGAGCATTTCCCGCGCGGCGAGGTCGTCAGCCAGCCGTCGATGGAGGATGGCCCGAAATCGTTGTAGAGGGCATGGTAGGTGGTTCCCCCGATCTCGGCGGCGCCGTCCGGGAGGCGGGCGAAGCCGAGCGGCGCCAGCTGGTACAGCGCCGCGGCGGGGTCCGCGGCCAGCGAGTAGATGCGCCGGAGCCTGGGCCGCATTTCCAGGTAGCGCCGCTTGAGGTCGAGGATCAGGGCGGCCTGGACCGGCGTCGTGGCTTCGCCGCCGTCGGCGGCCAGCATGTGGCGGAGGAAGAGCACCTGCTGGCCGCGAGGTACCGGGCTGGCCCGCAGGTGCTCGCGCCATGCCACGACCACCGGGTCCGCGGCGAGGAGCCGGGCCGGCACGGTGGCCGCCTCGCATAGGCACTGGAACGCGGCGGGGGACCCGTCGGGGTCCCGCGCGACGCGGAACGCGGACGGCATGGTGTCCCACCAGGACCGCATCATGGTGACTGCCCCGGCTGGCTGGTGCGCGCGGGCGATGGCGGTGATCTGGGCTTCATCGGCCGGCCGCGCTGGCTCGACCGCGTACCGCTGGCTGGCGGTGGGGAAGAACGCCTCCCGCACGGCCGGGTTCTCGATGAGGTAGAGCAGGTCGGCGGTGTAGCGCCAGAGGTCCGCTGGCGGGGCGGTGCGCAGCTCGCGCCGCAGCTGCCGCCAGGCCGCGATCCGGTGGGCGCGGTAGGCCGGCGGATCGTTGACCCGCAGCAGTGCCGCGACGACTTCGCGCACGGTGTCGTGCAGGACGAGACCGTCCGGCCCGAACTCCACGAACGGCAGCGGGCGCAGCATGTCGTAGGCGTCGTGCGGGGGTACCTCTGGCAGCA
>Ga0335082_10003129_pt1 | contig 17942 bp, 18 predicted proteins | sample Lox_Sample_41_FD_206718 | JGI IMG/M metagenome (GOLD analysis project Ga0335082, IMG submission 206718) | Soil microbial communities from Loxahatchee National Wildlife Refuge, Florida, United States - Lox_Sample_4.1 | ecosystem: Environmental > Terrestrial > Soil > Wetlands | place: USA... | reverse complement strand
CGAGCAGCGTGCCGAACTGGGCAACCGCCTTGCCGAAGTTCTCTTCGTCATACCCGGCCACATCCTGGAATTCACTGGTCACGATGCCCGGCATGACCAGGGAAACGCGGACCCCATGGGAGCATATCTCGCGGCGAAGGGCCTCGGTGAGGGCGCCGACGGCGAATTTGCTGGAACCGTAGAATCCGCTGAAGGGGGAAATATTCCGCCCCACCGCCGAACCGATGGCGACGATGTCGCCGCATGTGCGCCGGGCAAGGTAGTTCCCCGCCCGCCGCATCAGGTGGGCGGCGCCGAGAACATTGGTCTGGTACAACTCCCGCCACTGGGACTCGTCGCTGTCGAGGATGCCCCCCGCCAGCCCGCGGCCGGCGTTGATGACGACGATGTCGTAGGAGCACCCGCCTTCCTTCCAGCTCACGGCCCGCTCCAGCAGCAGATCGATGTCCCCTTTCACGCCCGCATCGCCCGCTACGGCAAGGGCCTTTCCCCCGCGTCCTGAAATTTCCGCGGCCAGTTCATCCAGGCGGTCCCTGCGTCGAGCGTGGATCACGACCGCGGCGCCTGCCCGGGCCAGGGTTGTGGCGGTGGCGCGTCCTATTCCCGAACTGGCGCCGGTTACGATGGCTGTTTTGCCTGCAAGTAGTCCGTTCATCGATGATTCTCCCCGTTCGTGGGGGAGCCCGGCCGGCCCCCCGTTGTCCGCTGCGGGAAAGAGCTTCCCGCACGGTGGTCATACCTTTCTACCAATGATAAGTCATCACTCGTCCCTGTCAACACGATCCGGATTCGTCGCACCCCTCCTTCCGCTGCAGGCGTGAATCCCCGCGGGTTTCCGGGCCGTGAACCTGGCCGTGTCGTTTCTTCATTGCCACCCGCAATTTTGTCAACGACGAAGCCCCCGAACCGTTATATAATATAAAAAGAGAAGATCGCGTTCCCCCGGAGTCGGTGGTGGGAGAGAGGGAGATGGAGTGATCCGAGGAGGTCCCTATGAAAAAGATCATGCGTATCGTCGTTGCGGTGATGATCGCGTTCATGGCGAATGCCCTTCCTGTCTATGCTGACGGCGGGCACGGCGGCGGTGGCGGAGGCGGCTGGCACGGCGGCGGTGGCGGAGGCGGTGGAGGGAGCTGGCATGGAGGCGGAGGCGGCTGGCATGGTGGCGATGGCCACTGGCACGGCAGTTTCGGCGTCTATGTCGGGCCGGGCTGGTGGGGACCGGGCTGGTGGGGACCCTACGGGTATCCCTACCCGTATTATCCCTACCCCTATTATCCGTACTACCCGCAGCCGTCGGTGACCGTGCAGCAGCCCGACACGTACGTTCAACAACCGGCGCCCCAGGCAACGCAGCCCTATTACTGGTACTATTGCCCGGATCCGCAGGGGTACTATCCCTACGTGAAAAAATGCCCGAAGGGGTGGATGAAGGTTATCCCTCCCGCTGGTGCACCGGAAGGAGAGGAGTAGCGTATGCGTATCAAGCGGATGGGAATACACATAATTGTTGTGGCGCTGCTGGTGATGAGCGGATGTGCGACTCTCCCCGCAGGCCCGAGCGTGCTGGTGTTGCCGGCACCGGGAAAACCCTTTGACCAGTTCCAGGTGGAAGACCGGATTTGCAAGCAGTGGGCCGGACAGCAGATCGGCGTGAACCCGCAGGAAGCGGCCAATCAGAGCGCCGTCACCGGGGCTGTGGCGGGAACCGTAATCGGCGCGGCTGCCGGTGCGCTCATCGGAGCGGCCGCGGGTGATGCGGGAGCGGGCGCTGCCATCGGCGCGGGGAGCGGTCTCCTGCTGGGGACCGCTTCGGGAGCCAGTGCCGCTCAGGCCTCGTCGTGGGAATTGCAGCGGAGATACGACAATGCCTACGTGCAGTGCATGTATGCCAAGGGGAACCAGGTCCCCGGCGTGGTGCAGAGGTACCGGGTACGGAGAACCATTCCTCCGCCTCCTCCCCCCGGCATGAACTCAGTTCCCCCCGACTATGTTCCCGATTCCCCTCCTCCGAGGTAGGGGGAGCGTCGCAGTGAAGTAGGTGATGAAAGGGAGAACAAAGGCCACGTCCGCAAGGGGCGTGGCCTTTGTCGTCTGACGGGGTCGAAGGATGGCCCTACTCCTCGGGATTCTCGCAGACCGGGCAATGTTCCTCGCCCGCTTCGGGGTCTGTTTCCAGTTCTCCGCCGCACACCTCGCAGATATCGGGAGGGACCTCGCCCTTTGCCCACTTCCGGTACTTGTCGCCGAACCGCGTTTCCGTTGTCATGGGGATCTCCTTTCCGGCAGTCAAGCCAGGCATGCTGCGTCTCCCTGCCGAAAGTATACCCTATTCACCGCAGTTCTCCACTGGCGTCACTGCACGTCCACATTCCGTATCCCGCTCGGCCGCCACGCCGGGGAGATGACGCGGCTCCCCTTTTCCTCCCCGTCCAGCAGGCTCCCGAAGGTGACGGTGAAATCGCCGTAGCGGTCGTTCACCGTGTCCATCGCCCCGATCATCAGGCGTTTCTTCCGTTCCTCCGGGAAGAGTGGCAGCTGGTCGCCGGCGTAGCGGAGGTTGCTGATCCTCACCCCGAGGAGCCGCACCGGCTGGGTGAGCACCAGGGTGTCGAGGATGGCCGCGGCAGCCCGGTAGATGTCGGCGCTCTCGTTGATGTGGCGGGGGAGGGTTTCCTGCCTCCCGATCCAGGTGTCGAAATCGGCACAGCGGATGGAGAGGGTCACCGTTTTCCCCCGGACGTTGTAGCGGCGCGCCCGCCGGCCGACCATCTCCGACAGCTGCAACAGGTGCGCGAGGATATCCCTTCGCTCCTCGATGTCCCGCTCCAGGGTCATGCTGTGGCCGACCGATTTCACCGGGTCGCTCTCCTCGGTGGGAACGACGGGGGAGTCGTCGATTCCCCTTGCCATTCTCTGCAACTGTTCGCCGACGACTCCGAACCGCGTTTTCAGGACGCCTGCCGGAAACCTTCCCAGGTCGCCGCAGGTGCCGATGCCGTAGAGTGCCAGCTGTCGGGCCGTTTTCCCCCCCACTCCGCACAGGTCCTTTACCAGCGTCCTCTCCATGATCCGTTCCACCTGCACCGGCCTGATGACGACCAGGCCGTCCGGCTTCTCCATGTCGCTGGCCAGCTTGGCGAGGAGCTTGTTGGGGGCGATGCCGATGGAGCAGGTGATGCCGAACCGGTGCCTGATCCGCGACTTGATGAGCCAGGCGATCCGCTCGGCGGAGCCGAAGAGGGCGAGGGAGCCGGTGACGTCGAGGAACGCCTCGTCGATGGAGAAGGTCTCCACCAGCGGGGTGAAGTCGAAGAACATTTTCACTATCTGTGCCGAGGTCCAGGTGTACCGCCGGTTGTTCGCCGCCACGAGGATGAGGTGGGGGCATTTCTGCCGGGCCTGCCAGACGGTCATGCCGGTCCTGACCCCGCAGGCGCGCGCTTCGTAGGAACTGGTGAGGATGACCGTCCGCGTGGCGCTCCCGATGACGGCGATCGGCTTTCCCCGCAGGGCCGGGTCGTGCTGCTGCTCCACCGAGGCGAAAAAGGCGTTCATGTCGATATGGAGGATGGTCCGTTCGTTCATGGGTAGAGGGTATCATATGGTAACCAATAGGTGTCAAGGAGTTTTTGCAGCCCCGCGCTGGTCTTGCGGGAGTCTCACGCTCGAAGAAACAGCAGGGGGAAGGGACGGCGGGGGCTCGCGACGAACAGAGTATGCATTCCTGCTGTGTCGTTGATGTGGGGAAGCCCGCGGAAGCTGTGCCTTCCCCATCTATGAAGACGTTGCCCACGCTGACTCCGTTCACTACGAGCCCTCCCGGCGTCCCTTCCCCCTGCTGTCACGCCGGTAGCTGTGCCGTGAAACAGTGGACGGAAAAGGGGATGTTTTTCGGGCAAATTCTGGTATGATACCGGTTGCCGGTGCGGGGCGGCGAAGGAGAAGGGCAGTGCAGCGCAAGGTTCTGAAAAATATCATGCAGCATGAACTTTTCCGGCGGGATGCGACGGTCGTAGTGGCGGTTTCCGGCGGCGTCGACTCGGCGGTCCTCCTGGAGACGCTCGCCACCCTTCCGGGTTTTCGGCTGCGGCTCGTTGTCGCCCACCTGAACCATATGCTGCGGGGGGCCGAGTCCGACGGCGATGAGGCCTTCGTCCGGGAGATCGCCGCTTCATACGGGGCGGCCGTCGAGGTCAGTTCCATCGATGTCATGGCGGTCAGCCGCGAGCGGAGGCTTTCCCTCGAGGAAGCGGGACGGGAGTGCCGCTACGCCTTTTTCGCGGAGGTGGCGGAAAAGCACGGGGCCGACTGCGTCGCCCTGGCCCACCACGCCGATGACCAGGCGGAGACGGTGCTGATGCGCCTCCTGCGGGGAAGCGGCGCCACCGGTCTCTGCGCCATGACTCCGAAGACGGCCGACGGCAGGTACGTGAGGCCGCTGCTGCATGTCACCCGGCGGGAAATCGAGGCCTATGCCGCATCCAGGCGGCTGCCGTTCCGGACCGACAGCAGCAACGGCTCGACCGATTTCCTGCGCAACCGGATCCGTCTCCAGCTGATTCCCCACCTGGAAAGCTACAATCCCGCCGTCAAGGAGCGGCTGACAGATACCGCCGCGGCCCTGGCGGACGATGAGGCGATCCTGGAGCGGGTGACCGACGAGGCCTTCCGCCGCCATGCCAGCTGCCTGCAGGGCAGGGTCTCCTTCCGCGTGGAGGGGCTCGCCGGGGAGCCGCGCGGCCTGCGCATGCGCCTCTACCGCCGGGCGCTCCTCGAATGCACGGGGGACCTCATGGGGATCTCCTACCGCCAGATGGAGGGGATCGATTCCCTGCTGGAGGGGGGGCGTCCCAACCGGCGGCTTGCCTTGGCGGGAGGCATGGCCGTTGCCAGGAGCTACGGCGAACTCTCCTTTTTCCCGTCCGGGGGGGAGTGCGGAACCGGGGCCTTCGAGCTGACGATCGACGGCCCGGGGACCTTCCCGCTCCCCGGCGGCGGAGAACTGGTCGTCGGCGAGGCCGTCCCCCCCGACGACTGGCGGGACCTCCCTCCCAAAACGGCCTACTTCGACCCGTCACTCGTCCCGTTTCCCTGGACCGTCAGGACGTTCCGCCCCGGCGACCGGATCGTCCCCCTCGGCATGACCGGCCGGAAGAAGGTCAAGGAACTCTTCATCGACGCCAAGGTCCCCCGGGGGGCGCGGACCTGCCTCCCCCTCGTCTTCAGTTGCGGCAGGCTCATCTGGGTCGGCGGGCTCCGGGTTTCCCAGGAATCCCGTCTGTCCGGCGGGCTGGGAAAAGCCATCAGAGCGGAAATTCGTGGACGTAATTCGCTTGTAAAACCGTCATTCTTATGGTAGTTTTTCCCATTTATAACGTCTAAATATTCAGAAAATACACGGCATGGCGGCGTTCACGTATGCGCCATGCTCCACAACGGGGGTCACCTTGAACCAGTTCTACAAGAATCTCGCCCTGTGGCTTGTCATCAGCCTGATGATGATCCTTCTCTTCAACCTCTTCAACAAGCCGAAACCGACCCAGGAAAAGCTGAGCTACAGCGATTTCATCACCGCCGTGGACGCAGGGAAGGTAAGTTCCGTCACCATCCAGGGGAACGACATCATCGGCAAGTATTCCGACGGCAAGGAGTTCCGGAGCTACAAGCCGGCCGATGCCAATCTGACCGCCCGGCTCCTGGAGAAGAAGGTTCCCGTCTCCGCCCGGCCCGAAGAGGAGAAGGTCTCCTGGTTCTCCGTCTTCATCTCCTGGTTTCCCCTCATCTTCCTCGTGGGGGTCTGGATCTTCTTCATGCGGCAGATGCAGGTCGGGGGCGGGAAGGCGATGTCGTTCGGGAAGAGCCGCGCCAAGCTCCTCACCGAGGCCCAGGGGAAGGTGACGTTCGAGGACGTGGCCGGTGTCGATGAGGCGAAGGTGGAGCTGGAGGAGATCATCCAGTTCCTCCGGGAGCCGAAGAAGTTCACGAAGCTCGGCGGCCGGATTCCCAAGGGGGTCCTGCTGGTGGGGCCGCCGGGAACCGGCAAGACCCTCCTTGCCCGGGCCGTTGCAGGCGAGGCCGGCGTGCCGTTCTTTTCCATATCCGGTTCCGATTTCGTGGAGATGTTCGTGGGCGTCGGCGCCAGCCGTGTCCGTGACCTCTTCGTCCAGGGGAAAAAGAACGCCCCCTGCATCATCTTCATCGACGAGATCGACGCCGTGGGACGCCACCGCGGCGCCGGCCTCGGCGGCGGCCATGACGAGCGGGAGCAGACCCTGAACCAGCTCCTCGTGGAGATGGACGGCTTCGAGTCCAATGAGGGGGTCATCCTCATCGCCGCCACCAACCGTCCCGACGTCCTTGACCCGGCACTCCTGCGCCCCGGCCGTTTCGACCGGCAGGTCGTCGTTCCCCAGCCCGACGTGAAGGGACGGGAAATGATCCTCAAGGTCCATTCGAAGAAGACCCCCCTTGCTCCCGACGTGGACCTGGCGGTCATTGCCCGGGGAACCCCCGGCTTCTCCGGCGCCGATCTTGCCAACGTGGTGAACGAGGCGGCGCTGCTTGCCGCCCGCAAGGACAAGAGCACCATCGACATGAAGGACATCGACGACGCCAAGGACAAGGTCCTCATGGGGGTGGAGCGGCGCAGCATGGTCATTTCCGATGCCGAGAAGAAGAACACCGCCTACCACGAGGCGGGCCACACCCTGGTGGCGAAGTTCATCCCCGGCACCGACCCGGTCCACAAGGTTTCCATCATCCCGCGCGGCCGGGCACTGGGCCTCACCATGCAGCTTCCCATCGAGGACAAGCACAGCTACAACACGCAGTCGCTCCTGGACAAGATCGCCGTCCTCATGGGTGGCCGCGCCGCCGAGGAGATCATCTTCAATACCATGAGCACCGGCGCGGGGAACGACATCGAGCGGGCCACCGAAATCGCCCGGAAGATGGTGTGCGAGTGGGGGATGAGCGAGAAGATGGGGCCGGTGACCTTCGGCAAGAAGGATGAGCAGATCTTCCTCGGCCGGGAGATGACCACCCACAAGAATTACAGCGAGGCCACGGCGGTGGAGATCGACAGCGAGATCAGGCGGATCGTCGAGGAGAGCTATCGCCGGGCCCGCACCCTGCTGGAAGACAATATCGCGATTCTGCATCGCCTTTCCGTCGATCTCATCGAAAAGGAGAACCTTACCGGCGCGGAAGTGGACGGTATCATCAGGACGGGTGGGGGCATGCCCGCAGAACCCCTTCCCCAGGGAGCGACCCCGGGTCAATGAGCTACTACCTGCGGGAGCTGGCGGTCGAATCGTCGGCCGATGCCGAACGGGAACTGGCCGCGCTCGGCATCGATCCGTTCAGCATCCGCGTCCTCGTTCCCAAGATGGTGCACCGTCTCCTCCTGGTCATGGGGACGAACGATGAGGAAACGGCCCTTCTCAAGCAGGAAATGCTCGCCCTCGGTGGTGATGTGGCCGTGGCCAGAGGGAACTGGGGGCTTTCGGCCGACGAGAAGGCCTTCATCCTCATGGGGACCGAGAAACAGCTGGTGAGCCTCTGCAAGAGGCTTGCGAGCCGTCCCTTCAATTTTCCCCTCCTTGCCAGAGAGATACAGCGCACCATTGACGTCCTTGCAAACCCCTGCCGGACCTGGAGGTTCGGGGAGAGGATCCTCGACCTCTCCCGGCGGCCGGCGATCATGGGGATCCTCAACGTGACTCCCGATTCGTTTTCCGATGGCAACCGCTTTGTCTCCGTCCCCCGTGCCATCGAGCGGGCTCTGGAAATGGAAGCCGAAGGGGCCGACATCATCGATATCGGGGGGGAGAGCACCCGCCCCAACGCACAGCCCGTTTCACTTCAGGAGGAGATGGACCGGGTGATGCCGGTTCTCGAGGGGGTGCGCGGCACGCTGACCGTCCCGGTTTCCATCGACACGTACAAGGCGTCTGTCGCACGGGAGGCCCTTGCGGCGGGAGCGGAGATCATCAACGACATCAGCGCCATGACCTTCGATGACGGCATGAGGGAGGTGCTCGCCGCCTCGGACGCCGGTCTGGTGATGATGCACAGCAGGGGCCGCCCCCTCGACATGCAGAAGAACACCGCCTACAAATCGATCATGGGCGAAATATCGGAGTTTTTTCATGCCGCCCTCGACCGGGCCGCACAGGCCGGCATAGCGGCGGAGCGGATCGTTATCGACCCCGGCATCGGCTTCGGCAAGAGCGGTGCAGGGAACCTGGAGATCCTGCGCCGGCTCCGGGAACTCGCCGTTCTCAACAGGCCGATCCTCGTGGGACCGTCCCGCAAGACGTTCATCGGCCAGACCCTCGGGAGCGAGGTGGGTGACCGGCTGTACGGCACCGCAGCTGCGGTGGCGGTTGCCGTGATGAACGGGGCACTGCTCCTGAGGGTGCACGATGTCAGGGAGATGCGCGACGTGGCGGACATGACCGCGGCGCTGTGCGGACCGGCCGCTTCCCCCTGACAGTGATGACCACAGAGGTTTGCCGAATACGTTCGTACGGCCGTTTGCCCTCTCTTCATGGTGACATGGATGGCGGAGATACCGCACAACTACGGTTGGTTGACCGATATTCTCGACATCGGGATTGTCGCCGTCATCATCTATCGCCTGCTCCTCTTTCTCAAGGGGACGGAAGCGGCGCGGATGCTGTCGGCTCTCGCCCTTGTCCTCACGGCCTACTTCATCTCCCTGTTTGCCGGTTTCCGGACGGTAACGTGGCTCGTTGACAATCTGTTCGCATCCCTGATCGTCGTGCTGGTCATCCTCTTCCAGGGAGATATCCGGCGGGCACTGGCGTCGGCCGGCCGCAATCGCACCGGCAGGGAGAAGGTGAGGCACGAGGCCCACGCGGTCATCGAGGAGCTGGTGACTGCCGCCGAAGGGCTCGCCGCCAAGAAGATCGGGGCGCTCATCGTCATTGAGAGGGATATGGATGTGGAGCCTTTCCTGACGGTGGGGACGGACATCGACGCCAAGGTGACCAGCGAGCTCCTTACCTCCATTTTTCTCCCCTATTCGCCGATTCACGACGGGGCGGTCATCATCCAGAAGGGAAAACTGACCAGGGCGGGGTGTCTTCTCCCCCTGACGCAGAACCCGGACGTCAGTAAGGCCCTCGGGACCAGGCACCGCGCGGCGATAGGATTGACGGAGACGACCGATGCCCTGGTGCTCGTCGTTTCCGAGGAGACCGGCGGCATTTCGGTGGTTGTGGGGGGGAAGATAACCCGCGACCTTCCGCAGCACGTCCTGCGGAAAGTACTGCACCGGCTCCTCGATGTGCGGTGGCTCCAATGAACATCCGGCACACTCTCGGCGGAAATCTCCGCCTCAAGGCCCTGGCCCTGGCGCTGGCGATCCTCCTCTGGTGCTTCGCAATGAAGGGGGAGGAAACGGAACTGGCGGTCAGTGTCCCCGTCCGGCTCGTACATCTGCCGCCGGGGCTCGAGGCGGCCGGAAACACTCCCGACCGGCTCGACGTGAGGATCGCCGTGCCGAAGCTGCTGGTCGGGAGGGTCAAGCCGGAGACCCTGGCGGCCTCACTGGACCTGTCGCAGGCACGGGAGGGGAGCCTCGTTTTTTCCTCCCTCGACAGGTGCCTGAACATTCCAGCAGGGGTGCGGGTGGTGCGGGTCCAGCCGGCAACGGTGGAGCTGTCGCTGCGCAAGGCATCACCCTAGAGGATGCAACCGGCTGGGATCAATTCTGCGAAAAGGAGCTGATGGATGAAAAAGCTTTTCGGGACCGACGGGGTCCGGGGGGTGGCGAACGTCTATCCCATGACCACGGAAATGGCCATGCAGATCGGCAGGGCTGCGGCCTATATTTTCAAGAACGGCCGCCAGCGGCACAGGATTGTGATCGGCAAGGATACGCGGCTCTCCGGGTACATGATCGAGAACGCGCTGTCGGCGGGGATCTGCTCTATGGGCGTCGATGTCCTCCTGGTGGGGCCGCTGCCGACGCCAGGGATCGCCAATATTACCTCGTCCATGCGGGCCGATGCCGGCGTCGTCATTTCCGCCTCCCACAACCCCTTTCAGGACAACGGCATCAAGTTTTTCTCCCGGGATGGCTTCAAGCTCCCCGACGAGATGGAACTCAAGATCGAAGAGCTGATCTTCTCCAAGAAGATCGATTCCCTTCGGCCCATTGCCACCGAAGTGGGAAAGGCCTACCGGATCGACGACGCCATCGGCCGCTTCGTGGTCTTTCTCAAGAGCACCTTCCCGAAGGATCTCGATCTCACGGGGTTGAAGATCGTCCTCGACTGCGCCCACGGGGCGGCTTACAAGGTGGCGCCGGCGGTGTTCGAGGAGCTGGGGGCGGTGGTGATCCCCCTGGGGGTGCAGCCGAACGGCACCAACATCAATGCGGGCTGCGGCTCTCTCCATCCCGAACTCCTGAGCGAAGCGGTCAAGGAGCACCGGGCCGACTTGGGCATCGCGCTGGACGGGGATGCGGACCGGGTAATCTTCGCCGACGAGTTCGGCAACGCGGTTGACGGCGACCAGATCATGGCGATCTGCGCCGCGGACATGCTCAAGCACAAGAGACTCCGCAAGAACACGCTGGTCGCCACGGTAATGAGCAACATGGGGCTCGACATCGCCGTGAAGAAGGCTGGGGGGAAGGTGGTCAAGACCGCCGTGGGCGACCGTTACGTGGTGGAAGAGATGCGCCGGGGAGGGTACAACCTGGGCGGCGAGCAGTCCGGGCACATGATCTTCCTCGACCACAACACCACCGGGGACGGGATTCTCTCCGCCCTCCAGGTGCTCGCCATCATGAGGCGGCGGGAGAGGTCTCTCTCCGAGCTGGCCGAGATCATGATCCCTCTCCCCCAGGTGCTCGTCAATGTGCGTGTAGCGGAAAAGAAGGACATCATGACCATCCCGGAGATCGCCTCCATGGTCCGGGGTGTGGAGGAACAGCTCCAGGACAAGGGACGGATCCTGATCCGTTACTCCGGGACGGAGCCCCTGCTCCGCATCATGCTGGAAGGGCAGGACAAGTACCAGATCGCCGGGTGGGCCAAGGAGATGGCCGATCTGGTGGAAAAGAAGATCGGAGGGAAATAGCGTGGCACGTTTGGGGGTCAATATCGATCATGTCGCCACCATCCGCCAGGCGCGGGGGGGGGAGGAGCCCGATCCGGTAGCAGCCGCGGCAATCGCCGAGCTGGGAGGGGCCGACGGCATAACCATCCATCTGCGGGAGGACCGGCGCCACATCCAGGACCGGGACCTGAAGATCCTGCGGCAGACGGTGAAGACGAGGCTCAACCTGGAGATGGCGGCGAGCGACGAGATGGTCACCATCGCCTTGGCCGTCAAGCCGGACTGCTGCACGCTCGTCCCGGAGAAGCGCCAGGAACTCACCACCGAGGGGGGACTCGACGTCCGGATCAGCCTGGATCGCCTCACGGAAGTGACGGAGCGGTTGCAGGAGGGGGGGGTCATCGTCAGCCTCTTCATCGATCCCGATCCCGACCAGGTGAAGGCGGCCAGCAAGGTGGGGGCCGATTACATCGAGATCCACACCGGCGCCTTTGCCGGGGCCAAGGGGTGGAAACGGGAGGAGCAGGAGCTGCGCAAGATCGAGAACGCCATCAAGCTCGCCCAGAAGCTGGGACTCGGGGTGAATGCCGGACACGGTCTCAACTACACCAACATCAGGAAGGTCGCCGCCCTGGGGGGGATCGAGGAATTCAACATCGGGCACTCCATCATTTCCCGGGCGGTCCTTGCGGGCCTGGAGAAGGCGGTGCGGGACATGGTGGACCTGGTGAAGTACGCATAGCCGGTTCCGGTGAGATGTCCTGCCGTTTCCGGCTGGCATCCGCCACCGGCCGGGAAAGGGCCGCTTGCGTCAACAGCCGTTGACGGAGCGGCCTTTTTTGTGCCATTCGGTGGCGGGGCCATGGTCGAGGCCGGCCTGGCGCGGGTGGAGAGGGGAGGATGTATTGTCTGTCAGGGGAGATCCTGCTTGTTCCTGGGAGCACCGTACCCGGCCCTCTCTTCCCTTACGTCGAGCCTGCTGTCATCGTATCCCGGGGACAAGGCGGCGGTGGGTACGAGCAGTGCTGCGGCGGGTGACGGGTCAATCCGGGTGCCGGGAGCAGTGACGGGTGCCGCCGGCTTCCTGTACTCGGCATCGAATGTTTCCGCCGTCTGCGGAAACTCCTTCCTGAGCATTCGCAGATAGTACACCGACTTTTCGTTGCGATCCGACCTGGCACATGCCTTCGTCAGCAGAAGCAGGACTTCGCTGCGATGGGGAGTGTCCGGATACTTGGTGAGCATACGCTCGAGCCAAGTCGTTGCAACGTAATACTCCCCCAGCTGAAAGGAGGTCTTTCCTTTTACCAGCATCGTGGCTTCGTCAGCAGCATGAATACCTGGAGCAGACCACAGGAACAGCAGGGCCAGGAAGGCGGCGACCTGGACGGCACGCTTCCCTCGCAGGTCTTTTCGTTGTGTTAGATTTTGGGTCATGTGGGGTTCCGTGATCGTGACATGTTACTTTCTCTGCGGGAAAAACCGGGTAATACCCATACCGTGAACTGTAAAGCAATAAGTGTTCCCTCCCATTTTCCCGAAAAGCCGGAATAACGGTTGCCGGTCCGGGCAGTGTCCCTGGCCTGAGCAGGCGGATAGAGAAAGATGGGCGCTTTCGTCGACAGTCAATGATGAGGTGGCGTTTCGCGGGGCGCCGGTGGATGTTTTGTGATTGCTTACCTGTGAATCTGCGGTATAATCGGGCCATTCGGTCATAGCGGCCTCTAGGGAGCCGATAGAGGGGAGTTTTAAGCGTACGGGCGAAACGAGTGAAAAAACGGACAGCCCGACGTGCGGCCGGATTGCGGTTGGGGATGGAACAGGGAAAAATCGGTCGCCGGTCCGACAGTCGGTCTGTCGATGGGTGGCCTTTTTTTGTGGGAGAGTCGGGCGGGGCGAGGTGATGCCGATGGGTGGACGCAACACTGTGAAGTGTCTTGCAGCAATGAGCGCTGTGATCGTCTTCGTTCACACGCCCTCCTCTGCAACCACCATCGTTGCCCTTCGTACTCCCGACACCTTTGCAATCGCGGCAGACAGTCTGGCAACCGTCAAAAGCGGCACCAGGAAAACGGACGAGCATGCCGTCTCAAAGCTGTTCCAGAAGAACGGCGTGGTGTATGCGGTCAGCGGATTAGCCAAGGATCCCGTGCGGGGATTCGACGTGGAGAACCTCATTGCCGATTCTCTGTCACAGCAGAAAAGTTTCTCTTCGACCGTGAAGACACTCGAAACGCTTGTTTCGGATTCGCTGAAGAGTGAATTGTCGAGACTGCAAAGGGAAGAGCCTCTCGTGTTCAGTGAGGCCGTTGAAAGCCTGGATGCCGGCACCAGCATTCTCCTGGCTTCTCGCGAGAACGGAGAACCGGTAGCCGTGGCTCTGAGATTTCTCGGGGCCGTGAGGAGCGACGGGCACGTGGAGGTTGACACGGTCTCCCTTGCGTGTCCGGGGGACTGCCGGGCCGGCAAGTACATTTTTCTGGTGGGGTCCCACAAGGCGATCGATGCGTACGTACGCGAGCACGGCAGCAGATTCACGATGCCGCCGGATGAGATCGTGCGGTTTCTGGTGCAACTGGAAATCGACGCAAAAACTCCCGGCGTGGGCCCCCCCATTGACGTGGCTGTCATCGATACGGGCGGGTTCAGGTGGATTTCCCAGAAGGAGCCGAAAAGTCCGGAAAGCAGATGACCCGGACCGTTCACCGGATCCCGGGTTCCGGCACGGCCACTGGCAGGTGCGGCTGCTTCTGTCCCGAAACACAGCTGGGTTGACCGGGTGCATGACCGTCAGGGCCGCATTTCTGAACCAGACAGAAGCATCCGCAACTAGGCGGGTGCTGCAGGTATTCACCCGCGATTTCGAAGTCGGGGGGAGCGCCGGATTCAACGAAACGGTAAGGGAGGTTCGATATGCATCTGGAGTTTCCGGTACCTTTCACCCATGAGCATGAGCCGGTAAAGAATGTCAACGAGATCGTCGCGGAACAGCTGACCCTCAGCCAGAGGGCCGCCGATGTGGTCGCCAAGATAACGGGCTCGTGGAGATTCATCATCGGGCAAAGCATCTTCCTCATGTGCTGGGCGGCGCTCAATCTGACGGCCTGGGTGAGGCACTGGGACCCGTATCCGTTTATCCTCATGAACCTTATCCTCTCCCTGCAGGCGGCCTATACCGCACCCATCATCATGATGAGCCAGAACAGGCAGGCGGAAAGGGATCGTGTCGAGGCCCACAATGACTATGTCATCAACCAGAAGGCCGAAACCGAAGTCAGGGCAATCCTCGAACATCTTGCCGCCCAGGATCAGGCTTTGACCAGCATCTACCGGAAGCTGACCGAACTGGAGAACAACCGGAAACCTCTCTGACGCATATGACCCATACGAGTCCATGTCCCGGCAAGCCGTGTGAGGAATCAACCGGATTTCCCCTGCAAATCCGTTCACCGTTTCGAAGCCGGCACGTCTTCCCGTGTCTTTCCTTCGGGCGGGCTGAAAGTCACCACTTGTCGTGCCTGAAAAAAAACGCTACTATGACGCCGTTTCAAATTCCCCGCAACGTAGTACACTGAAAGTCAGGCGGATACCGCAATGATCTACGGCACCGGTGTCGACATCGTGGAGATTTCCCGCTTCGCGCGCTTCGTTCAGGAGAACAACGACGCCCTCATCCGGCGCCTCTTCACCTCGGGGGAAATCGACTACTGCGCGGCGCGGAAAAAGAGCGCCCAGCATTACGCCATCCGCTTTGCCGCCAAGGAGGCCTTTCTCAAGGCCCTCGGCACCGGACTGCGTGACGGAATGTCATGGCAGGAGATGGACGTGGTGAACGATGAGCACGGCAAGCCCGGGATCCGCCTGAGCGGCCGGGTAGCGGAGGTATTCAGGGAGAAAGGGCTTGCGCGGAGTTTTCTCTCCCTTTCCCACGACGCCAATATGGCGGTGGCGTTCGTGGTGCTGGAGCTGGCATGAAAGTCATCAGCGGCGAGACGATGCAGGCGATCGACCGGCGCGCCATCGAGGAATTCGGCGTGCCGGGGCTCACCCTCATGGAGAACGCGGGAAGGGGGTGTGCCGAGGCGATCGTCGCATCCCACGGAGGCGGGCTTCCACGGAAGGCCGTCGTTGTTGCGGGGAAGGGGAACAACGGTGGTGACGGGTACGTGATCGCCCGTCTCCTCCATGAACTGGGCTGGCAAACGGCAGTGCTGGTTCTGGCCCGGGAGGAAGAGATCGGCGGAGACGCCGGCGTGAACCTGGCCCGTCTCGACAGACCGGTGCTCGCCTTCTGTCCGGATGCCTCCCAGCTTGCCCGCTACGCCCATCTGATCGGGGAGGCGGATGTCATCGTTGACGCCATGCTCGGCACCGGCCTCAGGACCGAGGTGCGCGGCGTATACGCCGAAGCCGTGGAACTCGTGAACGGAGCCGGCAGGCCGGTGGTGGCCGTGGACATCCCTTCCGGCATCGATGCCACGACCGGCAGGGTGCTGGGGTGCGCGGTGCGGGCCGATGTGACGGTAACCTTCGCCTTTGCCAAGTGCGGCCATCTCGTCTACCCGGGAGCGGAACATACCGGCCGTCTGCAGGTGGTGGACATCGGCATTCCTCCTGCCGCGGCCGCCGGAATGGAAAGCTGTGAGTTTCTCGATGCGGCGGCGATCAGGCCGCTTCTCACCCGGCGCAGCCGCACCAGCCACAAGGGGAGGTATGGCCACTGCCTGATCATCGCCGGTTCGCCCGGCAAGACCGGCGCGGCCGCCATGGCGGCCAACAGCGCGGTCAGAAGCGGCGCCGGGCTCGTCACCCTGGCGGTGCCGGAAAAGATCAATCCGATCCTCGAAATAAAGACGACCGAGGCGATGACCATTCCCCTCCCCGACGCCGGGAGCGGCCGTCTCGGAGAGGTCCCCCTGCCATCCATCGAGGAGCTTCTCGCCGGGAGGACCGCCGTGGCCCTCGGGCCGGGTATCGGCTGGCACCCGAAGACATCCCTCCTTGTCCGGCGTTTGGTGACGGAGATATCCCTTCCGCTGGTCATCGACGCCGACGGGCTGAACGCCATTTCCGACGACCCGTCAGTGCTGGCCCACAAGGCATCGTCCGCCGTGATCCTCACCCCCCATCCTGGAGAGATGTCACGCCTTGCGGGGATGCCGGTTGCCGCCATCGAGGACGATCGGATCAAGGCAGCGCGGGAGTTTGCCGTGAAGCATGAGGTATGTCTCGTATTGAAGGGGGCACGCACCGTCATAGCCACGCCCGATGGCGGCATTGCCATCAATGGCAGCGGCAATCCCGGCATGGCCTCCGGGGGGATGGGGGACGTGCTGACCGGCATTCTTGCCGCGCTTCTTGCCCGGGGATATGGGCCCGGTGATGCCTGCCGGCTGGGGGTCTTCATTCACGGGTACGCTGCCGACCTGGTGGCAGCCGAAAAGGGAGAAATCGGGATGTCCGCGGTGGATGTCCAGGAAAAGCTTCCCTATGCCTTCAAACTACTTCTGGAATCGTAGGAGACACACATGTTGAAAGTCGCAGACATCATGACGAAGGATGTCATCACCGTCCGCACGGAAACCACCATCCGTGAACTGGCCGAGCTCTTTACCCGTCACCGGATCAGCAGTGCCCCCGTGGTCGACGCTTCGGGAGCGCTCATCGGCGTCGTTACCGAGACCGATCTGATCGAGCAGGACAAAAGCCTTCATATCCCGACGGTCATCTCATTGTTCGACTGGGTCATCTATCTGGAGAGTGAAAAGAAGTTCGAAAAGGAACTGAAGAAAATGACCGGCCAGACGGTGGGGGACATCTATTCGGAAAAGGTCGATACGGTCGCGCCATCCACCCCCATCAGCGAGGTGGCGGACCTCATGAGCAGCAAGAAGGTCCATGCCATTCCGGTGACGGAGGGGAAACGGGTCGTGGGAATCGTGGCGCGCATCGATCTCATCCGCACCATGGTGGCGCCGGTCTGACCATGCCGACGGTGACCACGGGGAGTGCCGCGGAAACCGCCGAGCTTGGCATGCGGCTGGGGAGGCTCCTGATGCGGGGGGATTTCATTGCCCTGACCGGCGAACTCGGTTCGGGAAAGACGCAATTCGCCGGGGGAGTGGCGCAGGGGCTGGGGGTCGACCCGGCAGTGCCGGTAACCAGTCCCACCTATACCCTCATGAATATCTATGAAGGTCGGGTGTCTCTCTACCATTTCGACCTGTACCGCCTCGCCGGTGATGACGACGCGGCGGAACTGGGGTTTGCCGAATATTTCTACGGCGATGGGGTCTGTCTGGTGGAATGGGCGGAACGTCTGCAGGATGAGATGCCGGCCGAACGGCTCACCATCGGTTTTTCCCACGGGGGAGACGATGTGAGGCGGATCGATTTTGCCCCGTCCAGCACCAGGTACCGGGAACTCGTTGCGGAGCTTTTTCCCTCTCCGTGAAAAAATGTTTTGACCCGGAAATAAATTGTTGGTATTAAGGGTATTTCACGGGCTGCGCCGCGCTGGGAAGCCGTGCAGTCCGTGACCGGAAAAAACACCGTTAAAGGAGGAATAAATGGCTCTGGTGGTCCAAAAATACGGCGGCACCTCGATGGGGACTATAGAGCGTATCCGTAATGTTGCCAAGCGGGTCGCCAAAACCTATGACGCCGGGAATGATATGGTTGTGGTGGTGTCGGCCATGTCCGGCGAGACGAACAAGCTCGTGGCCCTTGCCAATGACATATGCGAATTCCCTGACAACCGGGAATACGATGTGCTGGTGGCGTCGGGAGAGCAGGTTTCCATCGCCCTTCTCGCCATGTGTCTCAAGTCCATGGGGTACAAAGCC
>Ga0335082_10003128_pt1 | contig 17942 bp, 12 predicted proteins | sample Lox_Sample_41_FD_206718 | JGI IMG/M metagenome (GOLD analysis project Ga0335082, IMG submission 206718) | Soil microbial communities from Loxahatchee National Wildlife Refuge, Florida, United States - Lox_Sample_4.1 | ecosystem: Environmental > Terrestrial > Soil > Wetlands | place: USA... | reverse complement strand
GCGCTCTCACCAGGAAGGGCCTCAAGGAAGTCTCCCGCGACCAGAATCCCGATCTTGTCGTCCGCTACCGCGCCGAAAGCGACACCCAGGTCAACTATGCCGGCGAGGACAACTGGGGCGGCTTCGATGCCTTCACCGTCGATTGGTGGGCCTGGTCCTATACCCTCTGGTATTCCTCCACCACCCGCGAAGGCTCTCTCCTCATCGACCTCATCGACGTTAAACGCCGCGACCTTGCCTGGCGCCTCTTCCTCCAGCAGAAAATCCTCAATGTCGACAAACTTCCCGAGAAAATCGACAAGGAGATCTCCAAGTCCTTCGACGAATTCCCTCCCTCCGAAAAGGACAAGGATGAAATCCGCAAAGAACATGCCAAACGCGGCGAAAAGCCTCCAAAGCCGCAGTTCCAGTAATCTCCAGCCTCTGGTTGTCTTTCCTCCGCGCCTTCCCGTACACTACTGAGGCCCGCTCCCTCTCCTCCCCCCGAATAGGAGCTCCTGTGCCACGCAAACCCAAGACCAAAAAGGCGGGTGTCGTTAAGAAGATCATCAAGGAACCCTACGCCCCGGAAAAGGCCGAAATCGCTGTCGAAGAGGCCGACGATCTTTATAAGGAAATTCGCATTGAAAATGCCCTGGTCAACGATGACGGCGAAAAGGTGAAACTCAAGAAGGGCGCTCGCGTCGAGGTTATTGTCGAAGCCGACGACAAGGACACCGTCTCTAATTCCGAATAGTCGCCTTTCCCCCAGACTTTAACTCTCCCGACACACCGGCTCTCGCCGGACCGCGCTGCCGCCATCGTTCGTCTTATTCTGTCTGCAACAGCTCCCTTTTCTGCGGAGGTTGTTCCATGCCGTTGCAGCCTGCTGATTTCACCCATCTCGCGGCCGCCAGGCGACTCTTCCCCGGCGCTCACTTCGACCCGTCCACCATCGAGGGTCCCTACTGCGCTGTGCGCCCCACTCATTCCCACCTCAACGCCACCCTTCACGTCCGCATCTTCGCCGACCTCATGGAAGCCGAGGAATGGGCCCGCTCCTGCCCCTGCGGTTCCGCCTCTCCGCATGACCACTTTGTTCGTGTCATTGAACCTCTGCAACCCGCTGACTCTGTCGCCTTTGCCCGCCGCACCGACTGGACCCACCATCACGCCGCTGAGCTTCTTCAGAAGTGGGCCTGTCTCGCCGAGCGCCTTGCACTCGGTCCCGCCACCGAATCCGAACTCAATGACGCTCTCGCCGCCGCCGAAGCTTCCGGCCTCGTCTCTTGGCCCTCCGCCGATCCCATCGCCCATCCTTCCGAATGCCTCCCCGCCCTCCATTGGGCCCATTCTCACAGCCTCGTTCGTGCTCAGTACCGCGACGACCTCGCCACCATCGAATTCACTCTCTAGCCCTCCAGCTTCGCCCTCGCCACCCGCCCCTCATTTCTGTATACTCCACCGGTACTTTTTCCAGGAGGCACCCAAATGTCCTCTGCTAGCCAGCCCCTTTCGACAACCGAACGCAACAAACAGCTTGTCCTGCGCTGGTTCCGCGAGGTCTGGAACGAGGGCCGTCGCGAAACCGTTTCCGAACTCTTCCTCGACGACGCCGTCCTCCACGACGGCGGTCACACTATGCGTGGCCCTAAAGAATTTCTCGTCTTCTATGACAATCTCCGCGCCCAGTTCACCGACTTTCGCATTTCCCCCGTCGTCGACCTCGCGGAAGGCGACCACGTCTGTCTCCACTGGGTCGCCACTTTCCGCCACAAGGAGTCCGGCCGCCCGATGCACATCACCGGCACGTCCGTCGTTCGAGTGGCAGACGGCCGCATGGTCGAAGCCTGGCAGAACTGGGACGCCGCCGGCCTTCAAGCCCAGCTCTCCGCCCAATGAATGTTGGCCCGCACACGCGGCTCTGACGCCGCCACCCGTACTTGCCTCAACCGGAGCATCTCATCCGATCCGGCATCTCGGCGCGATCCGTTCATCGCAAGACGCAACACATTGTCGTCCTGAGGAGCGCCGTCCGCGGCGAAGGATCTCTCCCGTCCCATTCTTGCCTCCCCACTAATGCGAACTCTTCCACTGCTACAATCTCCCTCATGTCGAACGCCGACCACGTCTTCCATGGCTCCATCCCCGAGCTCTACGACCGCTTCATGGGCCCCGCCTTCTTCGAGCCCTACGCCACGGACCTTGCTTCCCGCGTTCGCGCTCTCGCTCCCGCACACTCCGCTGCTCTTCTCGAGCTTGCCGCCGGTACCGGCGTCCTCTCCCGCGCCCTGGCCCGCTCCCTTCCTCCCGAAATCTCCATCCTCGCCACTGACCTCAACCAGCCGATGCTCGACTACGCCGCCAGGGTCTCCGATCCCCGCATCCTCTTCCGCCAGGCCGACGCCCTCCATCTCCCTTTCCCCAACCATTCCTTCGATTTTGTCCTCTGCCAATTCGGCGTTATGTTCTTCCCAGACAAGCTCGCTGCCTATCGCGAAGTCCGCCGCGTCCTCAAACCCGCCGGCCGCTTCTTCTTTTCCGTTTGGGACCGGCTCGATGCCAACGAACTCTCCCTCGCCGTCGCGCAAGCCCTCAAGGACTTCTTCGGTGGCGATCCTCCCGCTTTCATTTCCCGTACCCCCTTCGGCTATTTCGACATTCCTCAGATCCACCGCGAACTCGCGCAGGCGGCCTTCCGCTCCTCATCGGTCCAGACCGTAGCGCTCTCCTCTGTCACTGCTTCGACTCAGGACCTCGCCCTCGGCATGATCCAGGGCACACCTCTCCGCAACGAACTCGAGTCTCGTGAACCCGGCCTCCTCGATCGCGTCACAACCGCCGTCGCCGCCTCCCTCGCTTCCCGCTTCGGCCCCGGCCCGTTCCATTCGCGCATGCAGGCGCATATCTTCGCCGCGCTGCCGTAGCTGCAAGCCACGCCACACGCGCATCCTGGTTCGATCACTCTGCTTTTGATTTGACTCTTGACGCTTCACACAGCTTGAGCTTCGGGCGGGAAACTTTCTGTGTTGCGGGGGCTCTTCCGTTCTTCTCCTACCTTGCCGCTCTCCTTTGCGCGCGCGCCGACCTGCTCACCTGCACCATCGCTATTCGCTGTGGCCCCACTTGCCAGTTCTCAATTACCCTCTGCGACCAGCAACTCCCGCAAACGTTCCCCGGCAGGATCACCACTTCGACCAGCTCTCCGCACTCGCTGCACCGCGTCGCCGGTGACCGTAACTCCACTTGCCGCGCTGAGCGCGTCACTTGGATCAGTCGCCACAGCGATAGGGCCCTGTCGACGGTTCGTCGCGTCCACTCGGTGGACTTCCACGTTCGTTTCACTTGTCTTCTCCTTACACGGATAGGTCGGCACGTTCAGGAAGGATGGTTGAAGTTGAGGTGTCGTGCTTGCGGCCAGTCTGCGGTATCGCTTCCTCTACCCTCAGTGACCTAAGTCACATATTACTCGCCTATTACTGCCTGTCCATACGATTTTCTATCCTTTTTCGCCTTGTCCTGCGGCTTCCGACATTCGGCGCATCTTCCTCGCTCCCGCCTCCCACGTCCCCAGCCTCTCCTGCAACTCCCTTCGGTACCTCCGGCTCACCGCCAGCCTCGTCCCGTCCCCCAGCACCGCCTCCGCCCCTCCCTCCTCCCCGCTCTCCAGTCGCTTCACCCTCTCCAGGTTCACAATCGCAGACCGGTGGATCCGGCAGAACTCCCTCCCCTTTAGTTCCTCCTCCACATCCCCCATGCTCCGCCTCAGCAAATGGCTCCGCCCTCTCACATGCAGGCACACGTAGTAGTCCGCGGCCTCCACCCAATCGATTTCCTCCACCTTCACAAACAACACTTCACCCGCGTTCTTGATCGCAATCCTTTCCACACTCCTCGCCGTGCGCTTCCCCTGCACCACACGCTCTTTCGCTCGCGCTACCGCCTTCGCAAATCGCTCGTCATTGAACGGCTTCAGCAGGTAATCCAGCGCCCCTGCTTCAAACGCCTGCAACGCGTACTGATCGTACGCCGTCACAAACACCAGCGCCGCCGGCCCCTCCCCTCCCAACTGCTCCAGTACGTCGAACCCGTCGCACTCCGGCATCTGCACGTCCAGAAACACCACATCCGGCTTCTTCTTTCGAATCTCTTCCAGCGCCTCTCTCCCTGACCCACACTCCCCCACCAGTTCCATCTCGGAATCGCGCCCCAGCAACACCCGCAGATTGCTCCGCGCCAGTGGCTCGTCGTCCACCACCATCACCCGGATTCTCGCGTTCCCAGCCACCTACTCCCCTTCGTTTTCCACCGGCACCGTAACCGTCACTTTCACTCCACCCGCCTCATTCTCTACCCGCAACTCTCCGTTCCCGCCGTACAAGCTTGCCAGCCGCTCCCTCACATTCCCCAGCCCGATCCCCCCGCCCCTCTCCCACTCCTTCGGAAATCCCGGCCCGTCGTTGAACACACTGAGCCGCACGCTTCCATTTCTCCGCTCCGCCCCGATCTTGATCACTCCCCCCGCCGCTCGCCGCGAGATCCCGTGCTTCACCGCGTTCTCCACAATCGGCTGCAGGATCAGGCTTGGCACCCGCGCCTCTCGCAACTCGTTCGGCACCTCCATGTGCACCGTCAACCGCTCCGCGAACCGCACCTTTTCGATTTCCAGGTACTTCTCCAGAATCTCCAGCTCTTCCCCCAGTGCCACCTGCTGCCGCTCGGATGTCTTCAGGGCATGTCGCAGCAGTTCGCTCAGCCCCGCAATCACGTCCACCGCTGCGCCGCTCTTTCCCTCGCGCACCAGCGCCGCCACCGTGTTCAGCGTATTAAACAAAAAGTGTGGCTCAATCTGCTGTCGCAATGCGCTCAACTGCGCCTTCGACAATTGCTCCGCCAGCCGCGCCGCTTCCATCTCCTGCCGTGCGATCCGCTCCCGCGACTCCAGCAGCCAACGTACCACCACCATCGCGCTGTACAGCAGTAACACCGACAGCATCTGCCCGAAAAACAGCCGCGGCCACATCACCGTGAACGGGTCTGGCGCTTTCTGCGGCTCCCATGGGTTCAGCCAGATCTCGATGATCGCCGTCCACGCCGCTCCCACCGCTCCGACCGCCAGAAACGCCGCCACATGCCGCAGCCAGTTCCCCGCAAATTCCTTTTGCCACCGCAACGGGTACTTCTGCCACATCCAGAAGATCGCCGGCGTCACGAATGCCCACAATGTCCATCTCGCCGCTATCGACGCGAACAGCTCCGGCCACGCGTGGTGCATTCCCTGCGACCGCATCAGCACCACTGTATTCGTCCCGTCGATCAGCCCCATCGCGACCCAGAACAGCGCGAACCAAGACCATTTGTTCCCGCTGCTCCTCGCCTTCTTTTCCCTGTTCATCCCACGCATCTTACTCCCCCCTCCCCCTCACGTCCCCCCTTTTGCAGCCAATCGCCTCCTCTCTGCAGCCAATGGCCTTTTCTTCCCCGCTTTTCCCGGGCAGAATCTCCCTCCATGAACACCAAACCAATTCTCACCATCCTTGCCGCGGTCGCTCTACTCGCCGCCATCGCCACTCGTCCTTCCGCTTCCTCCACTCCGCTTCCGCAGGCTCCCGCAGCCTCGAACGCGCCTTCCTACACCGACTCGGGCGACCTCCGTTTCCCTGCCAACTACCGCGAGTGGGTCTATCTCTCCACGGGCTTCGACATGTCCTACAATCCCGCCAACAGCGGCGGCGGCATGGACCACCACATGTTCGACAACGTCTTCGTCAACCCCGAGGCGTACCGCTCCTTCCTCCAGACCGGCACCTGGCCCGATAAGACCATCTTCGTCCTTGAAGTCCGTGGCGCTGAATCCAAAGGCTCCATTAACAAGTCCGGCCATTTCCAGAGCACTGCCGTCATGGGCCGCGAAATCCACATCAAAGACGAGTCCCGCTTCCCCGGCAAGTGGGCCTTCTTCGGTTTCGAAGATGACAAGACCGGCAAGATCATCCCTACTTCCGCCTCCTGCTACTCCTGCCACCAGCAGCACGGCGCCGTGGACACCACCTTCGTCCAGTTCTACCCCACCCTCCTTCCCCTCGCCACCACCAAGCACACCCTCTCCGACCCCTACTCCAAGGAGTCCCCCGCCACCGACCAGCCCCACAACTAGTCGTCTCTGCCGCTGGCTTGTTAACTCTTTCCCAAAATTCCGCGGCCTCCCGCCCCACTTCTCGCTACCTGTGCCACGCGCCCGCCGTATGATGAATGTCTCTCTCGACACCATGTTCCACGACCTTACTTTCGCGTTTCGCCAGTTCCGCCTCGCGCCGCGTTTCTCGCTTCTCGCTTCTCTCACGTTGGCCCTCGGCATCTCCGTGGCCACTGCCATCTTCAGCCTCGTCCACGGCGTTCTGCTCCGCCCTTTGCCTTTTCCCGATCCCGCCCGGCTGATTGCCGTCCGCACGCTCGAGTTTCCCGCCGGTAGCTTCAACGACGCTTCCGTGTCTGCCGAGGCCGGCTCCCCCACGGAGGTGTCCTATCTCGATTTCTCCGACTGGCGTTCCCGGGTGCGATCGTTCGATTCGATCGCCGCCTACTCCTTCAGCTCCAACCGCAAATTCACGCAGCCCGGCCATGGCAAGCCCCGCATCATTCACGGCCCTCATGTCTCCGCCGATTTCTTTCGCGTTCTCGGCGTTTCGCCGCAGTTTGGCCGCTCCTTCACGCGTGACGATGAAGCCCCCGGTGCCTGCTCGATCATTCTCAGTCACGACTTCTGGGTCGCCGAATTTGCCGCGGATCCGGAGGCTGTCGGCGGCCCCATCCGCCTCAGTGACAAGCCTTGCACCATCGTTGGCGTCATGCCCTCGGGCTTCGCCTTCCCTTTTCAAAAATATCCGCCCGACTTCTGGGACACCACATCCATCCTCCTCGACTATCACTTCTCTTCCATGGTCGAACGCGGCGCGCGCAGCTTCAATGTCGTTGCCCGCCTTCGTCCCACGGTCTCCCCGGCGCAAGCTAATGCTGAACTCAACACCATCCAACATTCGCTTGCCTCCGCCTTTCCCGAAGACCGCAACTCCTTCGCCGTCACCCTCACCCCGCTTCTGGCATCGGTTACCGGCGATCTCCGCAAACCTTTCTTCCTCCTTTTTGCCGCCGTCGTCGCCGTCCTCTTCATCGCCTGTGTCAACGTTGCCGGACTTCTCCTCGCCCGCGGACTGATTCGCAAGTCGGAATTCTCCCTCCGGATCGCCCTGGGCGCAGCTCGCCCTCAGATCTTTCGTCAGGTGCTCCTGGAATCCCTGCTGCTGTCTTCGTTGGCCGGTGTCGCCGGTGTCATCCTGGCCGGCATCGTCCTGAAGCTGGCTGTCATGCTTATCCCGTCAGATCTGCCTCGCCTGCAGGAGATTCACATCGATGGCTACGTTTTGCTCTTTGCCTTGCTGGTCTCTATGCTGACGGGCGTGTTTTGCAGCATCCTTCCCGCATGGAATGCCACCCGCTCCGGTTCCGCGCTTGAGTTAAAGTCGGGCCGCGCTACTTCCGCCAGTCGTCACGAGCACAACGTCCACGCCGGGCTCGTTGTCGCCGAAATTGCCCTTAGCCTCACCTTGCTGGCCGGCTCCGGCCTCCTGATTCGCAGCTTCCTGGAAACGACCCGTGTCCGCCCCGGCTTCGATTCCCACTCACTTCTCACGTTCCGCCTGGGCCTTTCTTCTGCGCACTATCCCCGCGCAAAAACTCCCTCCTTCCTTCGCCAGGTTCAATCCACGCTCGCTTCGCTGCCAGGCGTCGTATCCGTCACCGGCGCCTTTCCGGTTCCCTTCACGTTCGATGGCTGGTGCGATTTCGATTTACCTGGCGCACCCCACGATCCGTCGAGCCCGGTTGGTTCCAAGTTCGCCGTCGTTCAGCCGCGCTATTTCGAAACCATGCGCATCCCTCTTCTCCGTGGACGCACCTTTACGGATCACGACACCGCCGACTCGAAGCGTGTCGTCATTGTCGACTCCGATTTTGTTCGCCGGTTCTTTCCTGATGCCGAGCCCATCGGCAAATCCATTCGTCCGCTCCTCGACGACGATCCTGCTCATCCCTGGTTTGAAGTCGTCGGCGTGGTCGGCGCGGTTCGCAGCAGCGATCTCACGCAACCCTCGGAGCCCGGCTTCTACCTGCCTTTCGAACAAGCCAACGACCGGCCCCAGGGAATCATTCTCCGCGTCGCCGGCGATCCTCACTCTTACATTTCCGCCGTTTACAGTCGAATTGCCGGATTGGATCCCGACATCCCTCTCTTCGACCTGAGTTCCCTCGACGATCGCATCACCCTTTCCACCGCCTACGCGCGCTTCGAGGCCCAACTCCTCGCCGCGTTCTCTCTCGCGGCTCTTCTCCTCGCCGCCGTCGGCCTCTATGCCACACTTTCCCAAATGGTCGCTCGCCGCACCTTCGAAATCGGCGTTCGCGTCGCTCTCGGTGCACAGCCAGCCGACATCTTCCGTCTTATCGTTCGCCGCGCGCTTCTCTTCGCTTCTATTGGCTTGACGGCCGGCCTCGCGGCCTTCTGCTTTGTTGCCCGTCTTTTCTCGGATTTGCTCTATTCGATTTCTGCCTTCGACCCCTGGGCGATCTTGCTCTCTTGCGCCGTGCTTCTCTCGACAGCTGCGCTCGCCGCTCTCGCTCCCGCCGTCCGCGCCACTCGCCTCGACCCTCTCCAGTCTCTCCGCGAACTTTAGGCCGTTCGCCCCTACCTTCGCGACGTTCTCTGCCGGCAGTGCCGGCACTTCTCGTTTGCAACCCTGGCGAGTTCTGCGGGCCTTCCGCCCAAAACGAAAAGCTCCCCCGCGCACACGCTACGGGGGAGCCCTTGTAATTTGCCGAACCTGTTATTCGCCCTTGATGCTCTTCGAGCCCTCGTCCCAAACCGCCACTTTCTTGTTGAAGTACGAGTAATTCGACATGTGGCATCCGCTCAGCGCCGCGTTGTTCCCGAACACTTCGTTCTCCACCACCGGCTTCCTCGTTCTCACCGAACTGAAGAAGTTGGCCAGGTGGTCCACAAGGTCGCTGTAGTTCGCCGGCGCGGCATACACCTCTTCTTCCGAGCCCACCTTGTATTCGCCGATGCCCGGCGCAGGGTGCTCCTGGTTCCACTTCGCGATATATTCCTCGCGCGTCTTCTCCGGCCACGACCCGATCGAATAGTCTTCGCGCGTCTGGTACGGCGGTTCCGGTCGGAATGCGAGCGATGCTCCGGCTCCCAACGCTGCCGGCGCTCCTTCGCCGCGGATGAACATGGTTCCCTTCTTCCCGTAGAACGCGAATAGCTGGTCTTCATACTTGTTGTTCTGGTTGCAGCGCAACACCACCTGGAACTTCGGGTAGTCGTACATCGTCCACTGCAGGTCGCCAAATTCCCGCCCGTCGTTGTAGTGGTATATTCCGCCCGTCGAAAATGCGCGGGCCGGCGGCGCGGTGATTCCCGTGATGTAGTGAATCCCCGACAGCAGGTGCACGAACAGATCACCCGGCAGCCCAGCCCCATAGTCCTTGTAGCAGCGCCACGATACGAAGCGCTTCCCGTCGAATGGCCGCTTCGGCGCGTTCCCCAGCCACGTGTTCCAGTCCAGCGTCGTTTCGTTGGCATCCGGCGGAATCGGATACTGCCACGCCCCGCTGTCCGTATTCCGGTCCCACACCGCTTCGATCGTGTCCACTTCGCCCAGCCGCCCGGAATCCCAGATCTCCTTTGCCTTCGCGTAAAGAATCGAGCTCACCCGCTGGCTCCCGATCTGGCAGATCCGCTTGTTCTTCTGCACCGCGTCGATCATCCCGAACCCGTCTTCCAGCGTGTGCGACATCGGCTTCTCGCAGTACACGTCCTTCCCCGCCTGCGCCGCTTCGATCACCAGCCGCCCGTGCCAGTGGTCCGGCGTCGCCACGATCACCGCATCAATGTCCTTGCGCTCCAGCACCCGCCGGTACTCGCGCGTCGTGTCCACATTCTTCTTCAGGATCTGCTTCACCGTCTCGTGCCGCGGGTCGAACAAATCCGCCGCCACCACGCACTCGATGCCCGGCACGTGCCGGCTCGCCCTCAACAGATCGCATCCCTGTGTTCCTGTTCCGATGATGCCGAATCGCACCGTGTCGGAAGCGGCTGCCGCGGAACTGGGCCAAAGCGTCTTTGGCTCCAGCATCACCGCCTTTCCGCCCGTGATTCCTGCCGCCACGGACCCTGCTCCCAGCCGTACGAAATCACGCCGTGACATCTCGACCGATTTTTTCATGACGGATCACACCTCTTTGGAGAAGTCTTAAAGTTTGCTACCGCGTGCCTTCAATCTGCACAGCACAAACGGACTCACGCGCGCTTGGGCCAGGCTGCTTCCGGCACCTCTCGGACGCGAACCCAGCGTCGCTGCGGGAGTCAAACAAGTTTTGCTGCTTTTTGCACTCGCGCAGGCGGGAAGCGCTGCCATGGGATGACCACGCTTACCCCTGGTACGAAGTTCACACCTGATTCTGGGCTTGGATGAGCGCCACTGTAAAGAGCAGATTTCTGATTTTGCTCTGATCCGGATACGTGACGTCTGAACTGTGCGCCGTGACTCCTGCATGCGCCCTGGTTCACGCGCTCCCCAACTGTCTTTTCCGCACTACGCACGCTCCCGCCACGCATCCCGCGGCAATCACCAATCCCGCTATCGCGTACGTCGTCCGGTGCGCTCCATTCGCCGCGCCCGTGAAATCCAGTCCCGGTGTGCGGTTGATCGCTCCTACATACCACGCCAGCGTCAGTGCCCCCTCGAACGGCTTACTCGTTCCGCTGAGCACTCCCAGCAACAATGCCGTCGACGGCAGCACCAGCGCCCCCGCGATCCACGCCAGCAGGCCCGCCGTGTCTGCGGCAATCAACAATCGCATCGCAGCGCCTGTTCCCACCAGCACCGACACAGCTACTCCAGCCATCCAGCACGCCAGCAGTTGCCGCGGCAGAATATTCGCGCAGGAGAATAGCAGCGCCCGGGTTCCCCAGCGCGACTCCCGTGCTCCCATCCCCGACCAGACGAACACGCACCACATCCACGCGCTCGCCACCAGCGGTCCGCGTGAAACTTCCAGCGGCGCCGCAATCTGTGCGATCAACAAGCCCACCGCCACCGCGTACCACCACCAGCGCAACCCAAAGACAGCCAGTCGCAATTCTGCCGCCAGCAGACGGCCGAAGGCGTGCACGCGCGCTGGTAGCACCAACGGCGTCAAATGGACTGTGGCTCCCGCGGCCGCGGCTCTGGCCTCGCCCACCTCGGCATCCCTTGCTGCGGCTCTGGCCTTCCGCGGCTTCTCCTTCTTCCCGTCTGCCACTCTCGCCGTGTCAAACCGGTCGAATACCAGCGCCGCCGCCAGCGCAATCGCACACGCCACGCCCATCCACATCAGCCGCAAGCCTGCGTATTCCCATGTCCAGGGGATGCCCGCGAAGCGCCATTCCCGCAACACCGTGATATGTTGTCCCGTATCGATCGTGAACGACATCCCCCCGCGATATCCCGGCGCGTACTTCTTCGCTTCCGCTCCCAGCGTGTTCATCACCGCAATCAATCCCATCGGGTCCAGCCAGCCCCGTTTGCTCCAGATCGGCGCCGCCAGCGTGAAGTTCCATACAAAAAACCACGCCACGTTTCCCAGCCCGCCGCGCAGCAGGGGCACCATCTCGAAAAACAGCGCCACCGCCGCCGTCAGCGCTACCGTCGGCAGCGCAATCAACAGAAACGGCGACAGCATGGCCCACAAGTCTAATCGCGAATCCTCGCCCACGATGAATTGCATCGCCACCGCCGCGATCGCCAGCACACCGACCATCGTTGAGAGCACGGCGAAGTTGCTGAGGAATTTTCCAAACGCGTACCCTGTCCGCGAAAGCGGTGTCGCCGCCAGAATCTGCCCCACCCTCGTTGCCCGGTCGCGTTCCACGCAGTTCTTCACCACGTAAAACCCCACCAGCGACACGAAGCACGTGATCGTCAGCGCCACCAGCGTCCCGATCCATCCCGACGTACACAGCCCGCGATATTCGTCGAATTGGATGAACACTTTCCCCGTCGCCGTCGCGTACCCCAGGAACATCGCGAACAGCAGCGCCAGAAAAAAACTGTACCGCCGCGTCCGCTCCAGAAAATCGGCCCGTGCAATCGCCGCAACCGATCGCGTTGCGCTCACGCCGCCGCTCCTGCGGCCGCGCCGTTCCGCTGCTCCGCCAGCACCGCCAGATACGCGTCCTCCAGCGACGGTTCCAGCGCCCTCGCCGCTCCGTTCGGCGCCGCGTCCGCCACGACCCGCGCGTGCACTCCATCCGACCGGTGCGCCGTGCTGCTGATCAGGTATTTCGCCCGCAACGCCGGCAGGTCTCCGCTCGCCACCACCACTTCCCAGATCTTCCCGTTCACCCGTGTCAACAGGTCTTCCGGCGCGCCGTGCGCCAGCATCTGCCCGTGCCCCAGAATCGCAATCTCCGTCGCCACGGCTTCCACATCCGATACGATGTGCGTCGACAATATGACAATGCGCTCGCCCGAGAGTTCCGAAAGCAGATTCCGGAACCGCACCCGCTCCTCCGGATCCAGCCCCGCCGTCGGCTCGTCCACGATCAGCAGCTTCGGATCGTTCAGCAGCGCCTGCGCGATTCCCACCCGCTGCTTCATCCCTCCCGAATATCCGCCCAATGGACGCTTTGCCGCATCCGCCAGGTTCACCAGCGCCAGCAGTTCCGCAATTCGCCGCCGCGCCGCTGCCGCCGGAATGCCCTTCACCGCCGCCAGGTAATCCAGAAATTCCATCGCGTTCAGATTCGGGTAAACCCCGAAATCCTGCGGTAGATAGCCCAGCACGTCCCGCAGCGCGTCCGGATTTTTCGCGATGTCCGTATCGTTCCACACCGCCCGCCCGGCCGTTGGCTGCGTGATCGTCGCCAGGATCCGCATCAGCGTCGACTTCCCCGCCCCGTTCGGCCCCAACAACCCCAGCACGCCCGGTTTCAGGGCCACGTTCACTCCACGCAGCGCCTGCACTCCCCCTCGATACGTCTTGCTCAATCCCTCGACCACCAGTCGCATCATCCCTCCATCATCCCGGATCCAGACCACCACCGGCGCTGTCCAAAGATACGGCCACTCCGCTCCAAAAGTTTCCCCGCCATTCTCGCCGTTGCGCCGCCGCCAGATTTTGCTCGCCACCATCCATCATTCCGCCCGGCCGAAGTAATCTGTGCCCTTCTTCCAATCTTCTTGACATCTGATGCTATTCTTGTTATATTACCTCTAGGTATACATGCGCCAGCACCGTTGCTCCGGCAGGCGCTATTCTCGATCATTCGTTAACCCTTTTAAAGTCAACACTTCCGCACCGGTGCTACGTAACCCCCTTTAAAGTCAACACATCCGCAAAAAGGGGGGAGGGGTGGTCCCTACGATCCTCCGGGAATGTTCACCCCGATTCCCGCTAGCCTCTTTGTTCTCCGTAGATTTTCACGACGAGCGGGATAGAGGGCGCGACAATCCTGCAAACAAGAAAACGTCCCCAAAAGCCTCGGTTCCACCATGCACACGTCTATGACCGATCTGCCTCTCAACGCCCTACTTCCTCCCCACAAACCTCAGCCGCGCCGTGATCGCCCTCCCCTGCCCGCCCGAAAATGCCAGGAAGTTCGGGTCCGCCCCCGCGGCATCGATGTTGTTCACCACCGTGTCGAAGTTCCCCCGGTTCAACGCGTTCACCGCTGACACGCGCACCGCAAAAATATATTTCGTGAACCGGAACGGCTTCTCCGCCGATACCGTCAGGCTGCTGTAGTACGGAAACCGCTGTGCCGCCGGTGGCCCCACCAGTTGCTCTTGCTGGTTGATCACGTTGAACGGGTATCCCGTCCGGTACTCGTAAAAATATGCGAACAGGATTCCCCAGATCGGAGTCGGCACGCTTCCCCACGTCACAACACGGTTCGGCGCATCCCAGGCCAACTGCCCGGGTTGCTGTGCCACAAAATACAGTTGCCCGAAATACGGATCGAGGGCGAAATCCGTGCTCGCATTCGACCGCGTGTACGCTCCGAACAGCACCGTGCCGTTCCCGAACGTATGCTTCCCGCTCACCGTCAGCGCGCGATATTTGTCTCTCCTGCCCGCCTCCAGCTGGATGTCCGACCCGATCTGCCCCGGCGTCTGCGTCTGGTAGACCAGCCCGTGGTGCTCGTCACGCGCCAACAGGTCCACACCGACAATCGTGCTCGCGCCAATCTTCTGCTCGTAGCTCGCATTCGCGATCGCGAAGTACGGCATCTTCCAGTCGTCGCCCAGCACGAACCGGCTCACCGCCCCGTCCACCACCGGCGTCACCCCGTCCGCCGCATACGTCGTGTCCACCTCGTGCTGGTCCATCGTCAGCCCTATCACCGACAGGTTGAGCGGGATCGAATACATCCCCCAGCCCACAGAAAATTTCGACCGGTTGTCCGCCATCGGCATCCAGTTCAGCGTCACGCGCGGCTGCGCCAGTGCTTTCTCGACGTAGCGGTCCAGGTCCAATCGCAGCCCCGATTGCAGGAACACGTGCTTGTTGATCGCCCAGCTGTCCTGCACATACATCCCCGCCAGCGTGTCCGACACGCTGAACTGCCCCGACCCGGTGAATTGCGACAGCCGGATCAGCGTCGTCCCATCCTGTGTAACCGCGCGAATGTCGCTGCGCGTCGCGCTCTGGTCCAGGTCTACGCTCGACAGGTTCGCTCCAATCGAAATCGTGTGCGACCCGTGCCATTGCAGTTCCGACTTGCTGACCGAAGCGAACCCCTGGTACCGGTGTCCCGTCGTGCGGAGCCGCTCGAACCAGTTTCCGTCCGCTCCATTCACCAGCTGTATGTACGCCGCCGTTCCCTGAGGACTTGTCCGCACATAACTCTCGTCCACCGAAATTCCCAGCTGGAACAATGTTCGCTGCCACCACAATTGGTCCAGAAACGACCCGAAGATCCGGTGCGAGTTCTGGTCCACCGTTGCGTTCTGCGGGCGCAGCGTGTTCAATCCCAGGTTCTCGCCATATTCCTGGTTATAAAGAAACTCTCCATGAATGCTGTGCCTTGGCGACACCAGCCACAGCAGCCGCGTCAACGAATCCCCCGCATACTCGGTCATCGTATCCGGCTGCCCCGGCGGCAAGTCGTTAACGATCCCCAGCGTGTGCTGCAAGCTCAGCGATTCGCTGAACCACATCTTCCCTTTTTGGATCGGCCCAGAAAGCGAGAACCGCGGATAGAAGCTCCCGATCTGCACGCCTTTCTCGAAATTCAACGCCGGAATAAAGTCCACCGCCCCGAAGCGCCACTTGTCGTCGCCGTCCGGCGTGTCGAAGCTCATCACCGCCGCCCCGGGATGCGCGTATTCCGCCCCCATCCGCCCGGTTTGCACTTCCGCCAGCCGCACCGCGTCCACGCTGAACCGCGCGTTCAGCTGCCCGCTCACCGGGTCTCCGATATCGAAGCCGTCCAGCAGGTATTGCGTCTGCGTCGTCCGCGCGCCCACCACGTGCAAGAAATTGAAGTTGTCCCGCACCACCTGCGGCAGAATCACCAGGCTTTGCTGCAGCGTATGCGAACTCGGCACCGGTACGTCGCGAATCTCCCGCGCGCTCAAGTTCTCGGTCTTCGACGCTTCCGCCGGATCGATCTGCTCCGTCGTTGCGTTGACGTCTACCTGCTCCTTCACTTCCTGCTCGTGATTCAGGGCAAACGTGAACTCCGACGCTGACGATTCCACCCGGATCTTCTGCCCCGCCAGCACAAAGAACCCCCGCTTCTGCACCTGTGCTATCGCTTCCCCCACGGGAAAGCCGGCTATGGAGAAGAACCCCGCCTCGTCGCTCAGTGCGGAAAAAATATGCCCGCCGGCAACCTCAAGCGTTACTTGAGCTCCACCGACGGGCAATCCGTTTTCATCCACCACGTGCCCTCTCAGCACGACCGGTGGATCCGCAGCCCAGCCAGCGCCGCTCACCACGAGCAACGCCAGCAGGACCGCGCCATAGAGATGAAGCCGCTTTGCCGTGCCTTCCCCCAAGGGGCGGAAAATGACTTCAAGTATTACTTGAACTCGGGCAATTTACTTCTTCTTGCCCTTTTTCGCGGCTTTCTTTTCTTCCACCACCGCTTGCGCTGCCGCCAGCCGGGAAATGGGCACGCGGAACGGCGAAGCGCTCACGTAGTCCATGCCGACCTGGTGGCAGAACTTCACGCTGTCTGCGTCGCCGCCATGTTCGCCGCAGATGCCGACCTTCAGCTTTGGACGCGTGGACCGGCCTCTCTCGATGCCCCACTTGATCAGCATGCCCACGCCCTTGATATCCAGTGTCTGGAACGGGTCGCCGTGGAACACGCCGGCCTTCTTCTCGTCCACGTAGTCCGGCAAAAAGCGGCCCGCATCGTCCCGCGACAACCCCATGGTCGTCTGTGTCAGGTCGTTGGTGCCGAAGCTGAAGAACTCCGCCACCTCCGCGATTTCGTTCGCAAGCAGCGCTGCGCGCGGCAACTCGATCATCGTCCCGACCAGATACGGCAGCTTCACGCCCGCCTTCTTGATCAGGTCGTCGGCCACCCGCCGCGTGGCGTCGACCAGGATTCCCAGTTCCTTCTTGTCGAGGGTCAGCGGGATCATGATCTCAGGCAATACTTTAACTTTGCCCTTCTGGCATTCGATGGCCGCTTCGATGATCGCCCGTACCTGCATCTCCAGAATTTCAGGATAGGTGATCGACAAGCGGCAGCCGCGGTGGCCCAGCATCGGGTTCGCCTCGTGCAACTGCTCCACGCGGCGCGCCACCGTCTCCACCGGAATACCCAGTTCCTTGGCCAGCTCCGCCTGCTTGGCATGGTCGTGCGGCACGAACTCATGTAAAGGAGGATCAATTAACCGAATCGTAACGGGAAAACCGTCCATGGCTTTGAAGATACCGATGAAGTCGCGCCGCTGGAACGGCAGCAACTTGTCGAGCGCCTTCACGCGCGCGTCCCGGTCCTCGGCCACGATCATTTCCTGGATCGCCCGCTGGCGTTCCGCGCTCTTTTCCGGAAACTCGAAGTCCGTAAAGAACATGTGCTCGGTGCGGCACAAACCGATTCCTTCCGCCCCGAACTCGATGGCCTTGCGCGCGTCCTGCGGCGTATCCGCGTTGGTGCGCACACGCAGGCGGCGAATGTCGTCCGCCCACTTCATGATCGTCGTGTACGCCTTGGGAAACTCCGGCGTCACCAGCGGCAACTGGTCCGTGTACACGGTTCCTTCGCTGCCGTCGAGTGTCAGCCACTCCCCTTCCTTAATGGTCTTGCCGGTCTTGCTGTCCTTCATCGACTTGCCCTTGTAGTCGATGCTCAGCGTCTCTGCGCCGACGATGCAGCACTTACCCCAGCCACGCGCTACCACCGCCGCGTGCGAGGTCTTGCCGCCCGTCGCGGTCAGGATGCCCTGCGCAACGGCCATGCCGCCTACGTCCTCCGGGCTGGTTTCGCGCCGGACGAGAATGACCTTTTCGCCGTTCTTCGCCCACTCCTCCGCCTCAGCCGCGCTGAACACCACTTTTCCTGCTGCCGCGCCCGGCACTGCGTCGATCCCGTGCGTCAGGATCTTCTCTTGCAGTTTCTTTTTGTCGAACTTGCTGTCGATCACGGGGTAGAAGAGCCGCTCGATGTCTTCCGGCTTGATGCGCAGCACCGCTTCTTCCTTGGTGATCAGCTTTTCGTTGGCCATGTCCATCGCGATCTTGAAGGTGGCCGTCGGCGTACGCTTACCGGTACGCGTCTGCAGCATGTACAGCGTGCCTTCTTCGATCGTGAACTCCATGTCCTGCATGTCTTTGTAGTGCTTCTCCAGCGTGACGCGCACCTTCTCGAGCTGCGCGTACGCCTTCGGCATGATCTTCGAAAG
>Ga0335082_10003127_pt1 | contig 17944 bp, 16 predicted proteins | sample Lox_Sample_41_FD_206718 | JGI IMG/M metagenome (GOLD analysis project Ga0335082, IMG submission 206718) | Soil microbial communities from Loxahatchee National Wildlife Refuge, Florida, United States - Lox_Sample_4.1 | ecosystem: Environmental > Terrestrial > Soil > Wetlands | place: USA... | reverse complement strand
AGGGTAGCGATCCCCTTCCATTGGGCCGCCGAAACGCCGATGCACACCACATGGCACGCCTCGGACGCCGCGACTGGATCAAGGTGCAGGGCCGCACCAACGCGGCGCTGCTCCTGGTCGCGCGCGTGATGCAGGCCGAGTTCGTCGAGCCGCCCGACCCGCGCGAGTTCGCGATCGTGCGCGGCCGCACGAACGGCTCCGCCTTCGAGCTCCGCGTCTCGCAACCATCGGGCGCCAAGCAGCCCCGCCTGTTCCTGAGCGTGCGTCACTTCCAGAACCAAGCCGCGGCGCCGCTCGACGGTCAGGGACTCACGGTTCCCGATGTCGACCCGGCCGTCGTCAAGTTCGCGGTCGAACAGGCGTGCGAGAGCTTCTCGCACCGTCGTTGAGCGCGTCCCGTTTCGTAGCCTGACGGCCATGCTGATCGTCGCGTCCGACGCGCACCGCGCCCATCACCCGCGCCGCCCGTTCCTCGACCGTGGGCAGCTCATCGATCCGCCCGAGGTTCCGGAGCGTATCGATCGCATTCTCGACGCGTTGCGCGATGCGAAGCTCGGTGCGCAGTGCGAGCCTGACGCGTTCGGCCTCGCGCCGGTCCGGCGCGTGCACACGCCGGAATACCTGGAGTTCCTCGAGACCGCGCACGCTCGCTGGTGCGCGGCGACCGGGCTCGACGAGTCGTCGGAAGCGGCCGGCTACGCGCGTCCGATCCGCGACCAACCGTACGTCGAGCCGCAACACGTGATCGCCGGGCTCGGGTACTACTCGCACGACAACGACCCGGTCCTCGCCGGCACGTGGCACGCCGCGACGAGCGCGGCCGACGTGACGCTCACCGCGTGGCAGGCCGTGGCGACCGGGCGCGAGCGTTGCGCGTACGCCGCGGCCCGACCGCCCGGCCATCACGCCGCAGCCGACTCGTTCGCGGGCTACTGCTACTTGAACAACGCGGCGATCGCGGCGCAGGCCTGGGCCGATCACGGCGCGCGGGTCGCCATCGTCGATGTCGACTTCCATCACGGCAACGGCACACAACAGATCTTCTACGACCGCGACGATGTGCTGTTCGTGTCGCTCCACGCCGATCCCGCCGACGAATATCCGTTCTTCGCGGGCTTCGCGAACGAGCGCGGCTGGGGCGCGGGTGAGGACTGCACGCGGAACTTCCCGTTGCCCGCGGGCACCGATTGGGACACGTACGGGCCGGCCTACGATGCGGCACTCGCCGTCGTGCAACGGTTCGCGCCCGACACCGTGATCGTGTCGCTCGGGGTCGACACCGCGCTCGAGGATCCCGACTCGTTCCGCCTCGTCGCCGACGACTACCCGCGTATCGGCGCGGGGATCGCGTCGCTCGACCGGCCGACGCTCGTCGTGCAAGAGGGCGGCTACAACCGAGAGATCATCGGTCGCAACGTCACGGCCGTCCTCAAAGAACTGACATAGAACTCCCCCAACAGTTGGCAGACTTTCTTGCGTTATACGCAAGAAACCCCGCCATCTGATGGCAGGGCTATTCGCCGAGGTCGGTGGCGCGCAGGCGGAAGATGGGCGCGGCGATGAGCAGCGCGGGGTGGGGCGCGGGATCCCAGGCGTAACCCGCGATCTCGTTCGCCGAGCGGCGGCCCGTCGCCGCGCGCAGGATCTCGAAGCGCGACGCCCGCACGGTCGCGACCGGGTCGCCGGCTCCGGCCACCGTGTCGCCGGCTTCGGTGACGAACCGGATCGCGCGCGCACCACCACGTGTGCGCGCGTCGACCGCCCATTCCCACGCCAGCACGACCGCGTCGGAGTCACGCGCGCCGGGCGCGCCGAGGGCGTTGCGAATGTCGTGCTCGTGCGTCATCGCGTCGAAGATCGCCTGGCCGGCGACCTCGGTCGGCACGGCGCGCATCATCGTCTCGAACTGCGGGCTGTTCTTCTCCCACTCCTCGAGCAGCGCCGGCGCGGGCGTGCCGACGCGCGCTTCCACCTGCGCGCCCGTCCACGCGTCCGTGGCGATACCGTCGAGCCGGCCGTTGACGACGTCGTCGGTGACGCCCACCAGATGGGAGAGGACCTCGCGCACGGTCCACTCCGGGGTCGCGGGCGCGACGCGCTCGAGCGCGGCCGGCTCGGCGCATTCGATCACCGCGGTGACGCGGGCGCGTAACGCGGCGTAGGCGTCGCCGTGCGGCTCAGACATCGGGCGCTCCCTTCTCGTGCAACGCGTGCGCATTCGACCACACCGCGAGGACGAGCGCCCAGACCGCGCCGCCGACAATGACGACCGAGATCGTCGTCACCTGTTGCGAGAGCCAACCGCCCACGAGCACACCGAGCGGCACCGTGCCGCCGAACCCCATGATCCACAGCGCCATGACCCGGCCGCGTTCGTGGTTTTCGACCTTCGACTGCAACAGCGTGGACAGCGCGGTGATCACGACGAAGTACGCGTAGCCGAGCACCGCGGCGACCGCGAACGACAACGGTGCGCTGTGCATCATGCCGAATACCGCGAGCACGACCGCGAACGACGCGAAGGCCGGGCGCAGGAGTGTCGTCTTGCGCACACGGGTGAAGACCGTGCCGACGCTGATCGCGCCGGCAGCCGCGCCGAAGCCGAACGACGCGTAGAGCACGCCGTATGCGACGCTCTTCGGGTCGATACCGAGGTTCGTCGCCGCGATCTTCGGCATGAGACCGACGAACGCGAGCGAGAGGAACGAGAACGAGAACAGCGTGACGATCACGTACGAAAGGATCGGATCACGTCGGGCGATGCGCACTCCCGACAGCAGCCGCGCGACCCCGCGCTCTTCGACGCGGGCGTCGATGCGGCGCGGGTAGCGCGCCCACAGCAGACCGATCACGGCGAAGAGATACGTCACGGCGTTGACCGCAAACACCGACGCGGCGGAGAAGCGCACGTACAGGAGTCCGCCGATCACCGGACCGATGACCCGGGAGAGATTCATCTGGACCGACGCGAGCGCGACCGCGCCGGGCATGTCTTCGCGGGGAACGAGCGTGGGCAGGATCGCGCTGAGCCCCGGCGCGCCGAGCGCGTTCGCGATCCCCACCGCGAAGACCGCGACGACGATCAGCGCCTCGGACGGGTGCGACGACGCGGCCACGCCGGCCAGCGCAAACGAGAAGGCCAGCTGGGCGAGCTGCGAGCCGACGAGGAATCGGCGGCGATCGACGACGTCGGCGAGCAAGCCGCCGAACGTCGACAAGAACAGCAGCGGTCCGAGCTGCGCGAAGAACACGAGACCGACGTATCCGGCGTTGTGCGTGAGCGTCCACGCGTACGCGCCGAGCACCACGTTTTGCATCCACGTGCCGATGTTCGACGAGAACGTGCCGAAGTAGAGGATCCGGAAGTCGCGGTGACGCAGCGCGGCCTGGGCCGTTCCGCGTTGATAGGCGACGTCGCCGTCGACGAGCGCGTCCTCGATCTGCTCGAGCTCGGACTCCTCGGGAACGCGCACCATGCGCAGGGCACGTTAGCGATCGCCGCGCGGAACGGTTCCCGTGATATTCGCGGCGGCGAGTCGGGCCAGGTCGTCGTCGTCGAGGCCGAGCTCGGCGCGCAGCACGGCATCGGTGTGCTGACCGAGGGTCGGCGCGGGTCCGGTCCAGTACTGCGCGGGCCCGCCCGACAGGCGAACCGGCCACGTCGGGTACCACTGCTCGCCGACGAGTGGATTGTCGATGCGCTCGAAGAAGCCGCGCGCCTGCATTTGCGGATCGTCGAGGGTCGCGTAGCCGGGAACGACCGCAGCCGCGGGCACGCCCGCCGCCTGGGCGTCGCGCGCCGCGTCGTGCGGGGTGCGGGTCGCGCACCAGGCTGCGCGTTCGGCGGGCGGCATCGGATCGTGCGCGCGATCGATCGCGACCCACGCGTCGTCGCCCGCGCACGCGTACACGCCGTCCGCGCCGCGCCGGTCGAGCAGCGTGCCGTCGATCGCGTACCTGATCACCTGCTCGGCCGTTACCGAAGTCGCAACTTCGACGAGCGGCACCTCGACGAGCTGCCCCTCGTTCGTGCGGGCGCGGTGTTCGAGCGCGGCGATCACCGCGAGCGCGGCGTGCACTCCGACCATCGGGTCGACGGGACCGCCGGGAATGATCGGCGGGCCGCCTTCGTAGCCGGTCACCCACGCCATGCCCGTCAGCTGTTCCATCGTTTGCGCGAACCCGCCCCGCTCGCGCCACGGACCCGTGAGCCCGAACGCGGGCATGCGCAACATGATCGTGCGCGGGTTGAGCGCGTGCACGACGTCCCAGCCCAGCCCGAAGCGTTCGAGCACCTGTGGCGTGAAGTTCTCGGCGACGACATCGCAGCGTTCGACGAGACGTTTTGCGAGGGCGAGACCTTCGGGCTGCGCGAGGTCGAGCGTGATCCCTTGCTTGCCGAGATTGCACGCGTGGAACAGCGCCGACTTCTCGTAGAACTGCGGGTCGTCGCGCGGACGGAGCGAAGCGCTGAACCGGATCCCGTCGGGGCGCTGCACGGCCTCGACCTTGATCACCTCGGCGCCCATCGCCGCGAGCCACGCGGTTGCGAACGGGCCCGCCCAGAACGCGGTGAAGTCGAGAACCTTCACGCCGGCGAGCGGGCGATCGCCCGGAGCGTCGGCTACGGGCACAGGCGCGCGGCGCGGGCCCCATACCCGCGCATCGGCCGAGCCCGGCGCCTCCAACACGCGGTCGGGCACGGCGTGGAAGCGGAACGGCGCGCGCGGGCGGATCCACGACTCGCCCGGCTGCGACACGAACACCCCGCGCGCCGCGAGCTGCTCGTTGCGCGGTAGCTCCGCGCCGTTGCCGACGATCGCGGCCGGCACGCGCGCCTCCACACACGCGGCGACAACTTCGTCGGCCGTGTGTTGTGTGGTGTACGCGTGCAGCGCGTCGTTCACGTCGGCCGCGTGGAGGAAGCGTCCGATCATCGTGCCGAGCTCGTCGTCGGCGGCCATGTCGGCCCGCCCGATCACCCGTGCGAGCGCCTGCCATTGTTGCGTCGTGACGGTCGTGATCCCGACGTAGCGCCCGTCGCCCGTCGGCTCGTTGCCGGGAATCATGACCCAGCGGAACGTGCGCATACGGCCCCCGGGAAAGCGCGCCATCAACGTGGGAACCGTGACGTACGTGAGCTGCATCGCCTCGAGCAACGATGCATCGACGACCTCCGGTACGCCGGTACGCGTCGCGCGCGACCAGGCAGTCGCCGCGCCGAGCGCCGCGAACGCGCCGACGATGTACTCCCCCAGCCGCCCGCCCACGGTGAGCGGCGGCAAGCTCATGTGCCCGTGCGCGCTCAGGCTGCCGCTACGCGCTTGCAACACCTCTTCGGGAAGGTCGAGGCCGTCGTCGGGTCCGCCGTGGCCGACCGCGCTGATCGAGATGGTGACGAGGGGCGCCTCGCCGGCCGGCCGTTCGTCGCCCGTGATCACCAAGTCGCACGCGGCGAGGTACGGCGTGGGCTCGCCGGTGGCGGCGCGCTGCGAGGTACGCAAGTACGTGAACAGCGGGTCGCCGGCGATCGGCGCGGTGAACACGACATCGGCGCCGAGATCGGTGAGCAACTTCGCGCAGTAGGCGCCGGGGATCCCCGTCGTGAGATCGACGACGCGCAACCCGTCATAGATCATTTCAGCGAGAACATCGGCACGACGACCGCGCGTCCGGGTACGGTCGAGAACTCGAGCGGCCGGAATTGCACGTGTACCGGCGTGTCCGGCGTCAACGATTCGGCGTCGGCATCGACGATGTAGGTGCACAGTCGCACGGCCGGATCCTCGTCGAGCGCGACGAGCGCGGTGACGAACGGCACCTTGTCGTCGAACGCGGGCAAGAACGCGCGCCGCACGACCGCCCACGAGAACAACGTGCCGCGACCCGACACCGGCGTCCACTCGAGTTCGCCCGCGTCGTGCGGGCACGTGGCGGCGGGATACCACACGTACGCGCCGCACGCCGTGCACTTCGGTACCAGGAGCTCGCCGCGTGCCGCGCCCGCGAAGAACGGCGCAGTGAGCGGATCGTCGAGATCGGGCAGCGGGAAGTCGTCGCGCCGAACGGCCATGCGTCGGGCTACCGATCCTGCGTGAGCACGAGCGTGCTCGCCATGTGGCCGGTGTAGCCGCCGTATACCGCAACCTCGCATCCCGGCACTTGCGCGGCCGCGTCGCCGCGCAACTGCTTCACGCACTCGACGACGTGCGCGATGCCGAGCACGTACGCGTGCGACAGCAACCCGCCGTGCGTGTTGAACGGGAGCTTCCCGCCGTCGTGGAACAGCGTGTCGCCCTCGACGAACCGACCCGCGTCACCCTTCGCACAGAAGCCCATGTCTTCGATCTGCATGAGGCTGACGACGGTGAACGGGTCGTACACGGTGAGCACGTCGACGTCGGCCGGTGTCAGGTCGGCCATCGCGAACGCGCGTGGCGCCGAGAACACCTGCGGCGTGCTCGTGAACGCGCGCTGCTGCGACCAATGCCCGCCGCTCGCCGAATAGCCCTCGCCGACGCCCATCACGACCGCGGGCGGCCGTTTGAGATCACGGGCGCGCTCGATGCTCGTCGTCACGTACGCGGCGCCGCCGTCGGAGATGAGGCACGAATCGAGCAAACGCAGAGGATCGGCGAGCAGGGGCGACGCGAGGTAGTCGTCGACCGTCATCGGCCGGCCGTGCATCACCGCGTCCGGATTGAGGTTCGCGTGGCGCCGCGACGCGACGGCGATCGCGCCGAACTGCGCGGGCGTCGTACCGAACTCGATCATGTGCCGGCGCATGATCGTCGCGAAGTAGACCGGTTGTGGGAAGAAGCCGAACGGCACCTCGAGGTTCTGCTTCAGCGACTGCGCGGCGTGCACCTCGCCGGGTCCGCCGGTCATCGACGATCGCTGGGTGGCCCACGCGACGGGGAACACGTTGAGCACGTGCCGCGCCTTGCCCTCCTCGATCGCGCCCGCCGCCAGGTACGGCGCGGTGGCCGCCCAGGCCATACCGCCACCCCACGGCGAGGTCCACATGTCGTGCGTAACGCCGAAGTGCTCGCGGAACGCATCGGCGTCGAAGTCGGCGAACGCGCCCGACCACGTGATACCGTCGATGTCGGCTGGGGTCAAGCCCGCGTCGGCGATCGCCCGTTCCGCCGCCTCCGCTCCGATCTCGCGCGCAGTACGCCCGGACGCTTTCGTATACGCAGTTTCGCCGATGCCCGCGATCGCGACGCGACCGTGCACGTCGTCGAGATCGCTCGCGTGTCCCCACGCAGCATCGTCCGGCACAGGGCGGGACGGTACCCGAGCGAACGAGCTACGCGCCCGGCGCCGAGGGCAGCGCTTCGGTCGCCGCGTGCGCGACCACCACGAATCCCCAGGGTGTCGCGTCGGGCGTGCGCAGCATTGCGACGTGCAGCGCGGCCCGGCCTCGGTGGTCGGCCAGCTCGATGATGCGGCCGCGATAGTCGAGCTCTCCGCAGCGCAGCGGATCGAGCAGTTCGTCGAGCGCAGCTCGGTCGCGCACGTACAACGGCAACGGCGTACACAGGACCGCGCGGCGGTCCTCGCCCAGCAGCTCGCTGTACGCCTTGGAGCACACGAGATGCCGCAAGTCGAGGTCGAGCACTGCCACAACGGCCTGCGGATCGTGCTCGAGCGCAGCCGAGAACAGCTCATCGAGGTACTGGCCCGAGGGCGGTGCTCCGTTGCGGTCTGCCGCTTCGGAGAGCGCGCGCACGACGCGACGGCGCGTGTCGCGCGCGTACGCGCCGCGCTCGGCGCGCACCGTGCCGAGCAAGACACGCGCGGCCACCGCCTCCAACAGCGTGACGTCTTCTTGCGAGTACGGACGGCCGGGAAGATCGCGCGTGGCGAGCAACGCCCCTTCAGTGCCGATCGGCACGCTGATCAGGCTGAAGCATCCCAGTGCGTCGAGGTACTCGTGCAGCTCGGGATCGAGACAACGCCGGAGCTCCCGCTGCGGCACCTGGGGCACGAACACCGACGCGCCGGCACGGAACGTGCGGTACACGAAGCTGTTCACCGTGCGGGGATCGCGCGCGAGCGTCGTCGCGAGCACCTCCGCTTCGGGATCGTGGTGCGCGACGTGCACGACGCCGAGGCTCTTTTCACTTACCCGCCGGTACACGATGACGGTGTCGCCGAGCAGTTCGGCGAGCAGATGCGCGGCGCGGTTCTCCAGCGCGTTCGCGTCGACGGTGACCTCGTCGATCATGCGATCGAGCACTTGCAGCACGGAGACGCTGGTGACGGGCGTGGGTGCGACGGCAGTCCGCTCGGCCGAGGTCGTCGGCAGCCGCTCGGTCGCGGCGCGCTGCGCCTCGAAGCGCTCGAGTGCCCATTCGGAGATCTCGTAGCCCGAGCCGACCTTCACGGCGAGCAGCTGACCGCTCCGTACCCACCGGTAAGCAGTCTGGTAGTGCACGCCGAGACGCCGAGCCGCGGTCTTCAGATTCACGACCGGACTTCCACGTCTTCGACCGCGACTTCCGGGCGCAGGATCGCCACAACCAACTGCATGACCCACCAGTCCTGGTTGTTTTGGGGTCCCGCCCCCAAGTGCCGCCTATGGCATCACAAACGTGGCGCCTCGTGCACGACACCCCCCCTGCAAGAATGCCACGAAAGGTGCGATTCCTGCCACAAACCGCGAACGTTTGCGTACCGATCTGAGGGACGGACCGATCTGACCGCCGCCGGGGCCCCGGCTACGTTCGCCCCCCATGCCCGACGCCCCCTGGCCGAGCGACCTCGGCGTCATCGATTTGATGATCGCCCCGCCGTTTCGCGATGCCCGGCGCACCTACACGTTCTTGCGCCAGAACCTCCGCGACCGTGAGTCACTCGAGGAGTTCGAGTTCCCCGCGCAGTACATGTTCAAGGAGGTTCCCCACCCGGTGCCGGGCGACGATCCCGTGCGCTTCCTCTTGGAGCAGATGGACCGGTTCGGTATCGAAAAGGGCATGCTCGGGATCTCGACGCGTGACGACGGCGAGAGCGACAGCCGGCGGGCGCTGCGCGAACATCCCGACCGGTTCTTCGGGAGCATCGACGTCGACCCGAACCGCGGCATGGACATGGTGCGCGATCTCCAGCGAGCGGTCGAAGTCGACGGCGTGAAGGCCGCCACCGCGTTTCCGGCCGGACTCCATCCGCAGGTGCCGATCAACGACGCGAAGTTCTATCCGATCTACGCGAAGTGCATCGAGCTCGACATCCCGATCTGCGTGTGCGCGGGCGTTCCCGGACCCCGTGTGCCGTTCGCGCCGCAGTACGTCGGGTTGATCGACGAAGTGTGCTGGTATTTCCCCGAGCTGAAGTTCGTGACGCGCCACGGTTGCGAGCCGTGGGCCGACCTCGCGGCGAAGCTGTTGTTGAAGTGGCCGAACCTCTACTACTCGACGTCGGCGTTCGCGCCGCGGTACTACCCGAAAGCGATCGTCGAGTACGCGAACACGCGCGGCGCCGACAAGGTGCTGTACGCGGGCTATTACCCGATGGGTTTGTCGCTCGACCGGATCTTCAAGGAGCTGCCCGACGTGCCGTTCCGCGACCACGTGTGGCCGAAGTTCTTGCGTGAGAACGCAGAGAGAGTGTTCAAGTTGTCATGACGGCTGAGGGGTTCGAAAAAGCGCGGGCCGAGGTCGGCGTCATCGACACGATGATCGGCTTTCCCGCGCCGCGCGAGGAGCAGGCCAAGCAGTACGACTTCATCCGCAAACAGACGCACGATGCCGACAGCCAGGAGTGGGAATTTCCCGCGCAGTACATGTTCAAGGGCGTGCCCCACTACGAGCAGGTCGACCATCCCGTCGAGATGCTGCTCGCCAAGATGGACGAGCACGGCATCCGCAAGGCCATCACCGGGCTGCCGACGCAGGGCGACAACCCCAAGCGCGCGCTGGAGCTCTATCCGGATCGGTTCTTCGCGTGCGCGCCGGTCGATCCGAACGCCGGCATGGACTCGGTGCGCGCGCTCGACGAGGCCGTGCGCGTGCACGGCGCCAAGGCCGCGCACTGCTGGGGCACGGGCTTGATTCCGCAGGTGCCCGTCAACGACAAGAAGATGTACCCGCTGTACGCGAAGTGCGTCGAGCTCGACATCCCGATCTTCGTGTACGCGGGCGTGCCGGGGCCGCGCATCCAGTTCGCGCCGCAAGACGTCGCCTTGCTCGACGAAGTGTGTTGGTTCTTCCCCGAGCTCAAGATCATCACGCGTCACGGCGCGGAGCCGTGGACGGAGCTGATGGTGAAGCTGCTCCTGAAGTGGCCGAACCTCTACTACTCGACGTCCGCGTTCGCGCCGAAGCACTACAACGAACGGATCATCGAGTTCGCGAACACGCGTGGCGCCGAGAAAGTGATCTACGCGGGGTATTACCCGATGGGACTCGACATTGATCGCATCTTCGCGGAGCTGCCCGACGTGCCGTTCCGCGACCACGTGTGGCCCAAGTTCTTGTACGAGAACGCCGCCCGCGTGTTGAAGCTGTCGTGAGCGAGCGTCGCGAGCCCGGTATCCGGACGAGCAGTGAGCGGGGCCTGCCGGCCCGGCGGCGTAGACGCCAGGAGGCGAAGGCATGACCGGTCCGCTGGCCGGGATCAGAGTCGTCGAGCTGCCCAACATCGGGCCGGTGCAGTTCGCCGGCATGCTGCTCTCCGATCTCGGCGCCGACGTGCTGCGCGTCGACCGTGCCGCCGACGTCGCGACCGGACGCACGGTCGCAGGTGGCAGCGCCGCGCCCTTCTCGGTGATCGACCGCGGGCGCCGCAGCATCGGCGTCGACCTGAAGCACGCCGACGGTCCCGGCGTGGTCCTCCGGTTGTGCGAGCGCGCCGACGTGCTGCTCGAGGGCTTCCGTCCGGGCGTGGCCGAACGCCTCGGTGTCGGGCCCGACGCGTGCCGCGCCCGCAACCCGCGGCTCGTCTACGCGCGCATGACCGGGTGGGGCCAGGACGGCCCGCTCGCGCCCGACGTCGGGCACGACGTCAACTATCTCTCCATCGCCGGCGTGTTGTGGCACCTCGGTCCCGAGGGTCACGCACCGGTGCCGCCGATCAACCTGCTCGCCGACTTCGGCGGTGGCGGCTCGCTGGTCGTGATGGGCATCCTCGCCGCGCTGGTCGAACGGGTCCGTTCGGGCGAGGGGCAGGTCATCGACGCCGCGATGGTCGACGGCAGCGCGCAGCTCATGAGCATCTTCTTCGGGATCGACGCGATGGGCGGATGGGGTCCGCGCGGCACGAACCTGCTCGACGGCGGCGCACATTTCTACAACGTCTACGAGACTTCCGACGGCGGGTACGTGTCGCTCGCCGCGTACGAGCCGAAGTTCTACGCGAACCTGCTCTCGCTGATCGGCCCGCTCGGGTTTGCCGACCTCGATCCCGCACAGCAGATGGACACGACACAGTGGCCCGCCTGGAAGGCGCGCCTCGCCACGCTCTTCGCCACGCGCACGCGCGACGAGTGGGTCGCGTTCTTCACCGGGCACGAGGTGTGCTTCGCGCCGGTGCTGCCGATGAGCGAGGCGCGCGCGCATCCGCACAACGTCGCTCGCCACACGTTCACCGACGTCGACGGTGCGCCGCATCCCGCGCCCGCACCGCGTTTCAGCCGCACGCCATCGGCGATTCAGGGCGCGCCGGTGAAACCCGGCGCGCACACGACCACCGAGCTGCCGGCGTGGGGATTCACCGCCGACGAGATCACTGCCCTCCAGAGCTCGGGCGCGATCGCCTGACCCGCGCGTTCATGCGCGCGTCGGCGCCGAGGCGGTCGACGTGCACTGCAAGTTGCCGCCGCGGAGCACAACCGTGGTCGTCACCGGCACGGTGTACTTCCCGACGGTCGCGTCGAACAGGTACGAGTCGCCGGGCGCGGCGAGGTACGGCGCGAGGTCGAACGTGCCTTGCTCCCCCGTGCTCAACGTGACGACGACCGTGCACCAGTTCGGCTTGTCGGTCACCTGCACCGAAGCCGTGACGCTCGGCGTGGTCGTGGTCGTCGTCGCAATCGTCGTCGCCGTCGTCGGCGGCGGAGCCGTCGTGGCGATCGGGACGATCGTCGGCGTGCCGGTCATCGGCGGCGTCGTGACCGGGTCGGTTGCCACGGTGAACGATTCGGGCACCGTCGTGGTCGTCGTCGCCGCGGTCGTCGAAGTGTGCGCCACGGGACGGGCAAGGGCCGCGCCCTGACCCGAGTGACGCGCGCGCCGCGGCGCCCCGGCCGCCGTCGCCGCGCGGCTCGCGAGGTGCACGCCGCCGAAGACGAGGTAGAGGCACAGCATCGCGAAAGCGAGGAGACCGAGCGACGTGATCGCGGCGCGGGTGTTCCGTTCGCGGGCGCGGCTGCGCGCGACGACCTCGGCGGTCATGCTCCGACGATCGGCGAGAACCCGCCAAAGTTGAGCATCGGGGCGCAGGTCGGTCGGGAGCTAGTCCGGCGTGACGGTGTCGACCGCCCGCCAGCAGTACCAGGCCACGAGCGACCGGTACGGCCGGAAGCGGTCGCCCTCGGGACCGAGCTGCTTGGGCGTGGGCATCTCGTCGAGCCGGTACAACCGTGCGAAGCCGTTGCGCACGCCGAAGTCGAGCGTGGGCCACACGTCGAGGCGGCCCAGCTGGAACATCAAGAACATGTGCGCGGTCCACTCCCCGATCCCGCGCACGAGCACGAGCTCGCGCACGACCTCCTCGTCGGGAAGCCGCGCGACGCGATCGAGCGCGACGTCACCGGCGTCAACCTTCTCGGCAAGATCGACGATCGACGTCGCCTTCGCGTTCGACAGCCCGGCGCTGCGCAACTGTTCGAACGGCATCGCGAGCACGGCGTCGGGTGTCGGTTTGCCGTCGAACAGCGCTTCGAACCGGCCGTGGATAGCTGCCGCGGCGCGTCCGGCCAGCTGTTGGTAGCAGATCATGCGCGCGAGCTCCGCAAAGTGCGGCCGCCGGCGGCGGCGTCTGAGCTCCGGCACGCCGTGGACGCGCACCATCCGCGCCAGCACGCGGTCGCGTCGCGCGAGCTCGCGCGCGGCTGTCTCGACAATTTCCGCCGACCGAGTCATGAACCGTCAGTCTGCCCCATCCGCGAACACGAGCAGTCCTTCGGGGTCGAACCCGACGCGCACATGGTCGCCGACGCGCGGTGCGGCACGAGGCGCCACGAGACAGCCGAGCTCGGGACCGGTCGGCGGACGCAGCACGACCCGCGCCCACGCGCCGCTGAACACGACGCGCGCCACGGTTGCCTCCACCGGGCCCGCCGGATCGACCCGCACCGCATCCGGCCGCACGACGACCTGCACGGCGCCGCCCGCCGGACCGCGCGGCCCGACGGGAACGTCGTCACCCCACGGCGTCGTGACACGCCCGTCGCGCCGGGTCGCGGCGAACGTCGGACCGAAGCCGAGGAACGCCGCGGTCCAGGCATCGGTCGGTTGCTCCCACACCTCGGCCGGTGTGCCGATCTGCACGATGCGGCCGTCGCGTACCACACCGACCCGCGACGCGATCGCGAACGCCTCATCGTGATCGTGCGTGACATAGATCGCGGGGAGCGCGGCCCGATCGAGCAGGGCGCGGATGTCGGCGAGCAGTCGCGTGCGCCATACGCGATCCAACGCGCCGAGCGGCTCGTCGAGCATCAACAGGCGGGGTTCGACCGCGAGTGCACGTGCGAGCGCGACTCGCTGCTGCTCGCCCCCCGACAGCGCGGCGACGCGCCGCGCGCGGAGATCGTCGAGGCCCACGAGCGCGAGCACTTCGTCGACGCGAGAAGCGCGTTCCGCCGCGGGGACGCGCGCCATCCGCAGGCCGAGCTCGATGTTGCCGGCGACGTCGCGGTGCGGGAACAGCGCATACTCCTGGAACATCAGGCCGAAGTGGCGCCGGTGGGCCGGCACCCTGCGCAGGTCGCGCCCGTCGAAGCGCACTGCCCCGGCGTCGAGGGGCTGCAGACCCGCGATCGCGCGCAGCAACGTCGTCTTGCCCGAGCCGCTCGGGCCGAGCAACGCGACGGTCTCGCCGGCGCCGACGTCGAGGTCGATGCCGTCGAGCGCGACCCGCTCTCCGAAGCGAACCACGACCCCTGCGACCTCGAGCATCTAGAGCTCCCCGAGCTGGCGGACGCGGACGCGTTCGATGGCGAGGATCACCGTTGCCGTCAGCACCATGAGGATGACTGACATCGCGAGCGAGCGCCCGACGTTGATCTCACCGGGCCGCACGAGGAACCGTTGGATCGCGATCGGAACCGTCGGCCAGTCGGGCCGCGCGATGAACAGCGTGGCGCCGAACTCGCCGAGCGACACCGCGGCCGCGAAGCCCGCCGCGACAAGGAACGCGCGGCCGACGATCGGCAGGTCGACCTCGCGCCACACGCGGGCTGGTGACGCGCCGAGCATCGTGGCGGCGTCGCGCAGCCGCGCGTCGATGCTGCGCAACGCGGGCACGACCGCGCGGATGACGAACGGAACCGCGATCACCGTGTGCGCGAGCGGCACGAGCAGCGGCGACGTCGCGAGCCCGAAGAAGCCGCGGTCGAAGGCGATGAGATAGCCGAAGCCCACGGTGACCGCCGACGCGCCGAGCGGCAGCATGAGCAACGCATCCACCGTTCGGGTGCCGCGCCCGGGCCGCGACGCGATCGCGAACGAGGCCAAGCCGCCGATGATGAGCGCAAGGGTCGTCGCGATCGCGGCGAACACCAGCGAATTCCGGACCGCAGCCCACGGCGAGACGAACAACGTGCTGGTGGCGTCGGCCGAGCCGAGTGCGCGGTACGAAGCGAGACTCCACTCCCCGCCCGCGTGGAACGACTTCGACACCAGGACCGCGAGCGGCCCACCGAGGAAGAGGATGGTCGCGACCAACACCGCGGCGACGACCAACCGCTCGCGGCCCCGGGGCCGGCGCGCCGCGTCGCTCGCGCCCACAAGTCGCTGCGCGACCGCGCGCCGTTCCTGGATTCGCGCGAGCACGAACACGAATGCGAACACGGCCGAGGCTTGGACGAACGCGAGCGCGGCCGCGATGTGCAGGTCGCCGAACTGGAGCACCTGGTCGTACACCGCGACTTCGAGCGTCGCGTGCGCGGGATCCGACAACAAGAGCGCGATGCCGAACGAAGTGAAGGTGAACAGGAACACGATCGACGCCGCGGCCACGATCGCGGGCGTGAGCAACGGCAATGTGACGCGCCAGAACGTGCGCGCCGGCGACGCGCCGAGCATCCGCGCCGCTTCCTCACGGCGGGGGTCGAGGTTCGCCCAGAAGCCGCCGACGGTTCGCGCCACGACCGCGACGTTGAAGAAGACGTGCGCGAGGATCATCGGCGCGACGCCGCGCTGCCAGTGCAAGAAGGCCAGCGGTCCGCCGGGCCGCAGCAGGGTAATGAATGCGGTCGCGACCACGACGGTCGGCAGCACGAACGGAACTGCGACGATGGCGCGGAACAGGCGCCGGCCCGGAAATTCGTAGCGCGCCACCACGTACGCGACGGGTAGCCCCGCGAGCAACGTGAGCACGGTCGACACGACCGCCTGCCACAGGGTGAACCACGCGACCCGCCGGTACGTGGAGTCCGACAGCACCGCGCCGAGCGCATGCGCGCCCAACGACCGGCGCATGATCACGAAGAACGGCCACGCGAAGAACAACGCGAAGAACGCGAGCGGCACGACGACGCGCACGACGCGCCACAGCCGTGTCACCCCACGACGATTGCCGTCCACTCCTTGATCCACTGGTCGCGTCCGGCGCTGATCGCGGCCGGGCTCATCGTGTAGGGATGGGCGGGGACCACGGCCCACTGCTTGAACACCGGTGGGAGCTGCGCACTCTTGACGACGGGATACACGTACATCTGCAGTGGCATGTCTTGCTGGAACGTCCGCGACAGCATGAACTGCACCAAGGCCTGCGCGCCGGGCACGTTGTGCGCGCCGTGCAGCACGCCGGCGTACTCGGTCTGCTGCAGGCACGTCGATGCAAGCACTCCCACGTGCGACGTGTCGCGGTGCGGGCTCGACAACACGACGTCGGCCGCGGGATCGGAACCGTACGACACGACGATCGGGCGGTCGCCGCTTCCGCCGCCCGCGGTGAAGTCGGTCGAGTACGCCTGCTCCCAGTCGTCGACCACCCGCACGCCGTTCGCCTTCAGCGCGCGCCAGTAGTCCTGCCAGCCCTGCTCGCCCTTGGCCGCGATCGTGGCGAGCAGGAACGCGAGGCCGGGCGACGATGTCGCCGGGTTCTCGACGACGAGCAGGTTCTTGTAGGCCGGCTTGGTGAGATCGTCGAGCGAGGCCGGCGGAGGCGGGCGACCGTGCGTGCCGAACCAGGCCTTGTCGTCGATCACACACACGTAACCGGAGTCGATCGCGGTGACCTGGTTCTGATCGAAGATGCCCGCGCCGACCGCTCGGGTGAGAAAGGTGTTGTCGACCCCGAACATCGCGTCGGCGACCGGATGGTCCTTCTGCAAGATCGCCTGATTCACCATCACACCCGCGTCGTTCGGGTTCAGGATCTTCACCTTGTAGCCCGTTTCGCGGGTGAACTCGGCGAGCACACTCTTCGACACCGCGAACGAGCTGTGCGCGAGCAGGGTCACGGTCGTGATCTTGTTGGCCGGACTGGTCGAGCCGGCCGAGCCCGTCGACTGCTTCGCACTGCTGCTGCACGACGCGGCGAGGCCGAGCGCGAGCACCGACGCGACCACGAGCGCGCGCTTCATACCGCCGCTCCTTGCGGTTCGATCACGAGCAGGGTGCCGTGCTCGAGCCGAACGGTGGCCGGCGGGGCGACCACGACGTTGCTGACGCCGCGCGACGTTCCTTGGGGCAGGTCCTCGCCGTTCAGCGGGTACTCGAGCCCGGCCGTGGTGATGCCGCACGCGTCACCGCCCGCGGGAACGAGGCTCACCAACGCGCCTGCCGGCCCCGCGATGGTCACGGCCGGCTCGCCCCCGCGCCCGACCGCGATCCGCGCGTCGCCCATGTACGCCTCGATCACGACGGGCGCCAACCCCGGCGCCGCGAGCACCGCGAGATTCGCGACGAAGTGATCCATCCGGCCCCCCGCGCCGCCGAAGACCGTGACCGCAGTCGCGCCGCGCGCCCGCGCCGCTTCGATCGCGAGCTCGAGATCAGTGGCGTCCTTGGCGACCGGATGCCGCTCGACCGTCGCGCCCGCTGCGACCGCAGCCTCCACCGCGGCCGGATCGGCCGAGTCGAGATCGCCGACGATGCATGCAACCGTGAGGCCGAGCGTCGCGGCGAGGTGCAGACCGGAATCGGCCGCGACGACGTCGGCGTGTGCGGGAACGTATTGCTTCAGATTCGGTGCGACGGGATCGCCGCCCGCGAGCACGATGGCGCGTGTCACGCGCATCCCTCCCTCCGCCGGCATTACCCGGAGCAGGTTCGAGGGGTCGGTGACGGTCGCCGCACGGCGCAGCCGCACGGACACATGCCACCCTCTCAGCCCGGTTCCCCCGAGCTCCCCGTGGGTGAGTCGCTTCCGAGTGTATCGAGCGAGACGTCAGTTTGCGCCGAGCAGGGCGATCGGTCGACCGCCGACGCTCGCAGGGAATCCGAGATTGGCCGCGTCGCCGAACGCCACGACAGCACCGGTACCCGTCGCGATCCAGTAGCCCTTGCCGTCGGGCGAGACGAGCAACCGTGACGCGCCGCCGTAGTTCTTGCAGCCGGCGATGTCGCCCCGCGTCACTGCGTCGCCGAACGGGTACACGTGCCCGTCCGAGGTCATCATCCAGTAGCCCTTGCCCGTCGCGGTGCGCTGCATCGCGATCACCCAACCGTGCAACTTCGTGTTCGCGAGCGAGCCGTAGAACCGCGCGTCGCCGAAGCCGAAGATGCCGCCGTCGGCCGCGAACATCCAATAGCCCTTGCCGCTCGGTGTC
>Ga0335082_10003126_pt1 | contig 17948 bp, 15 predicted proteins | sample Lox_Sample_41_FD_206718 | JGI IMG/M metagenome (GOLD analysis project Ga0335082, IMG submission 206718) | Soil microbial communities from Loxahatchee National Wildlife Refuge, Florida, United States - Lox_Sample_4.1 | ecosystem: Environmental > Terrestrial > Soil > Wetlands | place: USA... | reverse complement strand
GCGCCGCGCTTCGCCGGCGGCGCCTACAGCGCCTTCCTCAAGAAGGTGGAGCGCTTCAGCGAGCGCTCGCTTGCGCTGAGCCTCAGGCAGCGCGAGGACCACGCCGCGCGGCTCATCGAGATCGACGCGCGCGTGAAGGCGCTCATCGCCGGTCTGCAGGCGCGCGGCTTCAAGTCACCGTACCTGCGCAACTACGTGGTGGCGCGCATCAACCCGGTGCGCTTCCACAAGGTGAAGAAGGGCGCGACCGCCCCGCCGATGCCGATCGCGCAGGCACTGACGCGCATGGCCGCCGCGGCGCGCGGCTTCAACCTCGGCTCGGTCTCCAACGCCGACCTCGCCTGGGTCGCGGTCGGCGCCGCCGCCGAGTAGCTGCCGCGCGAGCTACTCCGGCAGGCGGCGCAGGTAGCCGTCGTCGGCGTAGCTGAGCCCGTAGCCGCGCGCGAACAGCGGCGGCTCCCCGGCGTGGCCGTCCACGGCCGGCACCTGCGGGCTCGCCGGCCAGGAGAAGGGCAGCCGGCCGGTGAAGTCGTAGCGCGCCTGGCCGGCAGCATCGCGGAACAGCACGTCGGCGATGCCGCCGCCCTCGGGGCCCGGGAGCCAGGCGGCGATGAAGCTGTCGGCGGCGTTGATCTCGGCGTTGACCCACAGCGGCCGCCCGGAGAGGAACACCGCCACCACCGGTACGTCGCGCTCGCGCAGATGCCGGAGCAGTGCCAGGTCGTGCTTGTCCGCGGGGCTGTACTCGAGCGTCGGCACGTCGCCCTCGAACTCCGCGTAGGGGTTTTCCCCGAACACCACCACCGCGACGTCCGGGCGGGTGTGGAACTCGCCGCTGGCGGAGAGCTCCGCGGCGCCGCCCGCGGCGCGCACGCGCGCGGCGATGCCGGCGTAGATGGTCTCGGCGTGCGGGAACACCTGGTTCGGCTCGGTGCCCTGCCAGTTGATGGTCCAGCCGCCGCTCTGCTTGGCGATGCTGTCGGCGCCATCGCCGGTGACCAGCACGCGCAGCGCCGCTGACAAGGGCAGCAGGTGATTGCGGTTCTTGAGCAGCACCAGCGACTCGCGCACCGCCTGGCGCGCGACCGCGCGGTGCTCGGCCGAGCCGAGCAGCTCGTAGTGCCCGGCGTAGGGGCGCTGCGAGGGCCGCCCCTCGCTCGTCAGGCGGGCGCGCAGCTTCACCCGCAGGATGCGCCGCACCGCATCCTCGAGCCGCTGCGCCGGGATCACCCCGCCGGCGGCCTGCGCCGCGAGGTTCGCCTGCAGCTCCTTCCAGCCGTCGGGCGCCATCAGCATGTCCAGTCCCGCATTGACCGCCGCCGCACAGCTGACGGCCGAGCAGCCCGGCAGCTGCGCGTGCCCGTTCCAGTCCCCGATCACGAAGCCGTCGAACCCGAAACGACCCTTCAGCACCTGCGTGAGCAGCACCTCGCTGCCGTGCAGCTTCATGCCACGCCAGCTCGAGTAGGAGGCCATGACGGTCTGGGCGCCGGCAGCGAGCGCCCCCTGGTAGCCGGCGCTGTCGATGTCGCGCAGCTCGCGCTCGGAGACGCGGTTATCGCCCTGGTCGTGGCCGCCGGTGCCGCCATCGCCGAGGAAATGCTTCGGGGTGGCGATGACGTGCGCGGCATCCAGGAACGCGGGCGTGCCCGGCGCGCCCTGCAAACCCTGCACCATGGCGGCGGCGTAGGCGCGCACCAGCTGCGGGTCCTCGGAGTAGCTCTCGTAGCTTCGGCCCCAGCGCACGTCCCGCGCCACGGCCACCGTGGGGGAGAAAGCCCAGTCGAGCCCGGTCACCCGCACCTCGAGGGCGGTGATCTCCCCGATCCGTCGGATGAGCTCGGGGTCGTGCGCAGCCCCCAGGCCGATGTTGTGCGGAAAGATGGTGGCGCCGGGAATGTTGTTGTGGCCGTGCACCGCGTCCGTCCCCCACAGGATGGGCACCCGGGGGTTCTCCGGGGTGCCGGCGGAGGCCTCGTAGAACCGGTCGGCGAGTGCGAGCCACTCACGCGGTGCAGCGAGTTTGTCGTCGTGGGGCGAGGAATTGCCGCCGTTGAGCACGGAGCCGAGGGGATAGTGGCGCAGATCATCCGGGGTAATGCTGCCGATGTCGGCCTGCACCAGCTGGCCGACCCTCTCTGCCGGTGTCATGCGGGCGAGCCATTGCTCGACCTGGGCCTCCAGTTCCGCATCCGGCGCGAGTGCCGGCGGGAGCTTCGGCCAGCGCTGCACATGGATGAGGGCAGCCGCCGGCGACCCGGCAGCCACCGCCGAGCTCGCCGCCAGCGCCGCCACGGCAAGCCAAGCGCAATAGCCGGCCGTCCGGGCCGGTCTCCTTTTCATGGTGGCTAGGATACACACGAGAGGTTGATGCACATGCTGGATCCCGTCGTCCCCTCCCCGGCCACTCTCGCCCGCCGCCCGGCGCGCGACCTCACCCCCGCCGACCATGCCCCGGACCTGATCCTCATCGAGCGCGCCCGCGCCGCAGATGACGCCGCCATCGAGGCGCTGGTGCGCCGCTATGGCCGCCGTCTGTTCCGCGTCGCGCGCAGCGTCATCGCCGACGATGACCGCGCGGAGCAGATCGTGCAGGAGGCCTACCTCGCGGCCTTCAGCGACCTGACGCGCTATGAGCCGACCGGCAAGTTCGCCGCCTGGCTCACGCGTCTCGCCTACCAGAGTGCGCGCCTGCAGCGCGGCGTGCGCTTCACGGCCACGGCAGCGCCGGCGGCTGCAGCGGCGGGCGACACCGAGGCGCGCGAGCGGCTCGAGCTCGAGCAGGCCATCGGTGCTCTGCCGGAGGTGTTCCGCACGGTGTTCGTGCTGCGCGTCCTCGAGGGCGTCAGCGGCATCGAGACCGCCGCCTCGCTCGGCGTGCACGAGACGACCGTGCGTACCCGGCTGTACCGCGCGCACCGCCGGCTCGACCCGGAACTGCTACGCCGCGCCCGCGGCGTACTCGAGCTGCTGGAGCTGCCGGGCGCACGCCTGGAGCGGCTCGTCGCGCGGGTGCGCGCGCAGCTGCCGCGCAACGGGCTGCTCGCGATTCCCACCCGCGCACCCTGAGGAGCGGCGCCCGGGTGAGGCGTCCGCCTCACCCGGGCAGTCCCGTCAGGCGCTCGCTCGCCTGCCACAGCCGCTCGGCGTCGACATCGTTCAGCGCCGCCGCGGCGGGCTCGAGGGGGCGGCAGCGCGCGTAGTAGCCGCCGCTGCGCCCGGCCACCTCGGGCGAGCTCGCCAGGTACACGCTCGTGGCCGCGCCCTGCTCGGGGCTGAGCAGGAACGGGCGCCCGAGGGTGTCCATCAGGCGCTGCAGCCAGGGGCTGCGGTGGAACAGGTGAGTGCGTACGACGCCCGGGTGCAGGGCGTTCGCCGTGACCGTCCCGCCCGCGAGGCGCGCGGCCAGCGCACGGGTGAAGAGGAGATTGGCGAGCTTGGAGCGCCCGTACGCCGCGAGCAGCCCCGCGACCTGCGTGCTCATCAGGTCATCGAAGTCCAGCCGGGCGCCACGGTGCGCCTCCGAGGACACCACCACGATGCGCGCGGCGGGCGCGGCCGCAAGTCGCGGCATGAGCAGCCTGGTGAGCAGGAACGGCGCCAGGTGATTGACCGCGAAAGTGAGCTCGTAGCCCTCCGCGCTCAGTGCGCGCTGCGCGCTCATGAGGCCGGCGTTGTTGAGCAGCACGTCGAGCGCGGCGCCGTGCGAGCTCACCTCGGCGGCCAGGCGGCGCACGTCATCGAGGCGCGCGAAGTCACCGGCCACGGCGGCCACCTGCGTGTTGCCCGTGGCGGCAGCGAGCTCGCGCGCGAGGGCCTGCGCGCGCTCGCGCTCGCGTCCGTGCACGAGCACACGCGCGCCGGCCGCGGCGAGCGCGCGGGCACTCTCGCGCCCGATCCCGGAGGTCGCCCCGGTGACGAGGCACAGCTTGCCGTTCATACTGGTCATACGAGGTGGATGCCATGCGATGGTATACGAAAGCCTGCCTGGGACTGCCGCTCGCGCTCGCGCTTCTCGGGCGCACCGCGCTGGCGGCGGACATGGCCCAGGGTCCCGCGCCGGAGTTCACGCACCGCGCGGCCGATGAGTGGCTGAACTCCCCGCCGCTCACGCTCGCCGGCCTGCGCGGCAAGGTGGTGCTGGTGGAGTTCTGGGCCTTCGACTGCGCCAACTGCCTGCACACGCACGCCTGGGTCGAGTCGGTGGCGCACTCCAAGAAGGCGGCGGGGCTGGTCGTGGTCGGCGTGCACACCCCGGAGCTGCCGCAGGAGAAGTCCCCGGCCAACGTGCGCGCGGCCGTGCAGCGCCTCGGCATCGACTACCCGGTGATGCTCGATGGCGATTACTCCTACTGGCACGCGCTCGACAATCACTACTGGCCCGGGTTCTACCTCATTGACCGTGACGGACGGCTGGTAGCGCGCGCCTACGGCGAGCTGCACGTCGGCGAGGACAACGCCCGCAAGGTCGAGGGTGCGATCGACCGGCTGCTGGCGGCGCCCGCCACGTGAGCGGGATCGCGAGCGCATTCCTGCTCACCTTCGCCGGGCTGTTCCCGATCGTGAACCCGATCGAGGCGGCGCCGTTCTTCTTCGGCATGACCTCGGGGCTCTCCGGCGACGAGCGCAACGTGCTGGCGCGCAAGGTCGCCCTCAACGGCTTCGCCCTGCTGCTCGGCTCGATGGTGCTCGGCCCCTACCTGCTGGAGTTCTTCGGCATCCGCCTGCCGGTGGTGCGCATCGCCGGCGGCTTGGTCGTCACCGCGCTCGGCTGGAAGCTACTCACCCAGGAGGACTGGTCGGACCGCGACGCCTCGGACCTGCCGGGTCGCGCCCGCCGCAAGGTCGGCAGCTTCTATCCGCTCACCATGCCACTCACCGTCGGCCCGGGCTCGATGTCGGTCGCGATCACCATCGGCAGCCGCAAGACCCCCGGCATCCCGCCCTTCGGCGAGCTCGCCACCCACGCCACGGGGGCGCTGCTCGGCATCGTCGCGATCGGCATCTCCATCTACCTCGCCTACCGCTTCGCCGCCTCCATGGCCAGGCTCCTCGGTGACACCGGGCTCGAGGTGCTGGTGCGCCTCTCGGCCTTCATCCTCATGTGCATCGGCATCGAGATCATCTGGAACGGCTACAGCACGCTGACCGGCACGGCGCACTAGAGTGCGCCCGCGCCTCAGGCGGCGTTGATCTCGCCCGCCGCCCGCATACCCGAGGCCACGGCGCCCTCGAGGAAGTACACCTCGGCGGTGTGCTCGCCGGCGAAGTGCACCCGCCCCTCCGGCCGCGCCACGTCGGGAAAGTGCGTGCGCATCTGCCCGGGCGAGTAGTAGGCCCAGGCGCCGCGCGCGAAGGGCTCGTTGTCCCAGCATACCGAGCCGCCAGCGGTGAAGTTGCCGGTGAGCCCCGGGAACACCTTGCTCACCTGGGTCACGCCCAGCTGCACTCGCTCGCCTGCCTCGAGCGCGCTCAGGCGCCGGCTCGCCGCCGCGGTCGACTCGCTCACCAGGATGCCGCCCTCGCCGTCCTGGCCCGCCGAACCCTCGAACACGGCACCGACCGGCAGGTCGGTGTCGGCGCACGCCTGCGGCTGCGCGGGCTGCCAGAAGCGCGTGCGGGTGTGCAGGTAGAGGCGCGTCGCCGACTCGTAGCGCAGCTCCTCGATGGCGCGGCGCTTGCCGCGGGAGAAGGAGCCGTCGAGCTGCACCTCGCGCAGGAGCGAGAAGGGCAGCGCGAGCACCACGCGCTCGGCCTCGACCTCCTCGCTGCCGCTGGCGTGCGCCACGGCGAGGCGCACGCTGGCGCGCTGCTGCGTGAGCCGCACCAGGCGCGCACCGTAGTGCAGGCGCGGGCCGAGGCGCTCGGCGAGCGCCGCCGGCAGGCGCTCGTTGCCGCCCCTGAGTCCCGCCCAGCTGCGCGAGCGGCTGTAGAAGCGCCACCACAGAAGCTCCTGCAGCCCCGAGACGTGATCGAAGTCCGCGCCGAGGAAGTCATGGTGCAGCAGCAGCAGCGCAGCGTCGTTCGCGCCGTCGCGCCGCGCGAGCTCATCGATGGTACTGGCATCGAGCGCGCGGGCCGCGCGATCCATGGCGGCGGGCGTGAAGGGCTCGGCGAGGCCCTGCGAGCGCGCGCGCAGGTGCTGCCCCTGCAGCCCCGCGAGCCCGAGGCGCCGCTCGCGCGGGGCGAGTGCGTACGGCCAGTCGGGCTCGGCGCCGGCCGGGGCACGGTAGAGCCGCCCGCCGAGGTAGTAGAGGCAGCCGCCGCTGCCGTCGCGACGGCTCTGCAGCTGGGTCTCGAGGCCGAGCTCGGTGAGGTAGCGGTGCAGCAGCGTGTAGCCGTCGCCGAAGTCGAGCGCCCCCTCTTCCACGTACAGCCCGTCGCCGAAGGGGTCGCGGCGCGTCCGGATGCGCCCGCCGGCACGCTCGCTCGCCTCGAACACGCTGACCGTGTGCCCGGCGCGCATGAGCTCAAACGCAGCGATCAGCCCGGCAAGCCCTGCGCCCACGACCGCCACGCGCTGCGGGCGCGCGGCCGGCGCGGGCGCACGCGGCAGGCAGAGCGAGGCCGCGGCGAGCGCGGCGCCACCGAGGAACCTGCGGCGCGTGAGCACGGCCGTCACGGCAGCGGCGGCCACCCCGTGGCAGGTGCGGGCTCGTGCAGCGCTCCGGGACAGCACATCTCGGGCTCCCTGCGGCGGCTTGTCGGACCGGCTGCGCCGCGACCGCCGCACTTGTTGCCGCGACCTTAACTCCGCGCCGCGCACGCTGGCAAACTGGCAGTGCACTGTTTGTGTGCGCCCCTGCCCGCGACGGTGCAGGCGGCTGCCGTCTGCCGCCGGCCGCGCCGGCTTGGTCTAATATCCCCGATGCCCTCCCCCTATGACGAGATGCTCGATGCGGCCGGCGCGCCCCGCGCGCACTGCCGCCAGTACTACGAGTGGCTGCGCCAGCAGCCCGCCGAGCACCTGGCGCGCAAGCGCGCCGAGGCGGACGCGCTGTTTCACCGCGTCGGCATCACCTTCGCGGTCTACGGCGAGAACGAGGGCACCGAGCGGCTGATCCCCTTCGACATCGTGCCGCGCATCCTCCCCGCCGGCGAGTGGCAGCGCCTGGAGGCGGGACTGAAGCAGCGCGTGCGCGCCCTGAACGCCTTCCTCGCCGACGTCTACCACGAGCAGCGCATCCTCAAGAGCCGGCTGGTGCCGCCGGAGCAGATCCTGTGCAACCCGCAGTACCGCCCGGAGATGCAGGGCGTGCGCGTCCCGGGCGGCATCTACGCGCACATCTGCGGCATCGACGTGGTGCGCGACCACGACGGCAGCTTGTGCGTGCTCGAGGACAACCTGCGCGTGCCCTCGGGCGTCTCCTACATGCTCGAGAACCGCAAGATGATGATGCGGCTGTTTCCCGAGCTGTTCGCGCGCGATGCCATCGAGCCGGTCGAGCACTACCCGGACGTGCTGCACGAGAACCTCAAGAGCGTCGCCCCGGTCGGCGTCACCGAGCCGACCGTGGTGCTGCTCACGCCCGGGGCCTACAACAGCGCCTACTTCGAGCACGCCTTCCTCGCGCAGCAGATGGGCATCGAGCTGGTCGAGGGCCAGGACCTGTTCGTGCGCGATGCGGTGCTGTACATGCGCACCACCCAGGGAGCGGAGCGGGTGGACGTCGTCTACCGGCGCCTGGACGATGACTTCCTCGACCCGCTCGCCTTCCGCCCCGACTCGACCCTCGGGGTGCCCGGGCTCCTCACCGCTTACCGCGCCGGGCACGTGACCATCGCCAACGCCATCGGCACCGGTATTGCGGACGACAAGTCGATCTACCCCTACGTGCCGGACATGGTGCGCTTCTACCTCGACGAGGAGCCGCTGCTCGCCAACGTGCCCACCTGGGTGCTGCGGCGCCCGGCCGAGCGCGAGCACGTGCTCGCGAACCTCGGGGACCTGGTGGTGAAGGAGGTCCACGGCGCCGGCGGCTACGGCATGCTGATCGGCCCGGCGGCGACGCGCGCCCAGCTCGAGGAGTTCCGGGCGCGCATCGAGGCGCACCCGGAGCGCTACATCGCGCAGCCGACGCTGGCGCTGTCGACCTCGCCCACCATGGTGGCCCAGGGACTCGCGCCGCGGCACATCGACCTGCGGCCGTTCGTGCTCGCCGGGCGCGAGGTGACGGTGGTGCCCGGCGGGCTCACCCGCGTGGCGCTCACCGCCGGCTCGCTGGTCGTCAACTCCTCCCAGGGCGGGGGCACCAAGGACACCTGGGTGCTCGGCGGCGCGCGCGGCACGGCAGAGGGCGCATGCTGAGCCGCACCGCCGATCACCTCTACTGGATGTCGCGCTACCTGGAGCGTGCGGTGAACCTCGCGCGCATGATCGACGCGCACCAGCGCCTGGCGCTGCTGCCGCGCTCGCCCGAGGCGGTGCGGCAGGGCTGGCAGGCGACGCTCGTCTCCCTCGGCGTGGACGGCGCCTACCAGGCGCGCCACCGCGCGGTGACCCCGCGCTCCGCCTTCGACTTCCTGGCCTTCGACCGCGAGCACCCGGGCAGCATCCTGCAGTGCCTGCGCGCGGCGCGCGAGAACGCACGCGCGGTGCGCGGCACCATCACCTCCGACATGTGGGAGTCGCTCAATGCGACCTACCTCGACTCGGTGACCTTCAACTCCGCCATGCCGGAGTCGGCGCGCGGTGAGTTCCTCGAGTGGGTCAAGTATCGCGCCCACCTGACGCGCGGCATCACCTCCGGTACGCTGCTGCGGGATGAGGCCACGCACTTCACCCACATCGGCACCTTCCTCGAGCGCGCCGACAACACCACGCGCATGCTGGAGGCGCGCTGGCGCGACCCCGGCGGGCGCGGCGAGCGGCTGATCGAGGAGGCCTCCGAGTGGGCGGTGCTGCTGCGCGCCATGTCGGCGTTCGAGGTGTTCCGCCGCCTGTATCGCAACAGCGTGACGCCGCAGCGCGTGACGCAGATGCTGCTGATGCGCGATGACCTGCCGCAGGGCGTGCACCGCTGCCTGGACGAGCTGCAGGCCAATCTCGCCGCGGTCGCCAACGAGCACTCGAGCGAGACGCTGCGGCGGGTCGGGGAGCTGCACGCGCAGTTTCATTTCGGGCGCTTCGAGGAGCTGTGCGCCGGCGGCGTCACCGCCTTCCTCGATCGCTTCCAGGAGCGCCTGCGCGAGCTCGGCACGCGCATCGCCAACGACTTCCTCGTGCCCGCGGGCACCTACTAGACATGAAGGGACAGGGCCGCATGGAGCACTCGGCAATGGCATGGCGCGGCCTCGCCGCCCTCGCGCTGTTCGTGGCGGCGGCCCAGGCCGCAGGCGCCGCGCCGCCCAAAGGGTACATCTACCCCGAGCACGGGCTGCACATCGAGGCCTGGCTGCCGGCGGCGCCGGCGGATAACTCGATGGCCAAGGCGGCGGACGTCGAGACCTACTTCAGCACCCGCGCCCTGATCGGCACGGCGCGCGCGGATGAAGCCCACGCGGATGACGTCGCGCCGAGCCCGGCGGAGAACGTCGCGCCGCGCTTCGACTACCTCCTCGGGATCAAGCTCACCCGAGGCAACGCTCCGCAGCTGCTGCACCTGATGGACGGGGTGCGCGCGGATGCGCTGTCGATGGTCGAGCCGGTGAAAAAGGATGTCGGCGCCGGCGGGCGCCACCGGCCCTTCGTCGACTACCCGCAGCTGCCGAAGTGCGAGGTCACCTACGCGGCGCTGCCGCAGAGCGGCTCCTATCCTTCGGGGCACTCCATCATCGGCTGGCTGTGGGGCACGATCCTCGCCGAGCTCGTGCCCGAGCACGCCGACGAGTTCATCGCCCGCGGCGTCGCCTTCGGCGACAGCCGCGTCGTCTGCGGCTTTCACTACCCCTCCGACGTCACCGCCGGGCGCCTGGCGGCCGCGGCGCTGCTGGCGCGTCTGCACGCGGACGCGCAGTTCCAGCGCGACCTCGCCGCCGCCCGCAAGGAGCTCAACGCGCTCCTCGCCCCGGCGCGCAAGTAGGTCCGCGCCATGCAGCTGCACATCGTCCATCGCACCACCTACCGCTACGAGGAGCCGGTCAAGTACACCGCGCAGACGCTGCGCCTGACGCCGCGGCGCGAGGGCAGCCAGCGCATCCTCTCCTGGAGCATGCGCGCCCCGGGGCGGCGCACCGAGCAGGCCGACGCCCACGGCAACATCACGCACCTGCTGACCCTCGAGGAGCCGCACCGCGAGATCGACATCGAGGTGCGCGGCGTGGTGGAGATCGGCGGGGAGGAGTTCGTGGCCTTCGACGGCACGCTCTCCCCGCTCGCCTATCTCGCGCCCACCGCGCTCACGCAGCCGAGCGCGGCGATGCTGGCGCTGGCCCGCGAGCACACGGAGCGCGGCGGGAGCCTGCGCGAGCGGCTCTACGGCCTGGCCAGCGGGGTGTTCGCGGCCGTGCGCTACACTCCCGGCATCACGAGCGTCGAGGACTCGGCCGCGGTGGTGTTCGAGCGCGGCCAGGGGGTGTGCCAGGACCAGGCGCACGTGTTCGTGGCCTGCTGCCGCGCGGCCGGCATCCCGGCGCGCTACGTGAGCGGCTACCTGTGCAGCGTCGACGGCGCGGAATCGGCGAGCCACGCCTGGGTCGATGCCTGGCTCGAGGACGCCCAGGGCTGGCTCGGCATCGACGTGACGCACCTCGAGCCCATGGGGCCGAAGCACTGCCGCCTTGCGGTCGGGCGCGACTATCTGGATGCTGCGCCGGTGCGCGGTGTGCGCCGCGGCGGCGGCCGCGAGGTGATGGACGTCAGCGTCGCGGCGCTGACGGTGGGCGATCAGTAAGCGAGCGGGGGCGGCGAAACTTCATGACCTACTGCGTCGGGATGCTCTTGGATACCGGCATGGTGTTCCTGTCCGACTCGCGCACCAGCGCCGGCGTCGACCAGATCGGCACCTTCCGCAAGACCACGGTGTTCCAGAAGCCCGGCGAGCGGATCATGGTGCTGCAGAGCGCCGGTAACCTCGCCATCACCCAGGCCGTGACCAGCATGCTGCGCGAGGCCCTCGAGGCGCCGGAGGCCGGGCCGAACCTCTACAGCTGCCGCAACATGTTCGAGGCGGCGCAACTGATCGGCGCGGCGCTGCGCCAGGCGCACACCCGTGACGCCGAGGCGCTCAAGCAGTTCGGCGTCGAGTTCAACGCGAGCCTCATCCTCGGCGGGCAGATCCGCGGCGAGATGCCGCGCCTGTTCAGCATCTACTCAGCCGGCAACTTCATCGAGGCCACCGCCGAGACCAGCTACTTCCAGATCGGCGAGTCGAAGTACGGCAAGCCGATCATCGATCGCGTGGTCCGCCGCAGCAGCAGCCTGAACGAGGCCGCCAAGGCGGCGCTGGTCTCCATGGACTCCACCATCCGTTCCAACCTCTCCGTCGGCCTGCCGCTCGACCTGGTGCTGGTGCGGCGTGACCAGTACGAGCTCGCGCGCCACATCAGCATCGACGACAACGACGCCTACTTCGCCAGCATCCGCAAGCGCTGGAGCGAGGCGCTGCGCGAGGTGTTCGTGCAGCTGCCCGAGCCGGACTGGCTGAAGAGCCGCTCCCAGCTCTAGCCGGTCGGCACCGCCGCCACTGGCGTAAGCTTCACCTTGGGCGCATCATGCGTGCCTAACGATGCGCGCTGCCTGGGAACTCACCACGCTGCTGCTGCGGGTGTGGCTGTTCGGTCTCATCCTCCTGAGCCTCGTCTCGCTGTCGGATTTCCTCTTCCGCCGCCCGCACGGCGCGCAGCTCCTGCTGCGTCGTCTGGCGATGGGCCTCATCTGGCCGCTCGCGCTCGCGAGCGCCGCCGGGCGGCGCACGCTGTTCGGAAGGTTCAAGGGGGTCGCGTGAGCCGCATCTTCATACTGGCGCTGCTCGCAGCGCTGCTGGCGGGCTGCGGTGTGCACACGGTCGATACCGGGTTCCGCGGCATCAAGACCAGCTTCGGGCAGGTGGAGGGGCCGCCGCTCGTCGAAGGGCTGTACTTCGTCAATCCCTTCACCACCTCCATTCACCCGATGGACGTGCGCATCCAGCGCTGGGACGGCAAGACCCAAGCCTACACGCGCGACGTCCAGGAGGCCGCGGTCGAGTTCACTCTCAACTACAAGCTGCGCCCGGAAGCCGCCGCGGACGTCTATCGCACCGTCGGCACCGACTGGGCCAACAAGCTCATCGGGCAGCAGGTGTACCAGCACCTGAAGAACGTCATCGGCCAGTGGGACGCGGTGGACCTGATCGCCAACCGCCAGAAGGCCAACGACGCCGCGCAGGCCGCCATCGTGCAGGCTCTGGCCTCGAGCAACGTCGACGTCACCGCCTTCTCCATCACCGATTTCCAGTTCAGCCACGCCTTCAACGAGGCGGTCGAGGCCAAGGTGATCGCGCAGCAGCGCGCCCAGGAAGCGCAGAACCGGACCGAGCAGACCAAGCAGGAAGCGCAGCAGCGCGTCATCAGCGCGACCGCCGAGGCTCAGTCGATGAAGATCCGCGCCGACGCCCTGTCGCAGAATCCGAGGCTGGTCGCATGGGAGGCGGTGCAGAAGTGGGACGGTAAGCTGCCCGTGAACATGTACGGCCAGGCCGCGATCCCCTTCATCGACGTCAACAAGTAGGCCGGGGCCCGGCCTCTCAGGCGGACAGGAGCGCGAGCACCGCGGCGCGCGCCGCCGCCGAATGCACCGGCAGCGCCAGTACGTCCCCGGGGCGCGCCCACTCGAGCGCGCCGTGTACCGCCTCCAGCTCGCTCGGACGCTCCTGCAGCGATGCCGCCGGGAGCCCGGCACGCAGCAGCGCCGCGCGCAGCAGGCGCGGGATCTCCCCCGGGGCACGGCCGCGCAGGTGGCCCTCGTTCTCCTTCACCACGACGAGCTCCGGATGGAACTCCGCGGTCGCCCGCGCCAGCGCCTCGATCTCGCTGTCCTGGCGGTTGCCGGCGTGCCCGAGGAGCGTGCCGATGCGCGCGCCGGGTGAGCGCAGGTGGTTCGCGACCCGCAGCAGCCCGCGCATGCCCTCGGGGTTGTGGGCGTAGTCGACCACGATGTGCACGCCGCCGCGCTCGAAGCGCATCAGCCGCCCGAGGTTGTCGCCGACCTGCGCGCCAAAGCGGGCGAACACGGCGGCGATCACCGCCGGCGGCACGCCGAGGGCGGCGGCGGCAAGCGCCGCGCCGGCGAGATTGGCGATGTTGTAGGTGGCGCTGCCCTCCACGGTCAGCGGCATCGCCGCGACCGGACCGAGATCGTGCTCGCGGCCCCCGTGGTGCAGGACCAGGCGTGCGTCGCGCACCCCGCAGGTCGCGCCGCCCTGCGCCCGGTGGGCGCGCAGCTGCCGCTGATCGGCATCGAGCGCGAACCAGCCGAGCGGCGGGCAGCGCCCGAAGCGCGGCGCCAGATCGGGCGCCCGCTCGGTCAGCTGCGCGTCGTCCGCGTTCAGTACCAGCAGCCCATCGGGCATGACGACGCGGGCCACCGCGAGCTTCACATCGGCGAGCCCCGCGAGGTCATCGATGCCGTACTCGCCGAAGTGGTCGGCGCTCACGTTGGTCACCACCGCGGTCCGCGCCTGAAAGATGGCGAGCCCGCGGCGCAGGATGCCGCCGCGCGCGGTCTCGATCACCGCCGCCTGCGCGCGGCGCTCGCGCAGCACGCGCCGCGCGCCCTCGGGCCCGGAGTAATCGCCACTCGCCAGTGCCTCGGCTCCGAAGAACACCCCGTCGGTGCAGCAGTAGGCGCTCGGTGCGCCGTGCGCGCGCAGGCAGGCGGCGAGCAGCCGCACCGTGGTGGTCTTGCCGTTCGAGCCGGTGACGAGCGCCGTCGGCACGTCGTGCAGCTCGCTCCAGGGCACCGCCGTCACGGCCGGCAGGTCGGTCAGCGGCAGGTCGCATCCCCCGCTGCCGGCGCCGAGGGTGAGCGTGCTCTCATCGAGCACATGCGGCAGGCCGCGCTCGCCGGCGGCCTCGAGCAGCGCCATGAGCGGCGGGCGGGCCTCGCGCGCGGCGAGCAGCGCGAAGCGCTCGAGCGCCGCGCCCTCTTCCAGCACCGGCGGAATGATGTGGGCGCCTGCGGGCGCATCCGCGAGCACCTCCGCGAGCAGCCCGGCTTCGAACTGCGAGGTCAGCTGCGGCTCGCGCGCGGCCAGCGTCGCGCACAGCGCCCATTCGTTGAGCTCGGTGGCCACGAACAGCTGATCGGCGGGCGCGGCAATGGCGAGCGACACCGCGCTCGCGTGGCGGCGCGCCACGGGAGTCAGCGCCGGCCAGCCGAGGTGCGCGCCGGCGCGCTCGGCGCGGGCGCGCCAGGCGGCGAGCAGCGCTGCGTCGACCTCGATGCCACAGGTCTCGAGCTGCGCGCCGCAGCCGGCAAAGAACAGGTTCGGGCCCGTGAGGCGGCGCGAGGCGTCGAACGGCAGCCCGGTCGCGGGGTTCAGTCTTCGGCCTCCGGTGCGAAACGAATGCCGCGCTCATCGCGGATCAGCCCCTCGAGGCTGAACTGCGCCGGCGGCGGCTCGGGCAGCCGCGGTGCGCTGGCGAGCCCGTCGCCACCGGCTGCGGCCGCGGCCGGCGCCGCGGCGCCCGGCGCTGCGGCGCCCGCCGGGCGGAACTTGGTGATCTGCTTCCAGGAGCGCGTGAGGGCGTCGGCGAAGATCAGCAGCAGGTCGCCCGGCTGGCCCATGTTGAGGGCGGCGTTGATCGCCTCCTGCTCATCGGGGATCACCGAGATCGCGCCCTCGGCCACGCCCGCGGCCCGCAGCGCCGCCGCCTGCAGCCGCGGCACCTCCTCCGGGCCGCGCTCGCGCAGGCTGTCGTCGCGGCGGCAGATGTAGTGGTCGAAGCGCCCGGCCACCGCGTTGGCGATCGCCACCAGGTCCTCGTCGCGGCGGTCGCCGGGCCCGGCGAGCACCACGATGCGCCGGCCGGTGACCTCGAGGCGCTGCGCCACATCGGCGAGCGCCGCCACGGCGTGGGCGTTGTGCCCGTAGTCGAACAGCACCTTGAAGGGGTGCTCGCTGAAGACGTTCATGCGCCCCGGCGCCTGGAAGAAGGTGGCGTCGAAGGTGCGCAGGCCCTGGCGGATGGCGTCCAGCTTGATGCCAAGGGAGAATGCGATGGCGGCGGCGAACATGGCGTTCTGCACGTTGTGGGTGGCGCGGCCCTCGAGCGTCGCCGGGATCAGGTGCGTCCACAGCAGCGGGATGTGCCCGCTCTTGTCGTAGAGGGTGATCATCTGGCCGTTGACCCCGGCCTCGAGCGCGCAGGCGCGCCCGCCGGCGCGGATGTGCTCGCGTACCAGCGTGTGCTGCGGGTTCATGGTCACGTAGCAGATGCTCTTGGCCTCGGTGTAGCCGGACATCCTCAGCACCAGCGGGTCATCGGCGTTGAGCACCGCGCAGTCGGTGGCCACCTCCACCACCACGCGCTTGACCTCGGCGAGCTGCTCGAGCGTGTCGATGCCCTTCAGTCCCAGGTGGTCGGCCTGCACGTTGAGCACCGCGCCGACGTTGACCTCGTTCACCCCCATGCCGGCGCGCAGCAGCCCGCCGCGGGCGGTCTCGAGCACCGCGATGTCGATCTGCGGATCCGCCAGCACCATGCGCGCGGAGACCGGACCGGTCATGTCGCCGGAGACAGTGCGCTGGCCGTCGATGTACACCCCGTCGGTGGTCGTGAGCCCGGGGGTGTAGCCGGCCATCTTGGTGATGTGCGCCAGTATGCGCGCGGTGGTGGTCTTGCCGTTGGTGCCGGTGATGGCCGCGATCGGGACCCGCGAGGGCGCCCCCGGCGGGAACAGCATGTCGATCACCGGCGCGGCGACGTCGCGCGCCGTGCCCTCGCTCGGGGCGACGTGCATGCGGAAGCCCGGCGCGGCGTTCACCTCGCAGATGCCGCCGCCGATGGCGCGGTAGCTCTCGGTGATGTTCTTGGAAAGGAAGTCGACCCCGCCGACGTCGAGTCCGATGGCGCGCACGGCGCGCTCGGCCATCTCGCGGTTGTCGGGATGGATGACGTCGGTGACGTCGGTGGCCGTGCCGCCGGTGGAGAGATTGGCGGTCGAGCGCAGGTACACCACCTGGCCCTTCCCGGGCACCGATTCGGGGGTGAGGCCAGCGCGCTCGAGCATCTTCAGCGCCTGCGCGTCGAGCTCCAGGCGCGTGAGCACCTTCTCGTGGCCGACGCCGCGGCGCGGGTCCTGGTTGACGAGCTCGATGAGGCCGCGGATGTCGTGCTCGCCGTCGCCCACCACGTGCCCGGGGGTGCGGCGGGTGGCGGCGACCAGCTCGCCGTTGACGACCAGCAGGCGATGGTCGTCGCCCTCGAGGAAGCTCTCGACGATCACCGAGCGCGAGTGCTCGCGCGCCACGTTGAAGCCGTGCGCCACCTCGGCGTCGGTGGTGAGCCGGATGGAGATGCCGCGGCCGTGGTTGCCGTTGTAGGGCTTGGTGACCACCGGGTAGCCGATGCGCTGCGCGGCGCGCACCGCCTGGGTCTCGCTCTGCACCAGCTCCTGGCGCGGCACCGGCAGCCCGAGCCCGGCGAGGATCTTGTTGGTCTCCTCCTTGTCGCTCGCCAGCTCCACCGAGATGTGCGGCGTGCGGCCGGTGACGGTGGCCTGGATGCGCTGCTGGTAGCGGCCGTGGCCGAGCTGCACCAGCGACTGATCGTTCAGGCGCAGCCAGGGAATGCCCCGCTGCTCGGCGGCGCGCACCAGCGAGTGGGTGGAGGGGCCGAGGGCGCGGCGCTGCGCGAAGCGGATGAACTGGTCGCGCGCCTCCGGCCAGCTCCAGCCCTCGGGGACCGAGTCCTTCGGGCGGATGTTCTGCGGCAGCAGCGAGCACAGCAGCCGCAGGCCGAGCTCCCCGGCGGCGATGCCCTCATCGCGCTGGGCGTACTCGTAGATCACCGTGTACACCCCCGGCGCCCCGGCGCTGCGGGTCTTGCCGAAGGTGACTTCCTCGCCGGCGATGTTCTGCAGCTCGATCGCCACGTGCTCGAGCACGTGGCCGAGCCAGGTGCCTTCGCCCTCGCGCATGCGGCGGAAGAAACCACCCGGCTCGCGGTAGGAGCAGCCGTGCTCGGCGAGCCCCGGCAGAGCCGCGGCCAGCTGGTCGATGAAGGCGGGGCCGAGGCGGCCGGTCGGCCAGGCCTCGAGTTCCCCGAGATCCAGCTCCAGGCGGATGACCGGGAAGCGCGCGTACAGGGAGGGGCCGACGTAGACGGAGCGGTCAAGAATGCGCATCGGTGTTGCTCATCTAATAGTTGTTGGTAGGCAACTCACTGCTCGCCCCTGGGGTGTGCCGGCGGTCGACTACTCCTTGGCCTGCGGCAGCGTGCCGGGCGAGGCCCGGTGGCTGTCGAGATTGTAGGTCGCGCCCGCGACCAGCACGTGCAGGCGCAGGCCGAGCATGCACACCGCCTGGCCGTCGGCGACCTGGTCGATGGAGGAGTAGCTGAGCTCGGAGCCATCGACGATGGTCACCCCGCCGCTGCCCTCGATCTCGACGGTGTCATCCGGGCCTATGAACGCGGCGGTGTCCTCATCCAGGCCGATGCCGACCGCGAAGGGGTTGTAGGCGAGCGCGGTCAGGAGCCGCCCGAGCCGGTCGCGCTGGCGGAAGTGCTGGTCGATGATGAAGCGGTTGGTAAGTCCCAGCCCCGGGGCGAGGCGCACGCTGCCGGCAACGACCGCCGAGCCCTCATCGCCGGAAGCGATCATGTGCTCGCTCAGGATGCTGGCGCCGGCGCTGGTACCGCCGACCGTGACCCCGTGGGCGTTGCGGGCGCGGATCACGCGCGCCACCGGCGTGCCGCCCAGAAGCGTGGTGAGGCGCAGCTGGTTGCCGCCGGTGAAGAAGATGCCGCTCGCCTCCTCCAGGCGCCGCAGCCGGCCGGTTTCCTGGCAGTCGCGGCGCGTGTCA
>Ga0335082_10003125_pt1 | contig 17952 bp, 20 predicted proteins | sample Lox_Sample_41_FD_206718 | JGI IMG/M metagenome (GOLD analysis project Ga0335082, IMG submission 206718) | Soil microbial communities from Loxahatchee National Wildlife Refuge, Florida, United States - Lox_Sample_4.1 | ecosystem: Environmental > Terrestrial > Soil > Wetlands | place: USA... | reverse complement strand
GAACAAGCTCAAGGCGTACGAGCTGCAGGACGCGGGGCACGACACGGTGACGGCGAACGAGAAGCTCGGCTTCAAGGCCGATTTGCGGAACTACGGCATCGGCGCGCAGATTCTCCTCGATCTCGGTCTCTCGTCCATCCGCGTGCTGACGAACAATCCGATGAAGCTCGTCGGTCTCGAGGGATATGGGCTCGAGATCATCGAGCGTCTCCCCATCGTTCCTCCCCCCTCGACTGAAAACCGCTCCTACCTGGATGTGAAGCGGGACAAGCTGGGCCACCTGCTGCCGCACTGAGGCGCGTGGTCCCCCCCCCACCCGAATTCGCAGCCACTCCGAGCGCTCCGCGGACCGGCCGCATCGCGGTCGTGGTGAGCCGGTACAATGAGCGCATCACGAGCCGGCTGCTCGAAGGCGCGCGCCAGTGCCTGGACGAGCACGGGGTTCCGGACGCGCGCGTCGACGTCCTGTGGGTGCCGGGCGCGTTCGAGCTGCCTGTGGTTGCCGAGGCCGCGGCGGCGAGTGGGCGCTACGCGGCGATCGTGGCGCTGGGGTGCGTGATCCGCGGAGAGACGGCGCATTTCGACTACGTGGCGGGTGAAGCATCTCGCGGCCTCGCGAATGTCGCCATCGCTCACCAGGTGCCGGTGGGCTTCGGCGTGCTGACCACGGAATCCCTCGAGCAGGCGCTGGACCGCGCGGGCGGTCCGGCCGGCAACAAGGGATACGAGGCCACCGAGGCCGCGCTCAGCACCGCCTCGGTGCTGGCGCAGCTGGGCCGTGCTGCGCCCCGAGACTAAGGCGCGGGCGCGCGCGCTCCAGCTGTTATACGCGTGGGACATGACCGGCAGGCCGTCGCTCAAGGCCGTCGTGGCGCAGGTGGCGGTCCTTGCGGGACCGCCGCCCCAACCGGATCGGGGAGCGGAGCTGGCGGAGCACGCGATCACCCGCGCGCCCGAGTTCGATCAGCGGGTGACTCGCGCGGCGCAGAACTGGCGCTTCGAGCGCGTCGGTATCGTGGAGCGGAACCTCCTGCGCCTCGCCCTGGCGGAGCTCGCGCAGGGCGTCACGCCTCCCCGCGTGGTGATCGACGAAGCCGTGAAGCTCGCGCAATGGTTCGCGGGACCCAAGGCGCCGGCGTTCGTGAACGGCGTGCTCGACTCCATCGCTCGCGAGCTCGGGCTCCTGTGAGGATTCTGCTCGTCAACTGGAACGACCGGCAGAACCCACAGGCGGGCGGCGCCGAAATTCATCTGCATGAGATCTTCGGACGCCTGGCGTCCTGGGGACATGACATCGACCTCGTGGCGAGCGGGTGGCGCGGTGCGCCGCGCGAAACGGTGGAGGACGGCATGCGGGTGCACCGTTTCGGCACGCGCTACGGCTTTGCGCTTTCGGCCCGTGGAGCCGTGCGGCGCCTGCTCACGACGCGCGCGTATGACGTCGTCGTGGAAGACATCAACAAGCTTCCCCTGTTCCTCGCGAACCTTACGTCATTGCCCTTCTGCGCCATCGTTCCCCATCTGTTCGGAACCACGGCGTTCGTCGAGGCCAACTGGTGTGTCGCGGGCGCCGTCTGGGCGGCGGAGCTGCCGCTCGCGCGGATGTATCGCCGCGCGGCGTTTCACGCCATTTCGGAGAGTACCCGCGACGATCTGATCCGCCGTGGTGTGCGGGCCGATCGGATCGTGGTGATTTATCCTGGGGTCGACGCGGATTGGTATGCGCCGGATCCCGGGACCCCGCGGGCCGCGCGCCCCACATTCCTGTACCTGGGCCGCCTCAAGCGTTATAAAGGAGTAGAGATCGCGTTGCGGGGGCTCGCGGCGGCTCGAGCCGCGGAGCCGGGCGTGACGCTCGAGATCGCGGGTCAGGGCGACGACCGGTCGCGGCTCGAGCGACTGGCCACAACCCTGGGAATCGCGGACGCGGTCCGCTTCCTGGGGTTCGTCTCGGCAGAGGAGAAGCGGCGCCTGTTGCGGCGCGCCTGGGCCGTGGTGCTGGCGAGCCCCAAGGAGGGGTGGGGCATCACCAACGTGGAAGCCGCGGCCTGCGGGACCCCGGCGCTGGCCTCGAACAGTCCCGGGCTCAGGGAATCGGTGCACGACCGCGAGACCGGCTTCCTCGTCCCGCACGGCGATATCCGCGCGCTGGCGGCCCGCATGGTCGAGCTGGCGCGTGATCCCGGTCTTGTAGCCCGCCTCGGAAGCGCGGCGCGCGCGTTTGCCGTCTCCCTCTCATGGGAGCGCGCCGCGCGCGCCACCGAGGCCCATCTGGAACGTGTCATTGCGGAAGGGAAGGGTTGAAGGTGCGTACCATCATTGCTGCCCGTCACTGTGAAATCCCCGACGAGCTTCGGGAGCGTGCCCAGGCGTTGATCGATCGGCTCGAGCGGGTCGCGAGGCGGTCGGAAGACGCGCGCGTGATTTTCGACGTGGAGGATGGCGCTTTGACCGTGGAAATCCGGTTGCACCGCGGCGGGCGGCGGCTGCACTCGGCCGTCGGCAGCGCCCCGGATCATCGCACCGCGCTCGATCGCGCGTTCGCAAAGCTGCGGCGGCAACTCGACAAAGTCCCGCTGCGCCGCTCGCGTACGGCGGTCCGAAAAGAGGCTTGATGCCCCCGAAAGTTCGCGAGCTGCTCGAGCGCAAGGGCGATCTGCTCCAGCTCGAGGCCCTGACGGGCGATAGCGGGCTGGACCGCGTCATGACCACGCCCGAAGCCTCGAGCCCGGGTCTCGTGCTGGCCGGCTACACGGCGCGATTCGCGCAGGCGCGCATCCACGTGCTGGGACAGACGGAGATCACCTACCTCGCGTCACTCGATCCGGCGGCGCGGCGGCACTCATTGGAGAAGTTCTTCAGCTTCGACATCCCGTGTGTCGTCATCACGAAAGGGCAGGACGCCCCCGCCGAGCTGCTCGAACTCGCCCGCCAGAAAGGCGTGGCCGTCATCCGCACGAAGCTCAAGACATCGGAATTTTTCCGGCGGCTGAAACCGTTTCTCGATGAGTCGTTCGCTCCCACCACGACGTTCCACGGCTCGCTGGCCGACGTCTTCGGCGTCGGGCTGCTGTTCGTAGGGCGTTCCGGCATCGGGAAGAGCGAGTGTGTGCTCGATCTGGTGGAGCGGGGCCATCGGCTCGTCGCGGATGACGTGGTCCACATCAGCCGCCGCGGCAACGACGTCCTGATCGGCCGCGGGCACGAGCTGGCGCGGCACTACATGGAGATTCGCGGGATCGGACTGATCGACATCCAGGCGATGTTCGGCGTGCGCGCCGTGCGACAGCAGAAGCGCATCGAGGTCGTGGTCCAGCTCGCGGACTGGGATGCGTCACGGGAGTACGACCGCACTGGGTTGGACCAGGAAAAAACGGACATTCTCGAGGTTGCCGTGCCGATCGTCACCGTGCCGCTGAATCCAGGCAAGAACCTTACGGTGATCTGCGAAGTGGTCGCCATGAGCCACCTGCTGCGCTACTCGGGCGTGGATTCGGCCAAGCGATTCAACGAACGGCTGATCCAGCGCATGGCCGAGCGGCGCGAGCTGCAGGAATACCTCGAAGAGGACTATGAGTGAACCGCTGCGGGGCGTGATCGTCTCTCATGCCGGACTGGCGCAGGCGATGATCGGCGCGGTCGAGACGATCACGGGTGTGACGGACGCGCTCGTACCGGTCTCGAACGAGGGCTGCGACCGGCAGGCGCTCTTCAACAATCTCACCACCGCGGTCGGATCGGGCCCCGCCGTCTTGTTCATCGACCTTCCCGGTGGCTCCTGTCTGACGGGCGCGGTCTCCTACGCCCGCGGCCGCTCCGACCTGGCCGTAGTGACGGGCGTGAACCTCGCGATGCTGCTCGACTTCGTGTTTCATCGGGACGTGACACCCGACGCCGCCGCCGCGCGCGCGGCCTCGGCGGGTACCCGGGCGATCCGCACGCCCGCGGCATGATCAAGCTGGTCCGGATCGACGACCGGCTCATTCACGGGCAGGTGGTCGTAGGCTGGGGACAGCCGTTGAACGTCGGGTTCATCGTGCTGGTCGACGATGCGGTGCGCGCCAGCCCGTGGGAGCAGGATCTGTATCGCATGGGCGTACCGCCCGAGATCGAAGTGATCTTCGCATCGATCTCCGAGGCGGCGGCGCGCCTCGAGGTCTGGGATCAGGACCCGCGAGCGGGGATCGTGCTCACGCCCGACGTCGCAACGCTCGCCTCGCTGACCGAGCATTGCCATCGGGTCAGGCGCGTGAATATCGGCGGGATTCATCACCGGGCGGGCCGAACCGAGCGCTTGCGCTTCGTCTACCTGAGCGATACCGAAGTGGATCAGCTGCGGCGACTCGCCGCGCAAGGCATCGAAGTCACCGCGCAGGACGTGCCGACTGCCCGCGCGGTGCCCCTGACGGAGTTCACATGAGTTTCGAGGTGGCGGTCCTGCTGCTCGGCTGGGGAACGCTCGTCGGTCTCGATCTGACGAGTGTGATGCAATCCATGATCGCCCGACCGATCGTCGCCGGGGCGATCGCGGGCGCGATTCTGGGCGACCTGCCCTCGGGGCTCCGGATCGGCGTGATGTTCGAATTGTTGCAGTACGACATCCTCCCGCTCGGCGCGTCCCGGTACCCCGAGTACGGGCCGGCAACCGTGGCGGCCACTGCCACGGCACACCTGCTTTCCGGCGCCCTGGGCCTGGGTCTCGGAGCGGTAGTCGGGCTCTTTACAGGTCTCCTCGGGGGCGTAAGCATGAACGCGGTGCGCCGGTTGAACACCAACGCGGTGCACCGGGCAGCCCCCGCGCTCGAGGCGGGCGATACGCAGGCGTTGATGCGGTTGCACGTGGCGAGCATCGGCCGCGATGCCGTGCGGGCGCTGCTCGTCACGGGCTCAGGACTCGTACTCGCGACCGGTACGCACGCCCTGCCGGGGCAGACGATTCACGTGCGCGGCGCGGTGCTCCTCGCTGCCGCCGCCACCGGAGCGGTCATTGCGGCGGGGACTTCAGGCACAGTTCGGCTCATTGGTCGGGGATCGGCAATTGGATGGTTCGCTGCAGGGTTGCTGGGCGGGGTGGCGGGCGCGTGGCTCCGGTGAAGGTGAATTCGTCACCGGCTCTCGGACGCGCGCTGCTGCGACTGCTCACCGTGCAGGGCTCGTGGAACTACGAGCGCATGCAGGGCGTCGGGTTCGGCGTGGCGGAAGAGCCATTGCTGCGCGATCTGCCGCGTCAGGCGTATCCCGGCGCGGTGGCGCGGAGCGCGCATTTCTTCAACGCGCACCCGTACCTCTGTGGCCTCGCGGTCGGCGCGGCGGCACGCGCCGAACACGACGGCACCACGCCGGACCAAGTGGACCGGTTGCGCACGGCGCTGTGCGGTCCGCTCGGCTCTGTGGGCGATCAACTGGTCTGGGCGGGTTGGTTGCCGTTCAACTCGGGACTCGCGCTCGTGCTCGTCGCGCTGGGATTCGGTGCATGGGCGATCGGAGGATTCCTCGTCCTCTACAACATCGGGCATCTCGTGTTGCGCTGGTGGGCGCTTCAGGCAGGCTGGGCGTCGGGCTTGCAGGTCGCGTCGGCGTTACGGCATCCGGCTCTGTTGCGTGCCGGGGCGTTGGTTCGTCCCGCGATGGCTCTCGCCCTGGGCGCGGCCCTTCCGCTCGCGGCCGGCTACCTGAGTGCGCCGTTCGCGCCCTGGGCGCGCATCGTGGTGGTGGGTGTCGCCGCCGCCGGCCTGCTGCTGCTGCGCACGGGCAGGGTCGCGCTCAACGGGCTGCGCTTCGGTCTCGTGACGGTTGCGGTGGCCTTGCTCGTGGCGTGGCTATGGCGGTAGTCGAGCGCGCGGTGACGATTGTGAATCCACTCGGCGTGCACGCGCGGCCCGCCGCCGAGTTCGTCAAGGTCGCCAATCGGTTCCGTTCGAATATCGAGGCGCGGAAGGACGATCTCACCGTCAACGGGAAGAGCATCATGGGCGTGATGATGCTCGCCGCGGAATACGGTGCGCAGGTGATGCTGCGAACCGACGGCGACGACGCGGTCGAGGCCATGGACGCGCTCACGGCGCTCATCGCCTCGGGATTCAACGAAATGGAGCTGCCGAGCGAGTCCGACGAGTTTGAAGAGCCGGAGCAGACCACATGACCGATCGCGCGCTGCGGGGCATCGGCGTGTCCCCCGGGATCGCGATCGGCCCCGCGCTCGTCGTCCGGCTCACGATGCCCGAAGTGCCGGCGCGGGTCGTGCCGCGCTCCCAGGTCCGCGGCGAGGTGCGGCGTCTCAAGGCGGCCGTGAGCGATGTGAAGCGGCATCTGCTCGAGCTGAAGGCCCGCGCCCGGGACCGAGCGGGGATCGATGAAGCGCGCATTTTCGATGCGCAGATTCTGATGCTCGAGGACAGGGAATTTCTTGCCGGCGTGGAGAGCCTCATCAAGGAAAATCATCTCACGGCCGAGAAGGCGTACGAGTTCAAGGCCCTGGAGATGCGCGACCTGTGGAGCGCGACCGGCAACGCGCGGCTCCGTGAACGCCTCGTGGATCTGAGTGGCGTCACGACCCGCGTGCTCGAGCACCTGCTGCACCGCGGTGCCGACCATCTCTGGGACGAGCTCGACGAGCCCGTCGTGATCGTCGCCAAGGAGATTCAACCAGGCCTGACGGTGCAGGTGCCCCGCGAGCGCGTCATCGGGCTCGTGAGCGAGACCGGCACGCGTACGTCCCACGCGGCGATTCTCGCCCATTCGATGGGAATCCCCGCCGTGATGGGACTCGAGGGCGCCGCCGAGCGGATTATCTCGGGAACCATGCTCGTGGTCGACGGCACGCGCGGCACCGTGCTCCTCAATCCGAGCTCGGCGGATATCGCGGAGGCGCGCGGGGGCGAGGCGCGGCGCCGCGAGCTCGATGCACAGCTCGAGCAGGTGGTGGACCGGCCGGCGGTCACGAAGGACGGCGTCCGGCTGCACCTGCGTGGGAACGTCGATCTTCCCGAGGAGATTCGCGCCGCCCAGGAACACCGCGCGGAGGGCGTGGGCCTGCTGCGCACCGAGTTTCTGATTGCGGGGCGCAGCAATCTGCCGACCGAAGACGAGCAGGCCGCCTATTTCCGGCGCGTGGGCGAGGCGTTTCCCGGACAGCCCGTGGTGGTGCGGACCTATGACCTGGGCGGCGACAAGATGCCGCTGCCGTTCCAGGCGCCGGACGAAGCCAATCCGTTCCTCGGGTGGCGCGCGATTCGCGTGTGCCTCGATCACCCGGAGCTGTTGCGGACGCAGATTCGCGCGGCGCTGCGCGCCGCCGCGCACGCCGAGATTCAGTTGATGATTCCGCTCGTAACGCGCATCGAGGAAATCGATCGCACGCGGGAGCTCGTTATAGACGAGGCCGAGCGCCTCGCGCGGGAGAGTGTGGACGCCGCGCCACGCATTCCCCTGGGCGTCATGATCGAGACACCCGCAGCGGCCGTGATCGCGGACCGGGTGGCCGCCGCGAGCGACTTCGTGAGCATCGGGTCAAACGATCTCACGCAGTACACGCTGGTCGTGGATCGTGGTAACGCGCGTCTGGCCGACCGGTTTACGCCGCACGATCCGAGTGTGCTGCGGCTCCTCAAAATGGTAGCGGATGCGGCACGCGCGGCCGGCAAACCGGCAAGCGTATGCGGCGAAATGGCCTCGGAGCCACTTCTGGCATTTCTCTTGCTTGGGCTGGGCTACCAAACGCTTTCGGTCGCTCCGCCCGCGCTCCCGCTCATCAAGTGGATCGTGCGCCAGGTGAGTGAGGCGCGCGCCCGCGCGGCGGCCGCGGCAGCACTCGACGCACGCACCGCGGATGACGTGCTCGATATTTTGCGCCTCGCGTTGGCCGAAGCGATCGATCTCAAACTGCTCGATCCCGATGCGCGGTTGCCGGTGCGCCGGTGGCCCGCTAGCTTGAAGGCCTAAACGGAGGCTCCCGGGCCCATGCCCGCACAACGCCACGTCTTTACCTCCGAGTCGGTGACGGAAGGTCATCCCGACAAAATCGCCGATCAAATCTCAGACTCCGTGCTCGACGCCATCCTTGCGGCGGATCCCGCCGCCCGCGTGGCGTGCGAAACGCTCGTGACTACGGGGATGGCCCTGGTCGCCGGCGAGATCACCACCTCCACCTACGTCCATATTCCCGATATCGTCCGCGGGACGATCTCCTCGATCGGCTATACCGACGCGAACTTCGGCTTTGACGCCCAGACCTGCGCCGTGTTGACGACCATCGACCGGCAGTCGGCCGATATCGCGCTGGGCGTGGACACGGGCGGCGCGGGCGACCAGGGAATGATGTTCGGCTACGCGACGGACGAAACATCGTCGCTCATGCCGCTCCCCATCGTGCTCGCGCACCGGCTCGCCGAGCGGCTCGCGACGGTGCGCAAGAATGGCGATCTCGTCTGGCTCAGGCCCGACGGCAAGACCCAGGTGAGCGTGGCCTACGAAGGCAACAAGCCCGTGGCGATCACGAAAGTGGTTGTCTCGACGCAGCACTCCGATCTGATCGATTCCAAGGAGTTGCGTGCCGGCGTCATCAAGCTCGTCATCCGCCCCGTGCTCGCCGAAGCCGGATTCGAGGTCGGGGACAAGGACATACTCGTGAATCCCACGGGCCGGTTCGTGGTGGGCGGGCCCCAGGGCGACGCGGGGCTCACCGGCCGCAAGATCATCGTGGACACGTACGGCGGCATGGCGCGGCACGGCGGCGGGGCGTTCAGCGGCAAGGACCCGTCCAAGGTCGACCGCTCCGCCGCGTACGCCATGCGCTGGGTGGCCAAGAACATCGTAGCGGCGAAACTCGCGAGCCGCTGCGAAGTGCAGGTGGCGTACGCGATCGGTGTCGCTGACCCGGTTTCGATCATGGTCGACACGTTCGGCACCGGCATCGTCGCCGATGCCGCGCTCGAGGAAGCCGTGCACGAAGTGTTCGATCTGCGCCCCCTCAAGATCATCGAAGCCCTGAATCTCAGGAATCCGATTTACCGGCCCACGGCCGCGTACGGGCACTTTGGACGCACACCCGAGCGCCGGCACTTCGTGGACGCGGACGTCGACAAGGACGTCGAGCTGTTTACCTGGGAGCGGACCAATCGCGTCGAAGACCTGCGCCTCGCCGTGCAGCGCTCCTCTCACTATCAGACGACCAAGGCTGGACGATGACCGCGACTGCTTCGGGTACCTCCTACGACATCAAAGATCTGACGCTTGCCGACGAGGGCCGCCGGCGCACCGAGTGGGCCGAGCGCTCCATGCCGGTGTTGCGCCAGCTGCGTGAGCGGTTCAGCAAGGAGCGTCCCCTGGCCGGGCGCCGCCTGTCGGCGTGTCTCCACGTCACGACCGAGACCGCGAACCTCGCGGTGACCCTGAAGGCCGGTGGCGCGGATGTCGCGCTGTGCGCGTCGAATCCGCTTTCCACGCAGGATGACGTGGCAGCCCACCTGGTGCGCGACCACGGGATCAAGGTGTTCGCGATCAAGGGTGAGGACCACGCCACCTATTACGAGCACATTCGCGCGGCGCTCGCGCACCGTCCCGATATCACCATGGACGATGGGGCCGACCTGGTGGGCGCGCTGCACATGATCGCGCTGAACCGGCTCGACGATCTCGCGCCGCCGGTGCGGCGCTGGGTAGAAACCCTGAACCCGGCCGACCGGAAAACTCTGGCGGGCGGGATGCTCGGATCCACCGAAGAGACCACGACCGGCGTGATCCGGCTCAAGGCCATGGCGAAGGACGGAGTGTTGCAATTCCCGGTGGTGGCCGTCAACGATTCCGACACCAAACACCTGTTCGACAATCGCTACGGCACGGGCCAATCCACGCTGGACGGCATTCTCCGCGCGACGAATCTGCTGCTCGCGGGGAGCACGGTCGTGGTGGCGGGGTATGGATGGTGCGGCCGCGGATTCGCGATGCGGGCGCGCGGCATGGGCGCGAACGTGCTCGTGACCGAGATCGACCCGCTCAAGGCGCTCGAAGCGCAGATGGACGGCTACCGCGTGGTGACCATGGCCGAAGCGGCTCCTGTTGGCGACATCTTCGTGACGTTGACGGGCAATGTGAACGTGATTCGCGTGGAGCACATGCGCGCCATGAAGGATGGCGCCGTGCTCGCCAACTCCGGACACTTCAATGTCGAGATCGATCTCGACGCGCTGAAGGAGCGCGCCAAGGGACCGGTCGCGGTCCGGGAGTTCGTCGAGGAATGGCGTCTCGATGGGAAACGGATTTTCGTGTTGGCCGACGGCCGGCTCATCAACCTGGCGGCGGCCGAAGGCCATCCCGCGAGTGTCATGGACATGAGCTTCGCGAACCAGGCCCTCGCCGCGGAATTCGTGGTGCAGCGCGGCAAGATGCTGGCCAAGGATGTGCATCGCATTCCGGTCGAGCTGGATCGTGAGATCGCCCGGCTCAAGCTCCAGAGCATGGGCGTCGCCATCGACACCCTCACCCCCGAGCAGCAGAAGTACCTTGCGTCCTGGGACATGGGGACCTAATCGTTCGGTTGTGATTGAAGTCCGTGTGGCCCATCTGGGGCTCGATCGCACGACCAACACGCCGGTCGTCATTCTGCAGGAGCGCGAAGGGGAGCGGGTCCTGCCGATCTGGATCGGCCCCGCAGAAGCGAGCGCGATCGCGATGGAGCTCGCCGGCGTGAAATTCGCACGGCCGCTCACGCACGATCTCTTGAAGCAGGTGATCGTGGGTCTGGGGGCGGATCTTCGCAAGGTCATCATCACCCAGGTGAAGGAAAACACGTACTACGCGGAGCTGCACGTCTACCGCGGCGACGCGGTCATTCAAATCGACGCGCGGCCCTCGGACTCGATCGCCATCGCGCTCCGCCTCAAGGCACCCATCTTCACGAGCGATAACCTCCTTGCCCTCACGTCCGTGGACACGAGCGAACCGTCGGGCTCCGGCGAGGGTGGAGGCGGTGAAGGCGAATCCGGTGGTCCCTCACCGCTCGATACCGACGCACTCAAGACATACCTGCAGAACCTCGATCCTGAAGATTTCGGCAAGTTCACGCCGTAACGTCCTCGTCATTCCGCTGCTGCTGACCGCTGCCTGCTGCGCCGGGCTCGCGGGGCAGCAGGTCGTTGTTACCGGGAAGGTCGTCAACGGGCCGACCAGGAAACCCGTGCCGGGCGGCTGGGTGGTGCTGCATCACGTCGGCATGGAGGGGAAGGGCGGGCCGATCGACTCGATGCGCACGGCCGGCGATGGGAGCTATCGCTTCGTGATCGCGCGGGTGGACACGGGGGCGATGTACGTCGCGAGTAGCTGGTACCACGGCATCGCCTACTTCTCGGAGCCGGTGCCGGTGAGTGGCGGCCGCTCGGCCGAGCTTCAGCCGATCATGGTCTACGATACCGCGTCCAGCGGTCCCGCCATTCGCGTCCAGCGCCGGCTCGTGACGATCGCCCGGCGGGACAAGAATGACGGCACCCGGCCGGTGCTCGAGCTCCTGGCACTCGAGAATCCGTCGCCGGTCACGCGCATTACGAACGATACGATTCATCCCACCTGGAACGGCGTGATTCCAGAGGTCGCGCTGCAGTTCCAGGCCGGCCAGGGCGACATCTCGGCGGAAGCCGTATTCCTCCGCGGGCCCAAGGCCGATACCGTCGCCGTATTCGGCCCGATTCCCCCCGGCGACGCCAAGCAGCTGAGTTACTCGTACGTCCTTCCCGCGAACGTCCAGGAGTTCTCGATTCCGATCGACCAACCGACCGGCGAGCTCGATCTGCTGCTCGAGGACACGACGACGAAGGTGACGGCTCCCAACGTCCAATCGGACGGAATTCAGAGCATCGAGCAGCGACGCTTCGCGAGCTTTCGCATCCCGTCGCTCCCAGCTCAAGCGAGCGTGATCATCGCATTCCCCCGAAATCGACTTTCCGCGCAGGCCTTGATTCCGTACGCGGTCGGCGTGCTCGCGCTGGCACTGGTGGCGGGACTGGTGCTGGCGCTGAAAAAACGGCCGGTTGCGGCGGGAGAGACAGAGTCATAGACTAAGTCAAGCGAACGGGGATACTCGGAAGCCGGTGCAACTCCGGCGCGGCCCCGCCACTGTAACGGGCAGTCTGCGGCTCAACGCCACTGGGAAACCGGGAAGGCGAGCCGTGAGCCCGAAGTCAGGAGACCTCCTCGTTCGCGCCACCTTGTTGTCCCTCGCGGGAGGGATGGTGGCGCTGCGCAACTCGGCGCAGTCGCTTGCCCATCTCCGCTCCGTCGGGGGTGGGCATTTTCGCTATGCGCCGACGGGCATATCGCACCGACCTCGCGGGCCTCCTCGTCCTCGCCGCTCTCGGGTGGGAGGGGTGGGGCGGCCAGACCCCGCGTCTCGTCGTCACGGACGACGCGAACCGCGCCGTCTCACTCGCGCATCCAGCGCGACGCATCGTCTCGCTCTCTCCGGCCACCACCGAGCTGCTGTTCGCGCTGGGCGCGGGCGACCGCGTGGTCGGGCGCACTACCTGGTGCGACTACCCCGCCGAGGCCACGCTGGTGCCGAGCGTCGGCGACGGGCTCAACCCGAACATCGAGGCCATCGCGGCCCGCCGTCCGGATCTGGTGGTCTTGTACCGGTCAACACTCGACCTCCGAGCCGCGCAGCAGCTTTTGCAGCTCGACATTCCCGCGCTGGTGCTGAAACAGGACCGGCTTGAAGATCTGGCGCGCGCCGCGCAGTTGATCAGCAGGCTCACCGATGACACCATGGCGGGCGATTCGATCGCGCGGGTGATGCTCGCGACCGCCCGCACGCCCGCTTCCGCGCTCGGCATTTCCATCGCGTTCGTCACGTGGGACAACCCTCCTATCGTGATCGGGCGGGACAGCTACCTCGACCAGCTCGCGAGCCTCGCGGGCGCCCGGAACGTGTTTCATGACATGGCTGCGGCGTCGAGCATCGTGTCGCTCGAAACGATCGCCGTGCGGGATCCCGATATCCTGGTCACGATCGCCGACAGTGCGGAGCGGCATCCCGAGCCCCCCGCCTACGTGCGCGCGCCGGCGTGGCAGGCGATTCGCGCCGTGCGCGAGCACCGCTTTGTGGTGCTCGGCGGCTCGTTGTTCGGGCACCCGTCTCCCCGTGCCGACAGCGCTGTCCGAGAACTGCGGCAGATGCTTCGAGGTGCGCGATGAAGTGGCTCGGGCTCGGCGGCGTCGCGGTGCTCGCGCTCGTGCTTTCGGTTGCACTCGGACCGACCCACGTGCCGCTGGGCGCCCTGGCCACGTCCGACATTGTGCGGTCGATCCGGCTGCCGCGTGGCGTGCTGGCGTTTCTCGTGGGTGGGGCCCTGGGGGTGTCGGGCGCCGCGCTCCAGGCGATCGTACGGAATCCGCTGGCCGATCCGTTTCTGCTGGGCCTTTCGGGTGGCGCGGGGCTCGGTGCCGTACTCGCGATCGCCGCGCACGCGACGGGTGGATGGGCGGTCCCCATTGCCGCCCTCGCCGGTGCGCTGCTCGCGATGGGACTGGTCTATCGCATCGGGCTCGTGGGTGGGGCGGAGCTCGATCCGCGCGTGCTGATTCTGGGCGGTGTGGCCGTGGGGGCCTTCGCGGGCGCGCTGACCACCGCCATCGTCTCGCTGGCCAATGCCGTCGAGCTGCGCAACGCGATGCTCTGGTTGTGGGGCGGGTTCGGCAGCGCGTCGTGGAGCTCAGTCTGGGTGGTGTGCGCGTATCTGCCGCTGCCGCTCGTCGCGCTGTTTGCCGCGGCGCGCCCGCTCGACCTGCTGGCGCTCGGAGAAGATCCCGCGCGGTATCTCGGCGCCGACGTCGCGCGGGTCAAGCGCCAGGTGTACCTCGCCGCGTCGCTCCTCACGGCGGTGGCCGTCTCGGTGTCCGGGATCATCGGTTTCGTGGGATTGATCGTTCCCCACGCGATGCGGGCGGTGTGGGGGAGAACGCACCGCGCCCTGTTTCCGGCCGCGTTCCTGGGGGGCGGCGTCCTGGTGACGCTCGCGGATACGCTCGCCCGCACGGTCGTGGCGCCACGCGAGCTGCCCGTCGGGATCGTGACCGCGCTCATCGGCGTGCCGGCATTCGCGTTGCTCATGCGCCAATGGACCGCCCGCTGATTCTCGACCTGCAGGGCGTCGCGTACCGCTATCCGCGCGCGAGCGCGAACGCGGTGCAGGACTTCTCGCTCGAGCAGGGGAGCGGCGACTTCACCGCCGTGCTCGGCCCAAACGGCAGCGGCAAGACGACACTGGTGCGCCTGGCACTCGGCGTCGTGAGCCCCGACGCGGGGACCGTCCGGGTACTGGACCGTCCGGCGCACGCCTGGGCGCGCCGCGATCTGGCGCGCGTGCTGGCGGTGATGCCGCAACGCGAGGACAATCTGTTTCCGCAGCGCGTGCGCGAGACCGTGCTGCTCGGCCGCTATCCGCACCTGTCGCTGTGGGGCAACGGGAGCGACGTCGATCGCGCGGCGGTTGATCGCGCGCTGTCGCGCTGCGACGTGGACCGGCTCGCCGACCGCTCGATCTGGTCACTCTCGGGCGGCGAGTATCAGCGGGTTCGGCTGGCGCGGGCCCTCGCGCAGGAGCCCAAGCTGCTCGTGCTCGACGAGCCGACGTCGAGCCTCGACGTGCGGCACGAAATGGAGCTGTTCGAGCTGCTCCGCGCCCTGGTCGACGCGCAAGGACTCTCGGTGCTGCTCATCACGCATCACGTGAACCTCGCCGCGCGGTACGCCGACCGGCTCGTGCTGCTCGCCGGCGGCCGGCTCGTTGCCATCGGTGCCGCGGAGCACGTGCTCACGACCGAGCGCCTCGAAGCGGTATTCGAGTGGCCGGTTCGGATCGAGCGCATCGAAGGCCGTCCCCAAATGATTCCGCTTCGCGCCGCATCCACGCCGGGAAAGGATCGTTGATGATCTCACGCGCGTTGACCTCGCTCACCGCCCTCACGCTGGCCGCATCCGGTCTGTACGCGCGGCAGCAGCCGCAGGACACGGCCACGCTCGCGCCCGTCGTCGTGACCGCGACCAAGATTCCCATGGACGCGAGCGCCATCCCCGCGGCCGTGACCGTGCTGTCCGGCACGACGCTGTCTCACGAGAGCATCCACAACGTCGGCGACGCACTCCGGACCGTTCCGGCCGCGAATGTCGTCACGACCAGCTCCTACGGCAGCCAGACGTCGTTATTTCTGCGGGGCGGTGAGGCAGGGTACGTGAAGGTTCTCGTGGATGGAGTGCCGCAGCTCGCCCCGGGCGGTCCGGGAAATTCGTACGACTTCGCGAACCTCACCACCGATGGCGTGGACCGGATTGAGATCGTGCGCGGCCCGGCGAGCGTGTTGTACGGATCGGATGCGGTGACCGGCGTGGTGCAGGTGTTCACGCGCGACGGGCGCGGGCCGGCGCAGGGAGTGATTTCGGGGCTGGGTGGCACGTACGCGAGTGGTGGACTCGATGCAACGCTGTCCGGCGGGGCGGAGCGCGCGAGCTATCTCCTGGCGGTATCGCGGTTCTCGTCCGATGGGGTGTATCCGGTCAACAACGACTATCGCAACGACGTCGCGAGCGCGCGGCTCCGGTTCAGTCCCGATGCACGTGATCAGGCTGCACTCGCCCTCCGCTACATCGACGCGCAGTATCATTTCCCGACCGACGGCTCGGGCGCCGTCGTCAGCAACAACCAGCATCAGCTCGTGCGCGGGCCGATGGTGGGATTGGACCTGCGGCATTCGTTTTCCGAGCGGGTGGACGGTCAGATGTCCGCCGGCTGGGATCGCAAGAACTATCTCTATGCGATCGCGCCCAACGACGCCGCCGACTCCACCACGTTCCCCTTTTCCAGCTCCGACTGGACTTCGCGCGCCAACGTGGACGCCAGGAGCGACGTGCACGTGGGACGGCGTGATGCGGGAGACGTGCTGACCGTCGGCGCCGCGTTCGAGCGGGAAACGATGGAAGGCTCCACGCTCGACACGATGCGGGGTCGAAACAACGGCGCGGCGTACGCCCAGCTCGTCACGGGCGGCCAACGGCTCGTAAACCTCACGCTCGGCGGCCGCGTGGATGACAACGAGCAATTCGGCACCTGGGGGACGTACCGGGTGGGCGCGGCCCTGCATCTGGCGCCGCGCACGCGTGTGATCGGCTCCGTGGGCACGGGATTCAAGGAGCCGACGTTCTATCAGAACTTTGCCACGGGATTCGTACAGGGAAATCCCGATCTCAAGCCCGAGCATTCGCAGAGCTGGGAGATCGGGCTCGAGCAGCGTGTGGGGTCGCGAGCAGCGACGGCACGGGTTACGTACTTCAACCAGCGATTCCGTGATCTCATTGACTACGATGGCGGGTCGACCGGGGCCAACTACCTCAACGTTCCCGAAGCGACCTCGAACGGCGTCGAGGTGGGACTCGATGCGCCGCTCGGCCGCGCCGCGAGATTGGGCGGCTCGTACACCTGGCTCGACGCCTCCGTGACAAAAGGTGGCGCGAGCGCCAGTCCGGCGGCGCAGTTCGTGGCAGGCGAGCCCCTCCTCCGGCGCCCGAAGCATTCGGCCAGCGCGACACTCGCGTGCGATCTTCCGCACCGCATCCATACGGCCCTGACGGCGTTGTACGTCGGCGACCGGGAGGACATCGATTTCGCGACGTTCGCGCGCGTGACGCTGCCCGCCTACGCCCGCTGGGATCTGACGGCGAGCGCGCAGGTCATTCAGGCGCGCGGCACCTCGCCGGGCCTGGCCGCACGGCTGCGGGTGGAGAATCTGTTCGATCGCAGCTACGAGGAGATCGCGAATTTTCCGGCGCGACGCCGCACCATTCTCGCGGGGGCAGAGCTGCGGTTCGGTTATTAACTTAGGCGTGCATGCGCGCAGCAGCTTCCGCTTCACTGCTTCTGGCCGCGGCACTCAGTGGGTGCAGCGACGCTCTCGAGCAGTCGACCGCCGCGGGTCAGGTCGTAGTCGCCGTGAACACCGTGAGCCGTACGCTCTCGCTCGTTTCCGTGGACGATCGCTCCGTCGTCACGACCCCCATCGCGCCGCCGGGCGCCACCGCCCGGACGGCCGCGGTCCTGGATTTGAGTCTCCTCGCGGTCCCGGCAGTCGATTCTGGCGCGATCGCCGTCTACGATTTCACGATGGAGCGGGTCCCCGACTTGAGCTACCGTCCGCTGCCCGCCGGATCGGGCGCCGGTGGCATCGCGATCACCAAAGACTCGGTTGCGTGGGTGGCGAATACGGCGCTGAACAGCGTGAGCCGCATCGACTTTCGGACGAATGCCGTAACCACGTACCCGGGAGAGGCCTATCCGCAGGCGGTGGTGGTGGTGCAGGGACGCGTTTTCGTCACCAACACGAGCCTCTCGGCCGGCGTACCGAGCGGGCCGGCCTGGATAAGGGTACGCTCCCAGGAGACCGGCGCTCTCGCCTCCCCGGATTCGATTCCGCTCACCGGTAGCAATGCTCGCTATGCGGTCGCCGGGGAGGACGGGTTGGTCTACGTCGTCGAGGCGGGAACCCCCGGAAGGGGCGATGGGAAGGTGTCGATTGTGGATCCGGCGTCGCTCGCTGAACTTGTCGTCATGAATGGCCTTGGTGAGTCTCCCGGCCCGGCGGTCTACCATCCGACCGGTCGCCTGCTTGTAGCCTCGCAGACCGAGGGAATTCTCGAAATCGATACGTCGCGGCGCAAGCTGCTGCGCGGCGCCGGGCAGGGCCTGAAGCCCGGAGGCGCCGGAATCGCCGCCCTCGCGCTGGACGAGACGGGACGCGTCTACGCGTTTGACCAGGGAAATTGCACGGGGCCGGGAACGCTGCACGTGCTGTCGCCTCCACCCGAGTACCACGACGACCAGCAGATTCCGGTCGGAATCTGCCCCGCCGCCGCCGCAACGACACTCGTGCCCTGATGCCGCTCGTTACGACCCGCGCCGTCGTGCTCCGGACTCA